>Ga0207684_10004029_pt1 | contig 14037 bp, 11 predicted proteins | sample KBSK5501metaG_FD_184342 | JGI IMG/M metagenome (GOLD analysis project Ga0207684, IMG submission 184342) | Corn, switchgrass and miscanthus rhizosphere microbial communities from Kellogg Biological Station, Michigan, USA - KBS K5-50-1 metaG... | ecosystem: Host-associated > Plants > Roots >...
ACCGTATTCACATTCCGAAAGGTCGCAGGCATCCCCAAAGTTTTTTCCAGCAGCGCGCCTGAAACGGCAGATTCACTGAAGCTGGTACGGATTAACCAATAGAGTTCACGACCATGAACAGCAAATTCATCCCTGGGCCCGGACAGCGACAACACTTTCTTCTTCGCTTCGTTACTCGGTTCGTCGGGAAGGAATCCGACATAGAGAGAGTTGCCGGCCGCGTTCAATCCAGCCTTATTAAATGGTTTGTAATCGGCGACCTCAGCCAGTTCGGAAGTTGCCCGGATGAAAGTGCGCACTTCATAACCCAGAATCTTTCGCAGATGCTTTTCGATCTTCTGTTCGAGCGACGTTGTGTTCCTGAAGTTCGAATCGAAGATTACATTGCCGCTGGCAATAAACGTCTCAACATTTGCGCAGCCAACACTCTCGAACAGACTGCGAAGATAATCCATCTTCACGGTGTGGCCGCCAACATTAATCGCGCGCAGAAAGGCTACGTACTTTGGCATCTTAAAAATAAATGACCTTCAAACGGTGAACGGATCTTTGTCAGTCAAATACGCCAGCAACTCCAGCCGCTTCGGATGGGCCTGAAGCCACGCGCGGATTCTGGTGATCTCCGCGTCAAACGGTGAACGGATCTTTGTCAGTCAAATACGCCAGCAACTCCAGCCGCTTCGGATGGGCCTGAAGCCACGCGCGGATTCTGGTGATCTCCGCGTAATCGTCCGCGCCGAATCTGCTAAAGTAAATTTCTTCCAGCCGTTTATGTCTGAGTTCCCTTTGCGCCTCGGCCTGCCAGAAGGAAGTGAACATCGCATTCACGTCGTCGTGCAGGTTGCGCTCTTTCAAAGCCTCCCACTCATTGCGGTCGAGCCAGATACCCTTGCATCCATTGCACTGATCCAGTGTAAAATTGAAACCATGCCCGACCAGATACTTGACCATCCGAAAGCGGCACTCGGGACAATCGATATGCTTTCCTGGTTCAGCCAGAGGGTTCAGCCAGAGACAGACCGCTGTCTCGATCGCTGCGCTCGGGCAAGTTGGGGCCATGCACTTCGAGCCACTTCCAGTACTCTGCGCCCCGGATCCAGTTGCCGCCGCATTCGTCGCATCTGAATGAAGTAAGGTTCGATTCAAGGTCCGTGGAGATCAGTTCAGGCGTTTTGCAGACCGGACAGTTCATAAGGATCTTCTCGCCCCCGTAGCTCTTAACTGAATATTATTCGAGAATCATAATAGCTCAGCACTTACGTACTGAGTAAGCCGACGGTTTACAAATCGCGAGCAGCATTACGCGGCTATGCCAACAGATGTGCGGAAGGTCTCTGACCTTCCGTCGAACACTCCTGTATCCTTGTGAGCTACGCCCAGATCAAAGCCGCTCACGTTAAGGCCCTGGCCCGATTGCATTCGTCGTTGTACGATCAGGGCATGAGCCAATCATCCACCATCGAAGAGTTTCGCGCCTTGCATGCATCCGGTTGTTTTGTCCTGCCAAACCCGTGGGACGTGGGCACGGCGCTGTACTTGCAGCATGTTGGTTTCAAAGCGCTGGCCACGACGTCCGCCGGCTTTGCCTTTGCCCAGGGTTTACCTGATTCGGTTTCGGCGATTCCGCGCGATCTAATGCTCGCGCACATACGCGAAGTCGCTTCGGCAACATCGCTGTCGGTCAATGCGGATTTTCAGAATGGATATGCCGACAAGCCCGAAGCTGTCGCCGCGAATGTCGCTCTCTGCATCGCCACAGGAGTCGCCGGATTATCGATTGAAGATGCGAGCGGCGACGTAGCGGCACCGCTTTACGAATTCAATCAGGCAGTCGATCGAATTAAAGCCGCCCGCGCGGCAATCGGGGCTTCAGGCCTTCCGGTAGTTCTTACCGCGCGCTGTGAAGCCTGGCTGGTCGGCGATCAGGATCCTTTACGCACGTCGCTGGACCGACTCGTTGCCTTTGCTGAGGCCGGCGCCGACTGTCTCTACGCTCCCGGCGTCAGTAAGCCCGAAGAGATCGCCGCGATCGTCAAGGCCGTCGCTCCCAAGCCAGTCAATGTTCTGGTCTCGACCAATAACTGTGATCTCAGCGTCTCCCAACTTACCGACCTGGGTGTTCGTCGTATTTCCGTTGGCGCCGCACTGGCGCGCGTCGCCTGGGGCGCTTTCATCCGCGCCGCTGATAGGATTAGAGAAACCGGAAAATTTGACTCGCTCGCCGACGCGGCTTCATTCGCCGAACTGAACGATCTGTTTCTCAAGCAAAGTTGAGGGACCGACTGGGGTTTCCGTTCGGGGCGACTATTTCGAGGCATTGCAAATTAACGCCTGCATTTGTGCGCGCACGGGATCGTCCCCACATTGCGCGGCCACCGCTGCGGCTATCGCGGCTTCGATCTCCGGAATGCTTGACTCGCTTCGTTCTCTGAGCGCGTTAATCACCGGATTTCCGTGAACCAGGCCTCGGGCCATTTCTTCGGCCGATGGACTCACAGCCGGCAGGCGCAACAAAACGAATTGCACCGGCTCACAGCCGGCAGGCGCAACAAAACGAATTGCACCTCGCTGAATCCTGCGGCTGACAAAAACGAATTGATTATTTCGACATCGTGAAACGAGAACGGGACTTCGTAGAAATCCGGCGGGTTGTCATCAAAGAAGTCTGCGATGATTGTGTGCGCAATGTGCGCGAGCTCGTTGTATTCGATCGCGTCCCAAACATTGAACAGGAAAGTTCCGCCTGGCTTGAGGACGCGATGGGTCTCGCTCATCGCTTTTTCCTTATCCGGGACAAACATCAATCCGAATTGGCACACCACGGCATCGAAACTCTGCTCCGCAAAGGGGAGATCAGCAGCGTCGGCCTGTTTCCACTCGATGGCGTCTTCAGGTTTGAATTTCCGGGCCGCGTAACTCAGCATTGCGTCGTTGAGATCCGTCGCGATTAGTCTGGCTTCGGATCCAAGTCGATCGCGTAAACGCCGCGTAACAACCCCGGTGCCGCAGGCGAGTTCCAGCACCGACGCGTCTGCCGAAACATTGAGACGCGAGGCGAGATCAGCCGCATAAGGATCAAACAAAACCGGTCCCAGATAGCGATCGTAATTCTCAGGAATAGATCCGACAAAGGCTGCGTTTGGTGTAGGCATTTCTCCGTTGACCTCAATCAAGTAGTCGTGGCTCGGTCGCCGTGAGCATTGGTCGAATAACATTTGCCAGTCTTAAAGAGGGATTCGTCACGTCAACCATAAATCCATCCTCGATCCCCCAAATCGTCACGTCAACCACAAATCCATCCTCGATCCCCCAAATCGCCGACAAGACAGCCTGAGCGAAGGCCCAGCCGAGCGCCCGCTCGAAATCCAAATTCAGTTTGCTCGAAAACTGTGCGAGCCGCCTCTCGATGGTCGAGCGCGAAAGAAACAATTCGGGTTGTTCAAACGGATTGCGAAGCACTGCGCCAATTTCGTACTCGATTTCGCCGACGACGCCCTTGGGATCGATGGCCAACCAGCCACGATTCGAATCGAACAGCGCGTTGGAATGTTGCAGATCGCCGTGAAGTAAAATCGGCCGTCGTTGCGACGCGCATAGGCCCAGGTATACTCGTTGACCTGCTGCAACCAGATCTATCGGAATCTGATTATCGCCGGCTGAGAGATAACGCTCGAACCCTCTGGCCCAATCGTGGACTGTCGGGCAGTCTGTCGGTAAGTCGAGCGGATCCGTTGATGACGCGCGTGCGGACATCTGCTGAATGACATCGGCCAGAATATCTGTAGCTTCCTCGTCGCCACCCTTTATGACTATCTCTACGAGTGAATTGCCCGGCGTCAATCGCTCCATAAGCACAGCACCCGGGGCTTGCCGATGCACGCGCGCCAAGCCGTTTCCGTCGAATGCCTTAAGGATCTCGCCTGAGTACCACTCATCGCCCGGTCGCTTGATTACCTTCAGGACCACCGGCTTGTTGTCACACGTGCCGAAAATAATCCCAGAGCTTTCTGTTTCCCGCGTGTCCGCGACAACGACGCCCCACTCGCGTACGTGCTGCTGTATTCGATCAGATAGATTTGATTCGATCAACTCGTTAACAAACGAAGCAGTAGCCAACTGTAGGAGCACTATAGATCCGCCTAGCGGATGGATGATAATAGCCCCAGCACTTCATCGTTGGTACGGGATAATACAGGAAATGTAAAAGCCCGCGAAGCGGGAGACAGAAGTTACAGAAACGCTTAAGGACAAATGGCTGGAACCAACTTGGCAACACCAATCAAGCTTTACCATGAGATTTACGGCCAGGGCGATCCACTGCTGTGTATCCACGGCTTTGGCGCCAGCCTGTATTCGTGGCGACAGTTCATCGGGCCTTTGGCCAAAGACTATCAACTCATCCTGATCGATCTGAAGGGTTGCGGGAAATCTCCGAAGCCCCTGGACACGAAATACTCGGCGCAGGATCATGCCGATTTGCTCTATGAATTCATTCTGGAACACGACCTGCGCAACCTGACTCTGATCGGAAATTCTTTTGGTGGGGCGCTGTCGCTGCTGCTCTCCCTGATGCTGGCGGACGCGCGCGAGTCGGCGCGTTTGAAATCCCTGATTCTAATCGATGCCGGCGCCTACAAAGAATACATCCCTGCTTATCTGAAACTTCTCTCAGTCCCTCTGCTTAACCTGGCGGTTTATCTGGTGCCCAGCCGGCTCGCGGTGCGCGCGATTCTTCGCAAGGCATATTACGACCCGAGTAAGATCACTGAAGAACAGATTGCGGCTTACACGGCGCCGATTGCCGCGCCCGGCGGAAAGCACGCGCTGCGGGAAACGGGAAAGCAACTGGTGCCGGCGAACTTTGACGAGCTAATCAAGCGATACAAAGACATCAAAGTGCCGACGCTGATCATCTGGGGCCGCCAGGACCGGATCATTCCGCTGAGAGTCGGCGAGTTGCTGGATCGAGACATCGCCAATTCCACTTTGAAAATCATCGAAGAGTGCGGTCACGCTCCGCAGGAAGAAAGGCCGGAGGAAACCGTTCCGCTGGTGGTCGAATTTTTGCTCGGCGTCGATCGGGTGGTGGCCTAGTTTAATCTTCGCGCTAACTCCGCGTTCGAGACTGCGCAGAAAAGAACCGCGGTTAAGACACTAACCGTCTATCCTTGACCCCATACTCGTGATGAGCGCTAATATTCTCGTCGCTAACACACGATGAGTCGACCGCTGATTATTGCTATCGATGGTCCGTCGGGCGCGGGCAAATCCACGCTGGGGCGGATGCTGGCGCGCGAGTTGGGCTTGCTTTACATCGATACCGGCTCGATGTACCGCGCGGTGGCGCTGGCCGTAATTGAATCCACGATTAGCGAGACCGACGATGTGGCCGTGGGCTCGCTGGCCCGACGGATAGATATCGATCTCGCCGGCGATCCGGATTCACTGCGAGTAACTCTCAACCGCCGCGACGTGTCTGAACGCATTCGCGATGACGACGTGACTCATATGTCTTCGATCATCTCGACGATCCCGGCGGTGCGGCGCGCGATGGTTGAGCGGCAGCGCGAACTGGGAAAGCGAGGGGCCGTGCTGAATGGCCGCGACATCGGCACGGTGGTTTTTCCCGATGCAGACGTGAAATTCTTTCTGGACGCGGTCCCGGAAGAGCGCGCTGAACGACGCCTGGCCGAAGAACGTGAAACTAATCCGGCCGCCACTTACGATCAAACTTTCGCCGATATCACTGAGCGCGACCGGCGTGACACGACCCGCGCCGATTCGCCCCTGATGGCGGCTGAGGACGCTATCGTAGTCGATTCGACCGGACAGTCGATTGAAGAAGTGTTTCGACGGATGATGAGGGTCGTACGAGAGAAACGCAGCAAACGAGAATTCTCAGATTCACATTTAAGAACGAAGCGGTCTGGATGGTGATTCTTTCGCTGGCGCCGGCAGTGATTGGCGTCTTGGTTTTGCTGACCGTTTGGTTCCTGCGTCACTAGCGTCGTATCTGGCCATTGCTTACGCGGGCTTCTGACTCTCTTGTTAGACGGCGTATCAGAAGCCCGACCGTGAGGGAGGGCAAGCTAGTTGGGTCTCTCTTGAGTAGCCCTCCCTGACGGTCGGGCTTCTGACACTTTATTAAATGTTCACTGGCATCATCGAAGAGCTCGGTCGCGTGCGCGAAATTGAAAGGCGCGGCGAAGATGCGCGCATCGTGATCGAAGCGCACAGGGTGACCGAAAGCTCGCAAGACGGCGATTCGATCTCCGTCAACGGCGTGTGCCTGACAGCTCTGGATATACAACCGGATTCCTTCGCCGCAGATGTTTCCAAAGAGACGCTTTTCCGGTCGACACTGGGAAACCTGAAAGAAGGTTCGCCCGTCAATCTCGAGCGCGCCGTCACGCCGACAACGCGGCTGGGCGGCCACATCGTGCAGGGTCACGTCGACGCGAGCGGGAAATTTCTGGGAGCGGAAAACCACGGTGAGTCGTGGACCTTTCGTATCGCTTACCCAAAGGAGATTGGCCGCTATTTGGTCTTCAAAGGCTCAGTCGCGGTTGAAGGTATTAGCCTGACGATTGCGAATTTGACTGACGACTATTTCGAGATTGCTGTCATTCCCAAGACGTGGGAAGTCACCAACTTCTCAAATCTCAAGCCGGGTGACGGAGTAAACCTGGAAGCTGACATAATCGCCAAATACGTCGAGCGGATCCTAAGAAGTTCAGAAACTGAAAACCGTTCGGCGGCTTCAACGGAGTAGCTGCCGGTGGCACGCGTATCTTGCGCGTGATTCACGGGTGGGACGCCCGTGCCACTTCGCAAACTGACCCACTACGCTGGAATCACCCTCAGCAGCCTCACTCTCCGGCTCAAACCAAATCGGCGCAAAATCCGTTTTCAAATATCTAAAGGGTCGAGTTCCCGATCACTCAGAACCTCGACCAATCCGCTCGCCTCGCGGCGCGAAACATTCGCGCGGACCGGAACAATCAACACCCGCGCAACAGTTTTTCGTCGACGGCTTTGAACAGTGATCTCATCTCCGACTTTGACGGCGTGTGCGGACTTTACCGGCCGGCCATTAAGCAAAACAAGGCCCGCGTCACAAAGCTCCTGGGCTATTGTGCGGCGCGGGCAGAGGCGGCTCAGCTTCAAAAATAGATCGAGGCGCAAGGAAGTTGCGGGTTTCGGGTTTCGGGTTTCGGGTTTCGGGTTTCGAGTTAGTCGATTGGCGAATCAAAGGTCCGAACTCGAAACTAAAATTACGGCTTGCTGCTCTTGTCCTTCTTGTCCTTCTTCGAAGGTCGCTTGGTGGCCGCCGCGGGTGGCACGATCTTGAGCAGAGGTTCGACGGCGTCGCGATAAGAGTCAGCGATTTTGACGTAGGCATCATTGCGCAGATCCTGCATGTAGTCTTCCCGCGCTTTGGGCGAGCGCTCTCTGGTTATGGCCTCGCGGACCTGGTTTTCGTTAAAGGTCGGAGAGTTGCTGCCGGCGGTGCGCGCGTCGACCCGCAAAATCTGATAGCCCTCGTCTGATCGCAGCGGATCGCTGATCCCGCCGGCTTTCAGGTTCTTAATCGCGGTAGCGATATCGGGACGCAGATCGGGTACTTGAAAGAGCCCTACCTTGCCGCCTTGCGCAGCACCGCGTTCGGAATACGCTTTAGCCAAAGTCACAAAGTCAGCTCCTCCGCGCAACTGAGTTACCAATTGCGCCGCCCGGGCTTTCACGTCCGCCTCTGGTTTACCGGCGAGGTTAAGAAATATTTCTGAGAGTTCCACCGTTTCAGGCTTGAGGAAGATGTCTTTGTGGGCATCAAAGTAGCGATGGAGTTCTTCCATCGTCAGACCGAAAAACAATCTCGAATCTACTTCACCCTCCAGGACGGCCTGCTTCATCATCTCAGCCCGCATCGTTTGGCGAATCGCTACCGGGTCTAGTCCGGCCTGGCGCATGGCTTCATCCAGCTTGTCGATTGAGGTGATGCGGTTCTCTTTGGCCACATCGAGCATGCGTTTGTTGACCTCTGCCTCCACTTTGTCGGTCAGATCGAGTTCTTTTCCTTTCTGGAGCAGTAACTGTTCATTGACCAGAGTAGCAATCAGCTCGGCTTTGTGTTTTTCGACTTCGCTGAGCGCCTGTTGCTCGCTCATTCCATTTTGTTTCAAAGTCTCGACGCGCTCTTTCATTTCGCGCTTCAACTGCGAGAGCGTAACCACGCCGTCATTGACTTGCGCGATTACTTCATCGATGACCACCGGCTCACCTTCCTGGGCGCGGGCCGGCGAAGGAGAGATAAGGAAAGCGCCCGTTAACCACAGCGCCGCAACAAAGAATCTGGATTTCACCAATTGGATACTCCTTAAGTAAAAGCTCCAGAGGAGCGAAACGTTTGTGAACTTGCCACAGAGTCACGGAGACACAGAGAAAATTTACATTTTCAAATTTTTTTGCTGGTTCGCTCTGTCCTCTGTGCCTCTGTGCCTCTGTGGCTTTTCGGGTGACTCGTCCGATTCTAACCGTCTGCCCTGATTTGCAGCAACATGCGGCGCGCGACCGCGAGTACCTGGTCCTTCTCTTCTTCATCCAGTTCCAGCCGCAAAACACCGCTGGGCGCAAAGCTTGCGCCTTCCCGCTTGCTGATTAACTCCAGCAGTTTTTCTGGCGCCACGCGGGCCTTTTCGGCGAGCTTAATGGCTATTCCTTCACGGGTGCGGTCGATTGAAACGACTCCGACGGTTTCCGCCGTCTGCCGCAATCGTGCATACTCGAAAAGGTCTTCAACGGCCCCCGGAACCCGCCCATAACGGTCTTCAGTTTCGGTGCGGATCGCGGCCAGCGCCTCTTCGTCGCGCGCCGACGAAACCCGTTTGTAGGTCCGCAGCCGCTGGCCCATGTCGGCAATGTAGCTTTCCGGAATCGCCACATCGACAGCTAAATTAATCGAAACGGTGGTTTCGTCTTCGATCTGCTCGCCGCGCAACTCGGCGACCGTGCGCTCGAGCATCTGCGTATAAAGATCAAAGCCCAGCGCGTCCATGTGCCCCGACTGCTCCCCGCCAAGCATGTTGCCGGCGCCGCGTAACTCCAGATCGAGCGCCGCGATGCGAAAGCCTGCGCCAAGATCGGAAAACTCTCTGATGGCCGCCAGCCTCCGTCTGGCTATGGGTGTTAGTTCCTGTTCGGCGGGAATCAACAGATAAGCGTAAGCCCGTCGATTCGAGCGGCCCACGCGCCCGCGCAATTGATAGAGCTGAGAAAGACCGTAGTTGTCGGCGCGATTTATGATGATGGTGTTCGCGCGGGGGATGTCTATTCCATTCTCGATTATCGTAGTGGCAACCAGCACATCGTACTTATAGTCAATGAAATCAAGCATGACGCGCTCCATCTCCTTTTCGTTCATCTGGCCGTGGCCGATGGCCATGCGCGCCTGCGGCACCAGGCGCTTAACCAGCGCCGCGATGGTCTCGATCGATTCAACGCGATTGTGAATAAAAAAGATCTGACCGCCGCGTGACAACTCGAGCTCGATCGCCGACTTGATCACCGCGTCCGAAGACTGCGCCACCTGGGTCTGAATCGCCAGTCGATCACTGGGTGGAGTTTCAATCAAAGACATGTCGCGCAAGCCGCTGAGTGACATATTCAGCGTGCGTGGAATCGGCGTAGCCGAAAGCGTCAGCACGTCGACGCGTTTCTTCAATTGCTTCAGACGTTCTTTATGCGCGACCCCAAAGCGTTGCTCTTCATCCACGACCACCAGACCAAGATCGCGAAAGCTGACGTCTTTGGAAAGCATTCGATGCGTTCCGATCACGACGTCGACTTCACCCGCTTCGATGCGCTTCACAACCGCTTTTTGTTCCTTAGTGGAACGAAAGCGTGAAAGCAATTCGACCTTGACTGGAAAGGGCGCGAACCTTTGGCGAAAGGTGTCGAAATGCTGGTAAGCAAGCACGGTCGTCGGCGTCAGTACCGCGGTTTGCTTGCCATCCATCACGGCCTTGAAGGCCGCGCGCATTGCGACTTCCGTCTTGCCATAACCGACGTCGCCGCATAGCAGGCGATCCATCGGCGTCGGCGTTTCCATGTCGTGCTTCACATCTTCAATCGCAGTTTCCTGATCGGGCGTGAGCGTATACTCAAAGCCCTCTTCAAACTCGCGTTGCCAGGGCGCGTCTGAGGGAAAGGCGTGCCCCTGAACCAGTTTGCGCTCGGCATACAGTCGCAACAACTCGTCAGCCATGTCGCGCATCGCGCGCTTGGCTTTCGCTTTCGTCTTCTGCCAGCCGATTCCCCCCAACCGATCGAGCGCCGGCTGATGGCCCTCGGCGCTGGAATAGCGCTGCACCAGATCGAGCCGCTCAACCGGCACGTATAGCTTCGATTCCTCAGCGTAATAAAGCAGCATGAACTCGCCGCGCGTTGCTGAGGCGAGCCCGCTCGCAGTCGACGATTGCCCGGGTCCCAGATCAAGCGTCACCAGGCCGCCAAACCGGGCGATGCCGTGATCGATGTGCACGACAAAGTCGCCAACTTTCAGATCGCGAAAGTCCGAAAGAAATGCCGCGGCCCGCGCGCGTCGCTTCTTTTCTCTCTTGATCGCCGTGCTGCGTCGTTCCAGCGCCGGCTCAGCCGCTTCGTCGAACAGATCGCTTTCGACATGAACGATTAGTCGCGCGGAAGGCAGCTCAAATCCGCCTGAAAGTTTCCCGGCAGTAACGATCGCGTCTGCGACCGCAGCGCCGTCTGTTTTGTCCGCGATTGAAGTGAGGCGCACGTTGACTTCGTACTCGCGCAGAATTTCCGCGACGCGTTCCGCCACACCGCCGCTGGGCATCACGAAAACAGTGGTCGCTTGCGAGTTCGTATGTTGATCGAGCACATCCTGGGCGAGGTCAGGCAGGCGTCCGTGATAACGCATTACTGATTGCGCTTTCCATTCGACTTCTTGTGGCGCAAGTTGAGAACTTGCACGCTCTTCATGCGGAAACAGAAACAGAGGCTTTCGCTTCGCCCGCTCTTTACCGACCGAGACTTTTAGCGCTTCGGCATCCAGGGCGATTTGCTGATCGATTTTCCCCGCCGTCCGGCCCAGCGCGCGCATCTCAACACGCGGCATTAAATCGATCCTGGCCCGCAGCTCTTCGGCGTTGAGATAGAGTTCGTGCGGCGTCAGTCCGAGATCATCGGCCGCGTCAGTCTCCGCGTAGCGTTCTTCCAGAGTCTGAAAGGCGTTGGCCAGAAAACTTTCCACCGCGATTGGTTCATCGACGATCAGAACTGCGTCTTTGAGGTAATCGAAAACGCTCGCCGAGCTTTCGTTGACCAGAGAGATTCGTTGACCAGAGAGATCAGCCACTCCCAGCCGGGAAAGCTTTCACGTTCTTCAGCAAATACGGTCCGGTCGCGCAACGAACGGGCAAAGCGTTGGTTGCCCCAACGCTCGCGCGCCCGCGCGGCCCACTCGCGAAAGTCGGCGGCCCTGACCGCGAGTTCCCGCATCGGCGCGATTTCGATCTCAACCAACTGCGTGGTTGAGAGCTGTGTCTCGTCGTGGAGAGCTGTGTCTCTGGATCGAACTCCCGAATCGATTCCACTGTGTCGCCAAAGAACTCAATCCGCGCCGGCGCGCTTCGGCCGGGTGGCCAGACATCCAGGATCCCACCGCGCATCGAGAATTCTCCAACTGCGCCGATGGGGTCCTCGCGCACATAGCCGCCGGCGGTCAGTTTGTCTACTAACTCTTCGGGAGAAGCGTCTTCGTCTCGTTTGAGCACGGCGCCGGCTTTCAGGATTTCTTCGGGTGCCACGGTACGCCGCGCCAAAGCGCGCGAGGTCAGTAGAAGAAACTCTGTACCACGCGCATCCTGCGCGTGGCTCTTGACGGGCGGGACGCCCGTGCCACCTTGTAGACGACGCGCTAAACGCCACAGCGCTAAGGCTCGCTTTTCAAGCGTCTCGGCGTGCGGCGATCCACCTGCATAGGGATCGCTTTCCGAAGCGGGCAAGACGGCCACAGCATCTTCGCAGTCAGTTACTCCCCGCAGCGCGCAATACCAAAAACTGATGTCACGCTCCCAGTTTTCCAGATCCCGCTGAGCTGGCACGACCACCACGAATTGCTTTCCGGTTTCATGCTGCAGCGCGGCCAAGGCCAGCGCGCGCGCGGGAGCGGCGACCAATCCACCGACCGAAACCACCCGTGCGCCGCGTTTGATTTGGTCGAGTACTCGACGGAATTCGGGGCTGTCCGAAACTGTTTGCAGCGCGCTTTGAAGTACTGAAGTTGTTTTAGTAGCCGTGCTCATCTTATTGGTCTTAGCCTAAAGGCCACGTAAGGATCTTTGAAACGCAGAGGAACGCGAAGGAATACGCAGAGGAACTCAAAGAAGCTCTCCTCCGCGACCTCTGCGAAAACCTCTGCGACCTTTGCGGTTAATCCAATCGCTCAGCTCACTTCTTCATCCGCTCAATAATCCGGCTTGTTGAAACGCCTGCGACGAAGGGCAAACTGATAACCCGCCCACCCGCAGCTTCTACTTCCTCGCGCCCATGAATTTCATCGAGGGCGTAATCGCCGCCCTTAACGAGAACATCGGGTAACAGTTCGCCGATCAGTGCCCGCGGTGACACGTCGTCGAAAATCGTCACGTAAGTGACCGCGCGCATGGCGCCGAGAATTTCCGCGCGCTCATCCTGATTCATCAAGGGGCGTCCGGCGCCCTTCAACTCGCGTACCGTGCGGTCGCTATTGATCGCCACCACCAGCGCATCGCCGAGCGCCCGCGCCTGTTCCAGATAACGCACGTGTCCGACATGCAGGATGTCAAAGACGCCGTTGGTAAAGACAAGTCTCTTTCCGGCAGCGCTCAGACGGGCGCGCTCCGCCAGAAGATCCTCTCCTGAAAGAATCTTTGCGGTGGTCATCAGCGAACAATCTAGCATGCGAAGGCTTGCGGAAAGTAGGCGGGGGCGAGCCCCCCTTCCCAACCTGAGAGATTTTCTTAATTGATCATTGCCTGTGCGGTTGAAAGGCCTTCAAGTTTGAATACAAATCCGAAATCAAACAAGCTCTTAGGTTAGGAAGGCGGGCTTGCCCCCGCTGTCCCTCGAAAAAGTAAGGTTTGCGCTCGTTCTCTGCGCTCTCTATAATTCGCGTTTTATCTAATGGAGAAGAGTCTTGTCTGACCCAGGCCTGCAAAATATTATCCCCGAGAACGATCAGACCCGGGCGCGGCGTGAGCATCTCGAAGCCCTGCGGCAGCTTGTAGGGAACGCCTATCCCAACAAGTTCGTGCGCAGCAACGTCACCGAAAACGCGGCCGGTGAAGACACGATCACCTCAATTGCCGAGACGTTCAAGAAATTCGAGCCCCGCGTTGCCGAAGGCGAGAAACCGTCGGCTGAAGCTCTGGAATCGGCTAATACGACCCTTAAGAAGATCCATGTGCGGGTCGCCGGGCGCATCGCCGCACCACCGCGCGTAATGGGCAAGGCCGCTTTTGTGCACCTTTCCGACGGCACGCAACGCTTGCAGATTTACGTGCGCCGCCAGGACGTCGCCGGCGTGAGCAATGATGCCCACGGCGCCGAAGTCAACGGCTGGGACTTGTTTGGCCTGCTCGATCACGGTGACTTTATCGGCGTCGAAGGCTACTTGTTCGTCACCAGGACCGGCGAGTTATCCGTGCACGTTGAGAAGTTACAGTTTTTAGCAAAAGCTTTGCTGCCGATGCCGGACAAGATGCACGGCATAAGCGATCCAGAGATTCGCCAACGTCAACGCTACGCGGATCTGATCGCCGGAAGCTTGAAACTGGAACGCGAAGAAGACGATCTGACACCGCGCGAAGTATTCGAGCTGCGATCGAAAGTCGTGCGCGAGATTCGCCGCTTCCTCGATAAGCACGGCTATATCGAAGTCGAGACCCCGATGCTGACGCCTTTGGCGACGGGCGCCGCCGCCAAACCTTTCAAGACGCATCACAATGCTTTGGACATCGATCTGTATGCGCG
>Ga0207684_10004030_pt1 | contig 14034 bp, 10 predicted proteins | sample KBSK5501metaG_FD_184342 | JGI IMG/M metagenome (GOLD analysis project Ga0207684, IMG submission 184342) | Corn, switchgrass and miscanthus rhizosphere microbial communities from Kellogg Biological Station, Michigan, USA - KBS K5-50-1 metaG... | ecosystem: Host-associated > Plants > Roots >...
GATCTAGAGCAAGACCCCACGGAGGTCAGGGCGGCCATGGATGTGCTCGCGCCTCGCCAGAACTTCGCAGCTGGATCTTGCCCGTGTGGCCAGACGGGGCTAATGCTTCGCTGGAAGGGCTAGAGCGCCCGAGGGGCAGCCTCGAGAGGGCGGCCCATCCCCTTCGGGCGGATGGCCGAGTTGCGTCGTCGCTCTGATCTTAGGCGACTGCGTACAGGTGCCATTCTCCCACGCCTTTCAAGTTCTGAACTCCGCGGTCTTCAAAGCGAAGCCCCGAGCCGGCCACAAGGTCTTTGACCGTGTTCGAGACCAGAACCTCACCGCCCTTGGCCAGGGCGGCGATACGCGCGCCGATGTGCACCGCGACCCCGGTGAGCTTGGGGCCGCTGACTTCGCACTCGCCCGTGTGCAAGCCCGCGCGCACCTCAAGCCCCAGTCGCCGAACATCCTCAACGATGGCACACGCGGCTCGCACGGCCCGCGCCGGACCATCGAACGCGGCCAGGAACCCATCTCCGGCGGTGTCAATCTCTCGGCCTCGGAAACGGACAAGCCGCTCCCGCACGAGCCCATGGTGCGTTTCGAGCAGATCGCGCCAGGCCCGGTCACCCAGTTCAACGGCCTTCCGCGTCGCATCCACGATGTCGGTGAACAGTACCGTAGCCAGGACCCGGTCCGGCTCTGGTCCACGCCGCACGCCGGTGATGAACTCCTCGATCTCGTCGAGGATCGCGTCGGGATTGCCGGCATAAGGGACGTGATCCACGCCAGGAAGCTCGACGTACTTAGCCCCAGGAATCCGCTCTGCCATGTACCGGCTTCCCTCGACAGGAACCGTACGGTCACCCGTGTTGTGGATGATGAGCGTGGGGACTCGGATCGCCGGCAACACGTGCCGGATGTCGATGTCCGCGATCGTGTTCCAGATCGCTCGCCCTGCGCTGGGACTCGCCGACTGCCGCACATAGCGAGCCCACCAATCACGAAAGTGTGCATCACTTGCGAGGCTGGGGGCCCGCTCGTCGAGGCCGACGGTCCCGCCCCAGTTCCGAACCACCGCGTCAAGGAAATCCTGCCACGTGTCCCGAGGCGTTCCCCAGGTGTAGTCGGGCGCCCACATGCGCCGCGCATAGCTTCCGCCCATGATTAGGGCCGTCGTGCGCTCCGGATACGTGGCGGCAAACAGCGCGCACATCGGGCCCCCCTCTGAGTAACCGAATAGCGCCGCATGCGCGGATGAGGCGGCGTCCATCACCGCGCGGACATCGTCCATGCGGGTTTCCAGATTCGGCATGTCGGCGACGCGATCCGAGAGTCCAGTGCCGCGCTTGTCGAACAGGATAAGCCGGGAGAAGGAGGCCAGGCGCTCGAAGAATCGAGCGACATGGGGCTCTTCCCAAAAGAGATCGATATTCGAGATCCAGCCGGGGACCACAACGAGGTCACAGGGGGCATCGCCGACCACCTGGTAGGCGATGTTGACGTCACCGCTTCGCGCATAGTGTGTCGCGGGCATTGCCATGGTAAGCCTACTCAATCACCTGATCCGCCCGCTGCAGGAGCGCCGGCGGGATCGTCAGGCCGAGGGCCTTGGCGGTCTTGAGGTTGATGACCAGCTCGTACTTCGTGGGCTGTTCTACCGGAAGATCGCCAGGGTTGGCACCTCCGAGGATCTTGGCGACGTAGACCGCAGCCTGCCCGGCCATTTCCGTTAGGTTTGCTCCGTAGGAGATCAGCCCTCCGGCATCGACGTAGGGCCGGTAAGGGTACACGGCAGGAAGCCGCGTCGTGGCAAGGAAGTCGAAGATAACCTGTCGTTTCGCCCAGAGAATGTTCGAACTCATGACGACCACGGCGTTGACACCGTCCTTCCGCGCCTCTTGGAGCAGCCTCTCAAGCGAGGCTGAGTCTCGGACGGAGACCACTTTGAGCCGCACTGGCAATGATTGAGCTGCATTCTCGAGGCCCCGAAGCTCCGGAGCCTTGCTGGGATCCGCCACATCGTAGAGCACCGCTGCATAAACCTCGCGCCCTACGATACCCTTCAGTAGTTCGAGCCGCTTGGCCGCCGTCTCCGCCAGGAGGCACGTCACGCCGGTGACATTGCCACCTGGGTGGGCTAGGTTCGTGATCAAGCCAGCCGCCACGGCGTCGCACCCCTGCATGACGATCGGGATGGTGCTCGTCAGTCGCTTCGTCGCAGCAACCACCTTGTCTCCGTACGCGAAGATGACGTCAAGATTCAGCTCCGCCAATTCGCTCGCGGAGTTCGGGAGGCGGTCGCGTTCGCCGAATTCCCATCGATACACGATCAGAATATTCTGGCCCTCGTTGTACCCGTGTCGCTGGAGAGCTTGGCGAAACGCTGCCGAGATCAAAGGGGCGGGGCTTCCAACGGAGAAGAAACCGATCCGCCACACCTTCCCCGCCTGCTCCGCCTCGGCGGCGAGCGGCGCGGCGAGGAGGCCGCCCGCCAGGATGCCGATGAACACTCGCCGGTTCACTACTGGATCACCTGATCCGCCCGCTGCAGGAGCGACGGCGGGATCGTCAGGCCGAGGGCCTTGGCGGTCTTGAGGTTGATCACCAGCTCGAAGTTCGTGGGCTGCTCGACGGGCAGGTCGGCAGGCTTCGCGCCCCTCAGGATCTTGTCGACTAGAAGCGCGCCGCGCCGGTAGGAATCCAGGCGGTTCGGCCCGTACGACATCAGGCCGCCGGCCTCCACGCTTTCACTGAGCCCGTAGGTGGCCGGCAGCCGGTGTTTTGCCGCGAGCTCGGCCACTCGTTTTCGCTGGAAGCCGAACAATCCGTCCGCGATGACGAGAACGGCATCGACACGCTCCTTAGCCATCGCGGCGAACGCGCGGTCAAGCTGTTCGAGCTTGCCTGCCTCCACGAGCTGAAGCTGCACTCCGAGCTGTTCAGCGGCGGCCTTTATCTTCTTGATCGCGAAGCCGTGGGCTGGGTTGGTCGGGTTCGAGAGGATCGCGACAAGTCGGACACTGGGCACGACCTCCTTGAGGAGTGCAATCTCCTTTCCGAAGATCTCGAGATCGGGCCAGGTGATTCCGGTGACGTTGCCCCCTGGGCGCGCGAGGCTAGCAATGAGTCCAAGCTCAACCGGTTGGGCCACGTTCATCATGACGATGGGGACGACACTCGTGGCATTCTTCACTGCCACGCTCGCCGGTGTCGTCACCGTGGCGATCACGTCGACCTTCAGCCGGACCAACTCCGCCGCGAGTGCGGGAAATCGATCGAGCTTGCCCTCGGCGTAACGGGACTCGATCGTAACGTTCTGCCCCTCGATCCAGCCCGTCTCGCGGAGCCCTTCCTTGAAGGCGTTGAAGAAGTGCGGGACAGACACAGCAGAACCGCTCGCGAGATAGCCCACTCGGCGGACTTTGCCGGAAGGCTGGGCCTCGGCGGCGAGCGGCGCGGCGAGGAGGCTGCCCGCTACTGTGCTGAGAAATGCTCTCCGGTCCACTACTCGATCACCTGATCCGCCCGTTGCAGGAGCGACGGCGGGATCGTCAGGCCGAGGGCCTTGGCGGTCTTGAGGTTGAGGACCAGCTCGAACCGAGATATTTCCTCCACGGGGAGGTCAGCGACCTTGGCGCCCCGCAGGATCCTATCGACGTAGTCCGCGGCGCGGCGGTACGGGATATTTGGGTGTACACCGAAGCTGAGCAGCATTCCGACATTCGCTCCTCCCACCAGGCCGCCCACCGGAAGCCCGTGCTGGCGTGCTAACTCGGCGATCCTGGCCCGATCCCGGAAAAAGACCGGGGAGCCCACGATCAAGACCGCTCCAACCGGCCGCCGCTTGAACGTCAGGAAGGCCCGCTCGTAGTCGTATGGCGGCCGGACTTCCACTTTCTCGAGCTGCACGTGCAGCTCCCGGGCTCTGGTGTCGATCATGGGCAGCTGATCGGTCGTGAACGCCTCCCAGAGGACCCCGACCACCGTGCTGCCTGGGCGGATCTCTCTCAGCAGCTCGAGCGTCTTCGCTCCCACCTCGGGGGCGCGAGAGAACACTCCGGTGACATTCCCGCCGGGACGCGCGAGACTCGCGACGTATCCCTTCTCGATCGGATCGTAGTTCAGCGCCACGATGACTATGGGGATCGTGGCCGTCGCCTGTCTGGCGGCCTTGAGACTGGCCTCGGGCCCGCCGGCTAAGATCACGTCGATGTTCTCCCGGACGAGGTCGGCCGCGGACACCGCAAAATCGTTCGGGCCTCTTGGCGTCCGATAGTCAATGGCCAGGTTCGTGCCTTCGACCCACCCGTGATTACGGAGCTGCTGCTCGAAGGCCTGAAAGAATGACGCGGAGCGCGGGTTGATCCCGCTAGAAATCACACCGATTCGGTATACCTTCCCCGCCTGCTGCGCCTCGGCGGCGAGGGGCGCGACGAGGAGGCCGCCAGCCACCGTGCCGATGAATGCCCGCCGGTCCATCACTCGATCACCTGATCCGCCCGTTGCAGAAGGGATTGCGGGATCGTGAGGCCGAGGGCCTTGGCGGTCTTGAGGTTGATGATCAGCTCGTACTTCGTCGGCTCCTCGACGGGAAGGTCGGCAGGCTTCGCGCCCTTGAGGATCTTGTCGGCATACACGGCAAGCCGCCGAACAATCTCTGTGGTATCCGGACCGTAGCTGACGAGCGCCCCGGCTTCGGCGAAGGACCGAAAGTACGCGGCGAGCGGGAGTCGTGCTCGGACCGCTAGACCGGCGATTCGCTTGTGCTGGCTCGTGTATGACGGATCGGTCAACACGAGCATCCCATTCGATTGCTCCCGCACTGCCACGGCGAAGGCGTTGTCGATCTCGCTGGGCGATCGTGCTTCGAGTATGCGAGGCTGCACTCCCACCGTCTCGGCGGCCAGCGCTATCCGGTTGCGTTGAGGGACACCCGTCAGATTTTCCGGATTCCAGAGAATGGCCACTCGAGTGGCGCTGGGCACGGCCTCCTTGAGGATCTCCAAACGCTTGGCGTCGAGTCCCGCCGTCAAACCGCTTACTCCGGTCAGGTTGCCACCCGGCCGCGCGAGGCTCGCCACGAGTCCAGACTCGACGGCGTCCCCGGCGAAGAAGACGATAGGGATGGTCCTGGTTGCGGCCTTGGCGGCAAGCGTCGATGGAGTACCATCTGGAGTGAGGATGAGGTCCACCTTGAGTTGCGCCAGTTCCCTCGCCATGGCAGGAAGCCGTTCGTATCTGCCCTCGGCCCACCGGTACTCAATGACAAGAGTCTGCCCTTCCACATAGCCTAGGTCGCGGAGCTTCTGCCTGAAGGCGTTCAGCTGCCTCTTAAAGACGGACGACGTCTGAACCGAAAGGAATCCGATCCGCCAGACCTTCCCCGCCGGCTGCGCCTCGGCCGCGAGTGGCGCAGCGAGGAGGCTGCTAGCCAGAGTGCCGATGAAGGCCCGCCGGTCCATCACTCGATCACCTGGTCCGCCCGCTGCAGGAGCGACGGCGGGATCGTCAAGCCGAGAGCCTTGGCCGTCTTGAGGTTGACCAGGTGTCATGCGAGCGCGGCCGTCTCACCCGACACCCGCTCCAGCCAGTACGTCATACCCATCTCGCGGTACATCGACATCGCGGTCGCGAGGTGCTCCTGCGCCTCATGCTGCCTTCCGGTGCGCCGGTAGAGCTTGCCGAGGCCGAGGTGGCAGTGGGCCACGAGCGGTCGCATGCCGCGCGGCGCGGCGAGGGCCAGCGCCCGGCCGTAGTGGGCCTCACCGCGCTCGGCATCGAACCGGTCGGGATGGGTCGCGATGTCGCCGAGGAGGTGCTGCGCATAGGCCGCAAACCCGTGGTGACCGGGAGAGGATTCGAGAGCGCGGTCGGCCAGACGCCGCGCCTCGCCGAGCCGACCGAGCAGCAGACAAGCGCGACCCAGCGCGTGGTAGGCCCAGCTGCGATTGCCGACGATCCCCCCAGCCGCGAGGCGCTCGAGGAGCTGCTCACCTTCACGGAGCCGGTTCAGCGCCTCGCGCCCCTCACCGAGCTGCGCCAGTACCCAGGCCGAGGAGCCGACCGCCCAGGCAAGCAGGACGACGAGGTTCCCCGTTCGGGCCACCGTGATCCAGTCCTCGATCACCGAGCGCGCCTTCGCCCAGTCGCCCTCGAGGAGGTGGAGCGTGCCCGCGGCCCAGTGGGCCATCCCGGCGGTGTGCGCATGATGCGTCGGCTCGGCGAGGCGGATCGCCTCAGCTAGAGGCTCGGCCGCTTCGGTGAATCTGCCGAGCTCGGCGAAGCTCATGACCAGCCACGAGCGATCGAAGACCGATGCCGGTGAGGCGTTTCCGAAATACTCGTAGACCCAGTCGGCGGGCAGTGCCGCGAGGTTGGCGGTGGCCAGCTCGACCCCCCGCTCGTACTCGCCCCGGTGGTAATGCAGTTGCTCGAGATAGGTCGTGGTGAGGATGCGGAGTCTCAAGTCCTCGAGGCACCCGGCAATCTGCAGCGCGCGGGTGCCGAACGCAAGCGCCTCCTCCAGCTCGCCACCCAGCGAATGGCTGTGCGTCAAAAATGCGCAGACCCGGCCTCGCCGGCGGTCATCGTTCAACCGCTCGGCGAGAGCCTCGGCCTCGCGCAGGCGCTCCAGTGCCCGCCGGCCTTCACCGAGCAGGTACAGCATCGGGCGCAGCTCGAGGCGGATCTCGAAGGCTTGCTCCAGCGTGGCCTGGCTCTCCGGCAGCGTCTCGAGGACACCCAGCGCCTGCTCGAACCAGGCCCGGGCGTCCGGGAGGGCTGACCGCGTGGCGGCCTTCAGTCCGGCCTGGCGGAGATAGTGCACCGCCTTCTCCCGCAACTCGCCCCGGAGAGCGTGATGGGCGAGCTGCTCGATCTCTCCGCCGAGGCGATCGCGGTGGAGCGTCTCGATCGCGTCGACGATCCGCGCGTGAAGCTCGCGCCGACGCTCCTGCAGCAGGCCGCTATATGTGACGTCGTGGGTGAGCGCGTGCTTGAACGAGTGCTCGAGATCCGGATAGAGCCCGGTCTCGTGGAGGAACTCGGCGGCCTGCAGGTGGTCCAGTCCGCGACGGAGCGTCTCGTCCGGCAGCTCGGCGATCGCCTGGAGCAGCGCGAACGGCACGTCCTTGCCGACGACGGAGGCGACCTGCAGCAGGCGTTTGTCCTCTGGGGCAAGACGGTCGATGCGCGCCGCCAGCATGACCTGGACTGTGGGCGGGACCTGGATCGTCTGGACCGGTTGAGTCAATCGATACCGGCCTCGCTCGCCCACGAGGGCCTTCGTCTCCACCAGCGTGCGGACCGTTTCCTCCATGAAGAACGGGTTGCCGCGCTTGACGAGCATCTGCTTGAGCGGCGCCAGCGCGGGATCGTCGCCGAGCAACGCGTCCAGCAGCTCTCCGGCACTCTCGGCCCGGAGCGCGTCCAGCCGCATCTGGCTGTAGGAGGTTTTGCCGCCCCAGGCGTGCTGGTACTCGGGACGGTAGTTCACGAGCAGCAGCAGGCGCGCCGAGCCGAGGCGGTCGACCAGGCCGTCGAGCAGCGCCTGGGTCTCGCCGTCGATCCAGTGGAGATCCTCGAAGATCAGGAGGAGCGGCTGCTCCCGCGCTTCCCGCAGCAACAGCCGCCTGACTGCGTCGAGCATGCGTTGGCGACGTTGAGCTGGGTCGAGCGTCTGCCACGGGGCGTCGCCCACAGGCACGTCGAGCAGGGCCAGCAGCGCCGGCCGCGTCGGCTCCAGCGCGCGGTCGAGCGTGAGCAGTTTGCCCGTTACCTTCTCGCGGATTTCCCGCAGATCGTCCCGGTCCTGGACCTTGAAGTAGCTCTTGAGGAGGTCGATCACCGGCAAGTAACTCGTCGCCTTGCCGTACGACACCGATGCGGCCTCGAGCACCAGCCAGCCTCGGCTGCGATGCGAGTGCGTGAACTCCCTGACCAGCCGCGACTTGCCGACGCCGGGCTCACCGACCACCGCCACGAGCTGGCCGTGCCCCTCACCCGCTCGCTCCAGCGACTGGCGCAGCACCTCAATTTCCGCGTCGCGACCCACGAAGCGCGTGAGCCCACGCGACGCCGCGGCTTGCAGCCGACTCCGCACCGGGCTCACGCCGGTCAGCTCGAAGATCTCGATTGGCGCCGAGAGCCCCTTTACCGGCACGGGACCGCGCGAGGCGACCTGGACGAAGCCCTCGGCCAGCGCCAGCGTATTGGGCGTGATCACGATCGCGCCGGGATCGGCGAGCTGCTCCATGCGCGCGGCCAGGTGCGTCGTCTGGCCGACCGCCGTGTAGTCCATGTGCAGATCGCTGCCGATCGCACGCACCACGACCTCCCCGGAGTTCAGACCGCCGCGGATCTTGACCACAGCTGCGTGAGAGCGTCGCACGTCTTCCGAGTATTTCTTTACGCTCTCCTGCATCCGCAGGGCCGCGTAGCACGCCCGGACCGCGTGGTCCTCGTGAGCAAGGGGGGCACCGAAGAGCGCCATAATCCCGTCGCCCATCACCTGGTTCACCGTGCCCTCGTAGCGGTGCACGGCCTCCATCATGTGCTCGAGAACGGGGTCGAGTAGTTTGCGCGCGTCCTCAGGATCGCGGTCGGCGAGCAGCTCCATCGAGCCCTTGAGGTCGGCGAAGAGGACCGTCACCTGCTTGCGCTCACCTTCCAGGGCGGCCTTGGAGGTGAGGATCCTCTCGGCGAGATGCTTGGGGGTGTAGGACTGGGGGGTGCCGTACTTCGCAGCACCGTCTGCCGGTCCGAGTGCCGTCCCGCACTCCCCGCAGAACTTCTGGCCCGGAGGATTGGAGGCCGAGCAGGATAGGCAAACTGAGGCAAGTCGGGTTCCGCACCCGCCGCAGAACTTCTGACCAGCGGGATTCTCGTGCTGGCACCGAGGACACTGCATGCTGCACCCTCCCAGCAGGTCGGAGCCGGGACCGGTCGGACAGGTGGCGAGAGCTTATTCTGGTGGACCGGGAGGGGTCAAGCATCCCGACCAGGACGACGCACCTTCGGGACGCTTCTTCGAGGACGTCGGCTCGGGGTATACGCTAGGCGGGCGGGGATCGTCATCCCACACGAGCTGTGGAGCTTCTACACCTTCGGCCAGCAGGCGCATCCGCTTCCCCGTCGGGAGCGTCCGCACGAGCGTCGCTGTGGCCGCCTCGAGGCAGTGTCTCAAAACCAACTGATTCCGGCACGACACTATGCGGCTACGGCCCTTGTGGCCTGGCGGGCACTTAGGAGCTGGCGCGTCGGAGGGTTTTCGGGACGGCCCAACTCACGCTACGCTACCGCGTGTCAGGGCCGAGTGTAGAACACGGGTGCGGTTCCCCAAGGGGACGCGCCCGTCGTTGGCACTACCGACGGCGGCGAACAACCCCGCATAGGTCCCGGTGGCTCGGAACCGGTATCCGCGCCGGCCCTCCTCGTCGAAGGGCTCACTCGCCAGCTTGCCCTCGAGCAGGGCACGCAGCATCCGCCGCGCGTAGGGCACGTGCCGCCCCAGGAGCGCCCGGGCATCGGTCGCACGGCACTTGAGCTCCTGCGCCAGCCGCTGGACGTCCAGCGAGGCGATGCTGGCCCGCTCGTCCATTTCCCCCAATTTGCGCAGGATTGCCTTCTTCCGGGTCGTCTCGGCCTCTAAGGTTTCCAGTAGCACCTCAGTGGCCCGCCCCCGCTTCACGGATTCCAACAGATGCCCCATACGGGTCTCGACCAGCGACAGCTCTCGTTGCAAATCTCGGCCGCGATCTGCCTGCTTGCCCCGACGGGCCCGCAGCCGCTCCAGCCCTCGCTCCACCGCGGCCTCAACGAGTTGCTCGTCCAGCACCTTGCCGATCGCCTCGAGCAACGCCCCGTCCAGGATTTCCTGGCGAATCTGTACTGAGTTCGAGCAGACCGTCGCGCCCCGCTTGTGGTGGTACACGCAGCCGTAGAACTTGGCCCGGCGCCGGCCGTGCCCGCGCGTCATCGCTACCAAGGAGCCCCCGCACACCCCGCACTGACCCAGCCCGCTTAGGAGGTAGGGTAACTCGAAGTCGCCCCCTGAGCGCCTGCCCCCGAGCCGTCCTTTCCGGGCATGGCGTAGGTAGCTCTCCGCGGCCCGGCGGCGCCGGGCTTCCACCGCCTGCCAGAGGGCCTCCGGCACGATGCGCAGGTCCGGCGCCTCCAGCCGCACCCACTCGGCCTCCGGCCGCTTCACTTGGCCCTTGGTCCCGCCCCGGTGGACCTTTCGGGTGCGATTCCAGATGATCACGCCGCCATACAGTTCCCGGCGCAGGATCTCGCGCACCGCTGTCGGCGCCCACCCTCGGGTGTGCCGGCCGGGCGGCGCGATGCCCTCCATGTTCAAGGTCTTGGCGATGCGGGTGACCCCCTGCCCGGCCGCGTAGAGCGCGACGATCCGCCGCACCCTCGCGGCCTCCGTTGGGTTTGCCCGGCGGATGACGCACTGCCGGTGGCGGCGCCCATCCGGCCCGGCCGCCTCCGAGAGCACCTCGAGGTTGTCGTAGCCATACACCCAGCCGCCCGTGACGTGCAGCGCCCGAGCCTTGCGCACCATTGCGTCATAGATGCGCTGCGAGGCCTTCTCGCGCTCCAGCTCTGCGGCGAAGTTCGCCACGGAGAGCAGGAACTTGCTTGATCGGTCTGAGCGGCACGGCGAGCTAAGCAATCGGCAAAAGATTGTTTAATTGCCGAAACATACCTTCATCTCGTGCAGGGCCTCAGAACCGCTGGGTTTGCCGAGAAAGTCACTTTCTTAACGAGCAATACCGCAGATTTCTGCTCGGGAGCTGCCCCGAAACTGCACGAGGATCTTGTGCCGCAGTTTCAGGATGTCGCCATGGAGTTCGTATCTGACTGGGTCGCGGCTCGATATGACCCTGCCGCCGGCGACCTAGTCGGTGGGCAGCGACGCATGGAAATCGTAGGGGCTGGGGCTGCGGTGTGAGGAATTACCTGTTAGAAACCCGGTGGGATCAGAAAGGTCCTCCTAGAGCGCGAACCAAAGCCGACCGGTTTCTCAGGGACTTGGAAGGTCGGTTCAGAAGGGTCACAAAGAAATGTTTCGTGAGATAAAACGCCACACCTTGTCATAGTCACGCGCTTCTGCGATATTCGCAAAGTATGTCTGATGCCGCGCGGACTCGAGGTCTGGGCTGAATCGGGCGGTTTTCTTTTATCACAGTTTTGGCGAGCAGGAGGCTCTGATCGGAGTGGACAAGAATGCGTTCTCCTATTCGGGTACCGAACTGGTTGCCCTTTCGGGAGCCCGGAACTACTATCGCTGGATCTTTAGCTGCCTCACCCCTCACCTCGGGGCGCGGATAGTCGAGGTTGGCTCGGGAGTCGGCACCTTCTCGAATCTTCTCTTGAATCACGGTAACCTCGAGCAATTGATCCTTGTTGAGCCGGCAGCGAATCTATTCCCTGTGCTTCGGGATCGATATTCGGGCGAATCACGAGTTAAGCTAGTTCACGGTTATCTAGAAGATGTGCCGATGACGGTTGCTGCCGACTGCGTCATCCTAATTAACGTCTTGGAGCACATTGCGGATGTGGAGGGGTTCCTAGCTGCCGTTCATGCTCGACTCGTGCCTGCCGGGCGGCTCTTGGTTCTTGTACCGGCAGGACCGAAACTCTTCGGCACTCTTGATGAAGCGTTTGGCCACCATCGGCGCTACACTAAATACACACTCGCTCAGTCACTTGAGAAGGGAGGATTTCGCGTAACTGGCCTTCGCTACTTCAATCTTCCTGGCGTCCTGACCTGGTTCATCGCAGGACGGGTACTACGCAAGAGGACGTTGCTGCCCCGCGATGTTCGAATCTACGATCAGTGGGTTGTTCCTTGGATTTCGGCACTGGAGTCGGTATGGGTTCCGCCCTGTGGACAGAGTCTAATAGCTGTTACTGAAAAGCGGACAGAAAAGATGCAAGGGTCGGCGAAGCAGTAGAAGCCGTGCGATCGTCCCGGACCATCAGCGTGGCCCCGTCCCAGTTCCTGACCACAAAGGTCCCATCCGGCATCTGCCCGACCCTTGACCTCTCGAGGCGCGGTCGCCGGTCCTGCTGACGTGGATGAAGCCGTCGCTCAGCCCTTGCTTCGCTCCGGAGGGCAGGCCGCCAAGAAAGCAAGGAAGACCGCGCTGGGCCAGAGTTGCAGCAGGAGGCGCCCGGCGGAGGTGGCCAGGTGGTTTGCGAGGTCCGCCGGCGTAGTGAGATAGACCAGACCGTAGCCGATCACCATCAGGCCGAGGGTCACGAGGCCCGTGGCGAGGCTCGGTCCGTCCCGCTCGTCGGGCTCAATCCCGACGCAAACTAAGTAGAACAGCAGGACCAGCAGCGGGTTGATGATAGTCGCATCACCCAGATCTACCACCGCGTTCTTGAATCCCCGAAACACCTCGAGATATCTCGCGGGCGCCAGCAGCCGGGGAACGGTCTCACGCCACCCCTGATTCGATACCAGGTAGTCCGGAGGCGCTACCGCGAGCTTGAAATATAGGACAATGAGCAACACCGGCCCCAGACCAGAGACGAAGGCCGGCAGCTCGCGCCACCAGGACGCCCAGCTCCGGGTTCGCCCGAGCACGGAGGCGCGGGCCAGGACGACCGAGACCAGCACCAAGCATCCCTCGTTCTTCGTCCAGGCGGCCAGACCGGCTGTCATCCCGGTCACGACCAGGAGCAATGTTGCCCGCTCCGGCAGTCGGTCCTTCAGCGACAGACCGGCGAGCGTGGCGAGGATGAAGAAGCCTAGGGGGACGTCGGCCATCTGGGAGGGTCCGGCCATGATCAGGGCTGACGTTCCAAGAAGCAGGAGGGCGGCGAGGGCAGCCTGGCGCGACCCGCGGAGGATGGCCAGCGAAGCCCAAGCCAGGGCGACGGTCGAGAAGGTGAAGAGCATGGCGATGGCCATCGGTGCGGCCTGGCTTTCCCGCCCGAGATACTGCCACAGTCGGGCCACGCTCAGCGGGAGCAACAGAGGATACTCGGGATGCGACCAGCCGGGCAGGCTGCTCAAGGGCTCCCGCCAGTCAGGACCGGCTCGCGCGATGAAGCGAGCGCAGAGGTTCCAGATCCCCCAAGCGTCCCCCCACCCGTGGGGGCTCCTCAGGGACAGGAGCATGAAGGTGAGAACCGCGCAGACCAAAGTGATGGCGAGAGAGCCGCCGAGCAGCCAGCGGAGCCTCGGCGCCGGGAGCGCAGCGACCGGGGCGTCGGCGGCCGCCCGTGGGGCGCGCCGCGTGAAAGGCCAGAGGCCCCCGATGCCGAGCAGCAGCAGCAGTCCGACGTCAGTGATGACGAGCCTGTGTGGATACGCGCCAAAGAGCGAGAGGGACAGGAAGGAGGCGCAGGCCGAGAGCCCAAAGCCGAGCCCCGCGGCCAGTGACGCCATGAGCACGAGCACGGGAAGGGTCGGGACCTGTCGCGTCCAGAGCCCGACGACGCAGACGAGTCCAGCCAGCACAGAGACGAGGATGGCTACGAGGAGCGTGAGCGTCATCTCGACTGGTGGCGCAACAGCAGGATGCCGTCGCCGAAGTCCCTGACGAGGACGAGGGTCGGGTCCGCGGCGTTACGCTTCGAGCCGACCGACCGGAAGTTCCCTATGACCAAGGCGGGCGAGCTGTTGTCCACAACAACCAAGGGAGCGAGGGCGTACTGGGTCAGGAAGAAGCCTTTCAACCAATCGCGATCGAAAGGCGGGGGCCAGGGATCGGAGAGATATCCCACCACGCCCTTTGGCGGCAGCGCACTCCTAAGCAGCCAAAATCTGGCCTCGTAGCGACTGATCTCGTCCTGGGCTACGGCCCACGGAGGTGGATCGAGCGCCCGGCGGAGGGCGGTGCCGCTTGACAGCAGGGCGAAGAGGATGACAGAGAGCACCCCGATCCGGACTCGAACAGGGTAGCCGGCCATCATGGGAGCAGCGCCGCCTCCGGTCCAGGCCGGCCGGCGCGGGAGTACTTCACGATGCACCAGAGGGCCCGGACGCCGTCGGTCCAATGGATTTTCTTGCCTTCATCGTAGGTCCGGCCT
>Ga0207684_10004035_pt1 | contig 14031 bp, 10 predicted proteins | sample KBSK5501metaG_FD_184342 | JGI IMG/M metagenome (GOLD analysis project Ga0207684, IMG submission 184342) | Corn, switchgrass and miscanthus rhizosphere microbial communities from Kellogg Biological Station, Michigan, USA - KBS K5-50-1 metaG... | ecosystem: Host-associated > Plants > Roots >...
GATCGCCGGTCTGAATAATGTGGATGCCGGAGCCAGTCTGTATAACGCGGTGGAAAACCAATCCATCATAAAAGTGATTGTCCGCCAGGTACACAAAGTTGTTCACCGTAACTGGGGCGTATTGTGGATCAAGCTCCAGCACAATCAAGCCACGGTTCGTGTTGATACCTACACAATAGAATTTATTGACATCAACGCTCATAGTTGGAGCGTGCGTGTAAGTATGCTGAATTTTCGCGATTTCCGCCGCGGTGGGAGCGGCGGACTTGTTGGTCAGCTTATTGACGATGTTTGAACTTGCACAAGGCGAAGGGTTGGGCAGAGTGAGATTGGGTGTTTGCTTCACCACTTTAGCCGGGGCAAAGGGCCCTACATGATAAAAGTCGAGTAAAAAGATAGTTACACCAATGGCCAGTATGGTCAGCGCAACAGCCCAGGGATAACGAGCCAATCCGCGTGAAGGGGGTTTATTGCCGGGCATCCGGCGTGGCTGTTTTGGCTGTTTGACCTCTAAGGGTGATAATGGGGTTGCATGCGCTTTCGCAATTCTTTCTGCTCGCCTCGTAGCATCACGTTTTGTTGTTTTTGGCATGGGAATCTGCACTAACTCCTTTTGATATCTCGCGATCAATAATATATATGAATAAGGCGGCCAACAAGTACCATATTACCGTGCTATAATAACGCGCTGCTGTGATGGGGTCAAGTCCTGAAATCTAATCTCTCAGGGTCAATGCTGGTAATTTCAACCATTCCAGGTGGATATTTCTGTGGATAACTTCGGGGATAACTCGGGATAAGTGGCTAAAAGTGGTGGATAAGTCGGGGATAAGTGACATTATGTCATGCTGCGCAGCAAATTTATGCGCGAATCTACCCGGACATATCCACATATCCACAGAGAATACTCATCGCTTGCTATTTGATTTCGCCAGAAATATTAGTTACACTTGTGAAGCGCACAAAAGTAGAAGGACCAAAGAGACTTTTTGCCCTCGAATCCAGAAAATATAACCCATGTGATGGAAACGGGAGAGAGACATCATTACATTTGGGTAGCGAGCGCAAACAATCGAACTTATGTGCTATAATCCGCCTAACAGGGACACGATGTGTTGAACCTCATAGGCATGAAGCAGGTGAAAGATACGGTGGAGAAGCTTTTACCGCAAAACATCGAGGCCGAATGTGGTGTACTTGGCAGCATCATTATCGATCCGGAGGCTATCGTCCAGGTGTCAGATTTCCTGCACCCCGATGACTTCTATCGAGATGCTCACCACACAATCTATGAAGTGATTCTCCAATTATATGAGGAGCACGAGCCGGCCGACTTTATAACGATCTGCGACGAGCTGGAACGGCGCAACAAGCTTGAGGAGGTGGGGGGAGCCAGCTACATTACGTCGCTTATCAACCAGGTCCCGACCAGCGGCAACGTCGAATTCTATGGGCGTATTGTCGAACGCACAGCAATTTTACGGCGCTTAATTCACGCAGCTGGGCAGATTGCGGCTATCGCCTATGAAGAAGGCGATGCCGACATCGCTCTTGATAGAGCGGAGCAGTTGATTTTCCAAATCAGCCAGCGCCACGCACGCTCGGACTTTTCGCACATGCGCGATATCCTCGCCGAGTATATGAACAAGCTGGACCAGTTGCACGAGCGTCATGGTTCTATCGTTGGCGTACCTACGGGGTTTACCGATCTCGATCGTTTGACGGGTGGCTTGCAGAAGTCGGATTTGATTGTGCTGGCAGCGAGACCTGGTATCGGTAAAACCTCCCTAGCCATGAGTATGGCCCATAACGCCGCCCTGAAATATCACAATTCTGTCGCATTCTTCAGCCTGGAGATGAGCAAAGACCAGCTCGCGCAGCGCCTGCTTTCGATGGATTCAGGTATAGATCAGCAGCGCCTGCGCACCGGCAGGATCGAGGAAGAAGAGTGGGAGCGTATCGTGTACGCGATGGATACACTATCAGAAGCCAATATCTGGATCGATGATACGGCCAGCATCACGCCGCTGGAGATGCGCAGCAAGTCGCGGCGCATACATGCCCAGCACGGTATAGATCTGATTATCGTGGATTACTTGCAATTGATGCAGGCCACAATAGGCGGCAAGCGCAACGAAAACCGCGTGCAGGAGATTTCCGAGATCAGCCGCAGCCTGAAAGGGTTAGCGCGGGAATTGAATATACCGGTACTGGCGCTGGCGCAGTTGTCTCGTGCGGTGGAGAGTCGTCAATCGAAAGTACCCCAGTTGTCTGATCTCCGTGAGAGCGGCTCGATCGAACAAGATAGTGATATCGTCATGTTTATTTATAGAGACGACATATATAACTCTGAATCAGAGAAGAAAAGTATCGCGGATATCATTATCGCAAAGCATCGAAATGGCCCGGTTGGCGAAATCAGTCTCTATTTTCAAGCCAACCAGACCCGCTTTCGCGACCTTGAACTCAACTCATCGGCGGAATAATTGAGATAATTGGATGAACTTCTATGACACTTTTTACCGGATTTCCACCGGGGAATAACCCGTATGCGAGGATGCCGGAAGCATTTTTCACGGTACTGTTGCCAGAGATCGAGGACATCGCCGAACTGAAAGTGACGCTGCACCTCTTCTGGTTGATGGGACAAAAAAAGGGCGACCCGCGCTGTGTTAGCGACCGCGAACTGGTGGCTGACAAGCTGTTGCTGCACAGTCTCAAACGCAAAGGCGATCCCCGACCTCCGGAGGAGCGACTGCGCCAGGGATTGGAACAGGCAGTTGCGCGCGGCACCATTTTGCGGATACACTTAAAGTTGTTGGGCGATGACAGCGATGAAGAAGAGATCATTGGCTGGTATTTCTTTAATACGGCTCGCAATCGCAAAGTTGTGAAAGAGCTACAAGGAGGTGAGGTGGTTCCTGTGAGTTTACTTGCTATTGAACGCGAACAAGAAGCAGCGCAAAATGAAAGCATACTTCTTATAGGCACGCAATCAACATCGCGAAAATACGACACGCCCAAGCAGATACAAGTGCAAATCGAACGTCCTAATATCTTTGTATTATATGAACAAAATATCGGATTACTTTCACCGCTGCTGGCAGATGAACTGAAAGACGCTGCCGATCAGTATCCGGTGGAATGGATTGAAGCCGCATTCCGTGAAGCGGTGCAGCACAACAAGCGAAATTGGAGCTATATCCGCGCCATTTTAAGGCGCTGGGGAACGGAGGGCCGGCAATCATGGAACGGCTGAATGAGATATTTGCACACCCGCCACAACGACGCCAGCAAGATGACGAGCAACGATTGCAGCGCAATAATGGCCCATCGTCACAAGCCCAGCGACCGGGCATGCGCTACACTTTACCCGAACAGACAGCGCACCTGGGGCCGGGTTCCCAATCCTCCCAGCCGGGCTACCAGCATAAAATGCCGCATCATACTACTCGTGGTGAGCCTGGCCAGCCCTTGCAGCAAGCGCATCGGCCTAATCATTCCCAGCAGTGGTTAGAAACAAATGAGCCGGGTGCATCAGTGTCTTATCAACAGCCACCCCAGCGTCAGACGAGTCTAAATGAGTATCCTCGCACTGAGGACTTTGCGCCTACCCGCGACCGGAACTGGGGAGCACCAAGAAGCGCACCCGCGGATTCGATCGATGCTTACTCGCCTGTTGTGCAAGCAGATGTACTCGAGGAGTTGGAAGACGATGCGGCAGATATACGTTATGGCGATTGGGAAAATGACGGCATCGAAGAATACACATCCTACAGGTCGCAAGAACCAGGAGGCGGTGCGAATAGCATGCTGCCCAGGGGCCGGCCAGCAGATGGAAACTCTCGAACGTATCCCCAAAGCAATCGATCGCTTATCACGCGAGAGTTGCGTAAGCCTGCGGAAGGAGAGTCCAGTACACAGGTGGCACGCAACGCGGGCGATTTCCTCGGGCAGCCAAAACAACTTCCGTCTCCTCAGTATGCAACGCAGGAGGTGCGGCGCTCTCTGCGTACGACGCAGCCGCTCAGGCCTCAAGCGACAGTTCGCGCAAGCCAGGAAATGCTACAAGAAGGGACTCATACACAAAAACCGGTGTTGCAGGCTGCCAGGCGAGAACAAGCAATGTCATTTAAACCTGTCAGCCTCTGCCCTATCTGCAAAGGTGCAGGCTATCTGCGTGCCGATGTACCCTACGGACATCCCAGTTTTGGCAAACCTATCGCCTGCGAATGTAAAGAGGCCGAGCGCAAGGAGAAGCGGCGCCGGCAATTACAAGAGATGTCTAATCTTGGTGCATTCTATGATAAGAGCTTCCAAAACTTTAATCCGCGCGTACCCGGGCTCCAGCAGGCGTTTGAAGCTGCATACGAGTTTGCCCAGAATCCCAACGGCTGGCTGTTGCTGATTGGGCCAAACGGCTGTGGTAAGACACACCTGGCGGCAGCAATTGCCAATCAAAGCCTTGACGATGGTGCGCTTGTGCTCCTCGCTACCGTGCCGGACCTGCTCGACCATTTGCGTGCCGCCTTCGCCCCCAATTCAACGGAGGTCTACGATCAACTCTTCGCGCGCATGCGCGAGGCAGAGGTTCTTGTACTTGATGACCTGGGAGCCCAGCAGAGTTCCTCCTGGGCCAACGAGAAGCTCTTCCAGTTGCTCAACTACCGCTACAATTTTCGCTTTCCGACGGTCATTACTGCCAATAGCAGGGGCCTGTTAGGTATCGATGAGCGTATTCGTTCGCGCTTAACCGACGTAAGCCTGGTAACCTCGGTAATCCTTGACCGGGCGCGAGATTACCGGCCGCATAATCCCAGGAGAGATTGACTGTCTTAGCAGACCTCACTTGAGAGTGCCAAATTGGTGCCCATATTTCTTGCGTTTATAATATGCAGGTGCTATGATTACGGTACATGACCTTGCTTTTGCAGGGTTCCTTTGCACATTCAGTTTAGTCGATAGTCTAATTCCTCCTTTATAAAGGAAGAGTGACAAGTCGTTTCGGATATTGAAGGAGAAAAAATGGGTAGCATTTTTAACCCAAATGATCCCAAGTGGGTCAAAGAGACCCGTGAGGTAATGGAGCCGAAGGGCATTATCGTTCCCAACGTGATCGAGTCGACGCCTCGTGGTGAGCGTGGGATGGACATTTATTCGCGCCTGTTGAAGGAGCGTATCATCTTCATCGGCACACCAATTGATGATAACGTTGCCAACCTTACAGTAGCCCAATTGCTATTCCTCCAGAGCGAAGATGCAACGAAGGATATCAACCTGTACATTAACTCTCCTGGCGGTGTGATCTACGCTGGCCTGGCCATCTACGATACCATGCAGTGGGTCAAGCCGGATGTTTCGACGGTGTGTGTGGGTATGGCCATGAGCATGGGCGCGGTGCTGCTGGCTGCCGGTGAGAAGGGCAAGCGTTTCGTTCTGCCTAACTCTACTGTGCTGATTCACCAGCCACTTGGCGGCGCGGAAGGCCAGGCAGCAGACATCGAAATTACTGCCCGCGAAATCTTGCGCCTCCGCAGCAGCATCTATGACATCCTGGCACGTCATACCGGCCAGACGCGCGAACGTATCATGCAGGATGCAGACCGCAACTACTTCCTAAATGCGGTGCAGGCGGTTGAGTATGGCCTTGCGGATGAGATACTCACGAAGGAAGACGCCAGTTCGCGCTAAATCCTGGTAATGCCAGTGCAATGCAGCGGGACCCCATCCCAGGGCGACCGCAAGGGCCAGGGCAGGGGCAAACCCTGCCCCTACTATACTACGAATCGGCCTGACAAGCCCGTCTATAGTAGGGGTGGGGCTTGCCCCCGCCCAGGATGAGGGCACACGCGAGTATTTCTTTCATTCGCCAGCAGAGTCTACCAAAGGAGGATGTTTGCTGAACAAGCCAATGCAAGCTCTCAAAGGGCGTGTTGTTCGTTGCATTCTCTTTGACCTCGGTGGCACGCTCTGGACTCACGCCGATCCCAGTATCTGGGAACAATTGGAAACTTCTGCAAACCTGCGTGCTGTTGCCTTGCTTCGTAAGCATGTCGCATCTCAACTTCCTGCAAATCTGGATGACCTGGCGCTGGGCCTGCGTCTCCGCCAATCCTTTAGCCAGTATGTCAGGCACCTTGTCCGCGGCAATCCAGAAATCGAGCCTGATGGCGCTGTTGCTGCTATGGAGACGCTGCACCAATGGGGTATCGAGGGTATCGATATTGCTTTCGGCGCAGCGATTTTTGAGGCGCTCCGCATGCGTATTCCAGAATCTCGCCCGCTTTTCGCGGATACGCTCTCGACACTGGCGGCGTTACAGCAGCGTGGCTTCCTACTGGGTGTAGTCACCAATCGTATCTGGGGTGGGCTGCCTTTTCACGAAGATTTGCAGACTCTTGGCCTGCACAGGTATTTTGACCTGCGTACTATAGCCGTCTCAGGTGATCTTGGCGTGCGTAAACCGCATCCGGCCATCTTTTTTCACGCGCTCAACGCGCTCAATGTAGCACCAGAACATGCTGTGATGGTTGGAGATTCTTTGAGCGCCGATATTATCGGAGCTCAACGACTCGGCATTTTGGCTACCTGGAAGCCCCAACCAAAATCTCGCGCATATATTCATGCTCGTTTACTTACCGGTGAGACATCCACTAGCGAACAACAAGGGCATCTTGAGCTTTCGACACAGTCGGAAGCGGCTTCCACGTTTGCCCCACTTCCGGGCAAATATATTACAGACGACGGTTACCCGCTTCCACTAGTTCAGGGCCGCGATTACCGGGAAAAATATCTACGTGGCGAAATTAAACCTGACCTGGTCATAGAGCATTCACGTGATTTGCTGGATCTCTTCTCAGAGGTAGGTGTACAATGACACCTCGTCTGCGTAAATTGTTATTTGAGACACTGTATAAGAATAAGTATCTCTATCGCTTCGCCAGTACTGTGCCTTTCGCTGGCCAATGGCGCGTCTGGCAGCGCCTGGTGCTAACACGCATACACGGCCATGACGTGCTGGAATTGGGTTGTGGACTAGGTGACTTGCTGGCAGATATGGCCAGGGCCGGTTATGCTTGCCTTGCCGTTGAGCAATCGCCCCAGATGGTAAAGGCGGCCCGCGAGACGCTGCAGCGGCGCAAACTTGGCGACAGAGCATGGGTGATCCAGGGGTCAGCCCAGCATTTACCCTTTTCCGATGCCTCATTTGATACTGTCGTGAGTACTTTTCCTTCTGAATATATTTATGACCGTGATACTATTGCCGAGGTAGAGCGTGTGTTACGTCCTGGCGGGCGACTGCTGGTTGTGGAGGGCGCGAATATCTTGCCTGTCGGATTCCTGCAACCGTTATTGGTGCTCATGCAGATGCTGGTCTATGGCCCGGCTGCCGTCTTCGGTCCACGCGAACACCGCACTCTGCATGAAGAAATGGACCGTTATCGTGGCACTACACGCCCAGCAAAGGGCGTAACGCAAATCGACCAGGAGATAGGAGCAGGTGTAACAACCGATGTCGTGTCAAATGCGTGGTTTGGTCAAAACATTCCCCTGGAGAGGCAGGGACTGCGCCGGCGTTCTGAGCGAGTGCGTAGTCGCCGCTGGGAAGTGTATATCACGATTGGTGAAAAACCGTGATTAGTTTCCTTGCAGGCTTTCCTGCTGCATATTATTCCAGCAAGCTTCGCAGTAGCCAGCCGCAACCAGGTCAAGCGTCAAGCTATGGAAGTGATATTGTTCTTGCAGTTGTTCGTTCAAGTTTCCTAACAGTGTGTCATCAAGATGAATGATAGCCCGGCAGTGCCGGCAAACTAGATGATGGTGCGCTTTACCCTCGGCCACCTCGTAGCGCGGTTGTTCTCCGGGCAAGTGATTTTCGCGTACCAGCCCCAATTCCCTCAACAGCTCCAGTGTGCGGTAAATTGTCGAAAGGCTAACGTAAGGATTGCGCTTCTGGACACGTTCCGTAATCTGATCGATGCTCAGGTGCTCATCTGCTTCTTGAATAACACTCAAAATCATGTAACGTTGTGGTGTCAGCCGGTATCCCCGCTTGCGCAGCATTTCGTTACTCGTACTCACATAGTGGTGCATCCTCTACCTCTATTCATTACTATGCTCTCATAACCATATCCTAACATCGCTTTAAGGGAGCGTCAAATTATACGGCAAGGCATCATTTAACCCTTTGCGGTTTCTCGGAGATTCGATACAATACATACATAGGATCAGAAGTCCTGAATATGAGCAAAGAGGAAAAAGATACATGGCAATCCAAGGCTTCTGGCGTTCCTCACTCGATCCAATGCGGGTCATGAACGCGCAGGTAACCCACTGGCAAGAAAATGAACAACAACAGCGCGAGGATCACCTGACCGTTGAAGAACCATTTGAAGTGCGTATAGACCATCGAAGCCTGGCAGTAATTATGCGTACGCCCGGACATGATCATGAATTGGCGATGGGTTTTCTCTTCTCGGAGGGCGTTATTCACGAAGCCAACGAGGTAGAAACCATCGAAGATGCTACCGATGACGATGGCTTGCCACTCGCAAACGTCGTTGATGTGCTGTTACGCCGGCACGAGCAACACGGACCATTATGCAGTGCAGATGACCACGAAGATCACCCGGCATTTCAGCGTCATTTCGCCGTCTCAGCGAGCTGTGGGCTTTGTGGCAAGAACAGTATTGCCGACTTGATGCTTTCTATACCTCCACTGGAAGCAGGTGACCTGCGCATCTCTGCCTCCCGCATCTTTGAACTCTCGCAACAGCTGCGTACAGCGCAGGATGTATTCTCCCACACAGGCGGCCTGCATGCCGCTGGCCTGTTTACCTCCGAAGGTGAGCTATGCCTTCTGCGTGAGGATGTGGGCCGCCACAACGCCGTCGACAAGATCATCGGCTATGGCCTCTTACATCATACTTTTCCTTACTCAAAGCACGTCCTGATGGTCAGTGGACGCACCTCCTTCGAGATCATCCAGAAGGCATTGCTGGCACGCATTCCTTGCATTGCTGCCATCTCCGCCCCATCAAGTCTCGCCGTCGAGCTGGCTGATCAGGGCGGCATTACGCTGATCGGCTTTTTACGGGACCACTCCATGAATGTGTATACGCACCCCGAGCGGATTGTTGGGTGAACAACCTCAGGGTTTCTCAAAAGTCTTTTTCCTCTTTTTTGGGGCGGGGGGCTTGCTGCCAATCAGAGCGACTTTCGAGAAGCCCTGTGAACAACCTGCCTGCCACTTGCTTCCCTGGAACATATGCGCTATGATACAGTAGTCTTTACGTCTCTTGAGGAAGGAGGGTACCAGCATGGAGGCAGATGACCAGAGAAAAGAGCAAAGGAAACAGGGACGTGTGGGTCCGAGCGTAGACACAAGTAAGACTTCTCGCGTCAGCAAGGCAGCTGGCAGTATCGGCTCCGAAAGTATGCGTATTGAGCAGCGGGCCAATAACTCTGCCACAAAACAACGTGCCAATAAACCTGTTTCCCAAAGACGAGAACAGGGCAATAAACAGTCGCCCAAAAAGGGCTCCTCGACGAATCGACCTGGACCCGCTCCCTCCAATCCTGTTCCAGCAGACTCACGCCTCATCGGCAACATGCATCGCAAGTGGCAATCCATGCCACCTCACCGCCAGCAGACTGTCTTTAGTCTGCTGCTGCTTGGCCTATCGCTTCTGCTGCTAGGTGCGCTCACACTCTGGCATACTAACCCCTTATTGGGGCCGCTGGTTGGCTTCTTTCTCACCTTCTTCAGCTGGGGTGCCTATCTTATAGCTATTGGCCTGATTGTGTTTTCTCTTGCTCACCTCGTTGAGGGCACGCGCAATATACAGTTTATTCGCTGGTCTATGGTTATGGGGCTGCTGGTGCTGCTGCTCTTGCTGCTCGCCGAAAGCCAGTTAATTCTGCATGGCACAGCGGGGGGAGCGGTCGGTGCCTTGTTAGTTGCCCCTTTAGCTAAGTGGCCTGTACTTGTTCAACATGTCCTGGTCATAGGGCTGCTGTTAATTTTTGCCATCGTCACCTTCCGTGTCACTTTCAATCACGTCTTGTTGCTGGCCGGCTTCTTCAAAAAAATGGGCTCGGCGGTTCCGAGAAGCTTCTCAAGCGGAAACGTTCATAACTCCTCTCCATATCTTGGACAGCGTCCTCAATATAGTCGCTATGGAAGCAACCTGGCACTTTCGCCCGGCAGCCTGGGGAACCAACGGGCCGGCAAAGATGAAGATGATGTGCCTGACGACGACGAGGGAAGTATCGACTTTGATGCTGATTTTGGCGTTGAAGACGACCCTCTCAACGATATTAACCTGCACAAGCAGCAGGTAGGCACCGTGCCTCGTGGCGCACATCCAGCCCAACAACTCGATCCCGAGGAGCACAAGGCTGCTGTCCAGGGAGCGCGTCAGCAGCCCCTGCCTTTCAATGGCAGTGGGGGGCAATCCAAGCGTGGCAGTGCGGAGGACGAGATGGAGCCTCTTGCGCCGAATCCATTACAGGCAAAGCAACCCAGGATCGTCACCCGTGCCGCCAAAGCGGGAGTCGAGTCACCCTGGAAACTCCCTGAAACAACCCTCCTGAACAATCCTGAAGAAGTCAAGCTGCACCTGTTGGGCGATGATACAACCTCGCTGGCAAAAATTATTCAGGAAACCCTGCGCAGCTTCCGTGTTGAGGCCGATGTGAGGCCCGAGGACATCAGCATTGGCCCTACCGTCATCCGCTTTGGCATCCGCCCAACAGGCAAACCCGCTATGAAAGAGGACGAAAAGGGGCGGCCAGTTCCGGTGAAAGATGCTGCCGGTAACATCGTCTATGAACAGCGCACTCGTGTGAGCCGCATCATGGCCTTGCAGAACGACCTCGCGCTCGTTCTCGAAGCTAAAACCATTCGCATGGAGGCGCCTGTTCCTGGCCGTCCCTATATCGGGGTCGAGATCCCCAATAAAAATAGTCGCCTGGTAACCCTGCGCGAAGTTCTGGAAAGTAAAGAGTACCAATCGGCAAAGATAAAATCCAAACTGGCCATCGCCCTTGGCAAGGATGTAGCGGGGGCTGTTCGTGTCGGTGACCTGGCACGCATGCCCCACCTGCTCATCGCGGGCGCAACTGGATCGGGCAAGTCCGTAGCCATCAATGCCATCATCGCCAGTATCCTGACCCAGGCCACACCTGACGACGTGCGCCTGCTGATGGTTGACCCTAAAATGGTCGAATTGAACATGTATAACGGCGTTCCTCACCTGCTCGCGCCGGTCGTGACCGAGGTCGATAAAGTTGTCGGCTCGCTCAAGATTGCCATTCATGAGATGGAGAAACGGTACCGCACCTTCTCACAGTTGGGCGTGCGCAACCTGGACGGCTATCGCAAACTGCGAGCTGAACGCATAGCGCGGGGGGATATGACGCTGAAAAATCTGCCCGCCATCGTGATTATCATCGACGAACTGGCGGACCTGATGATGGCCGCTCCCGAAGAGGTAGAGGGATTGATCTGTCGTTTAGCGCAACTGGCTCGCGCCACCGGCATTCACCTGGTCATTGCCACACAGCGTCCTTCCGTTGATGTGATTACGGGTCTCATCAAGGCCAATATCCCGACACGCATCTCGTTTATGGTCAGCTCTGCGGTTGACTCGCGTACCATTATCGACATGGGCGGCGCCGAGCGCCTGCTGGGCCGTGGCGACATGCTTTATCTCCCGGCTGATGCCGGCAAGCCCGAACGCATCCAGGGCGCATTTGTTGCCGATGACGAGGCCGATAGGCTGATCTCCTACTGGAAGCAGCAAGCGCTAGAGCATGCTGCGGCTAACGCTGGCAAGGGCCCTCAAGCGCAAGGTAGCGTTGTACCGCCCACGGTCGAGCCCGGCTGGGAAGTCAGCGACCATGTCTCTGACGATTATGAACTGGATGACGAACTGCTCGAGCAGGCAGAACAGGTGGTCTACGAATATGAACGCGCCTCGATCTCCCTCCTGCAGCGCCGCCTGCGTATTGGCTATTCACGGGCCGCTCGCCTGATAGACCTGCTGGAAGAGCGCGGCATTATCGGGCGTTCTGAACCCGGCGGCCGCTCTCGCGAAGTGCTGGAAAGAAAGGATGCGAGATACGGCAACGGTGGGGGCGAAGGGAGAACACTGGCAGATGAGGCCGCCGATATTATCGCCGAAGAGAAAACGCGCGAAGATTTTTTGAAGAAGCATAGTAAAAACGAGGAAGAAAGCAAGCAGTGATAGAGATGCTGGGTGGCGCGCGGACTCCGGAGTCCGCGCGCCACCCAGCATCTCTATCATCTATTCCAGGGCACTACAGCGGAATATTCCCATGCTTCTTGGGAGGATTCGTGTCCCGCTTATTCTTCAACATCTCCAGCGCCGTAATCAGCTTCGTGCGTGTAAAACGTGGCTCAATCACCTCATCGATGTAGCCGCGACTGGCGGCGATATAAGGATTATTGAACTTCTCTGTATACTCCGCAATCAATTCCCTGCGTCTCTGCTCAGGGTCTGCCGCCTTGTCGATCTCATCCTTGAAGAGAATATTGACCGCGCCTTCCGCGCCCATCACCGCGATTTCTGCCGTGGGCCAGGCGTAGTTGATATCGCCGCGCACGTGTTTGCTACTCATCACGTCATATGCGCCGCCATAGGCCTTGCGCGTAATCACCGTGATCTTCGGTACGGTTGCCTCGCAGTAAGCGTAGAGCAATTTCGCTCCATGGCGGATAATGCCGCTGTGTTCCTGGCTCACCCCCGGCAAGAAGCCCGGTACGTCCACAAACGTAATAATCGGAATATTGAAGCAGTCGCAGAAGCGTACGAAGCGCGCACCTTTATCCGCAGAGTTGATATCAAGTACACCGGCTAGCGCTCCTGGTTGTTGCGCTACAATGCCAACCGAACGGCCATTGAGGCGAGCAAAACCTACAACGATGTTCGTTGCAAAGTACTGCTGTACCTCGAAGAAGTCACTATCGTCGACAATATCTTTTATGACATCCTTTATGTCATAGGGCTTGTTCGGATTGTCTGGAATGATCGTATTCAGCGCTTCCTCTGCTCGTGTGGGTGAATCGGTTGGTGTGATCCTGGGTGGGTCTTCGAGGTTGTTCGATGGAATGTAGCTCAACAGCTGGCGAATCATGCGAATACAATCAGGCTCGCTGGGACAGGAAAAATGTGCCACGCCGCTAACGCTGTTGTGAACCATCGAGCCGCCCAGCTCTTCAAAGGTCACATCTTCGTGTGTAACCGTCTTGAGTACGTTCGGCCCGGTCACAAACATATAGCTGGTCCGCTCCACCATGAACGTAAAGTCGGTGATGGCCGGAGAGTAGACTGCCCCGCCCGCGCACGGCCCCATGATGGCGGAAATCTGCGGCACCACGCCTGAAGCCAGCGTATTGCGTAGAAAAATTTCGGCATACGCGCCCAGGCTCACGACCCCCTCCTGGATGCGTGCCCCGCCGGAGTCGTTCAGGCCAATCACCGGTGCGCCGTTCTTCATAGCGAGGTCCATAATCTTACAGATCTTTTCGGCATGCGCCTCCGAAAGCGAGCCACCAAAGACCGTGAAATCCTGGGAGAAGACATACACCAGCCTGCCATCAATCTGGCCATAGCCTGTGACAACTCCATCACCAGGAATCTTCTGCTCGTCGAGCCCGAAATCGGCTGAGCGATGCGTCACAAACATGTCCAGTTCATTGAATGTACCAGGATCAAGCAAGAGGTCGAGTCGCTCGCGCGCCGTGAGTTTGCCTTTCTTATGTTGAGCATCAATGCGCTTTTGGCCGCCGCCCAGCCTCGCTATTTCTTTCAAGCGCTGAAGCTCTGCTATCTTCTCTTGTGTTCCTTTAAACTCTTGAGCTTCTTGGGGAGTTTGTTCGCTAATTGCCATTTGCTGTGTCTCCATCCATGAAATTGCGTATATTGTATGTACGGCAGTATAGCATGCAGGTTATAAAAGTGTCTAACAGGCTGTGCTATACCGCCTCACGATTGTATCTCAATG
>Ga0207684_10004036_pt1 | contig 14030 bp, 13 predicted proteins | sample KBSK5501metaG_FD_184342 | JGI IMG/M metagenome (GOLD analysis project Ga0207684, IMG submission 184342) | Corn, switchgrass and miscanthus rhizosphere microbial communities from Kellogg Biological Station, Michigan, USA - KBS K5-50-1 metaG... | ecosystem: Host-associated > Plants > Roots >...
GAAGAGCTGCCGGTCCGGCTCGTGAGCGTTCTTGTCGCAGTGCATGTGCCAGTCCAGCGTGGCCGCCTCGCCCGACTGCACGACGACGACGGGCTTGGGCTGCGCCTGCGCGCCGGCGGCGAGCAGGCCGAGCACCGCGACCGCTCCCAGCACGATCCGTCTCATGGTGGTCTCCTCCTAGAAGCGGTCCACGGTCGCCCGCGTCTGCAGATACGGGTCGAGCGCGTCCCGCAGGGCGTCGCCGATCAGGTTGATCGCCATCACCGTCGCGAACAGTGCGACACCGGGCGAGAGCGCGAGCCAGTAGCGCGTGTCGACGAACTGCCGGCCCTCGGCCAGCATGCCGCCCCACGAGGGAATCGACAGCGGCACGCCGAGGCCGAGGAAGCTCAGGCCGGCCTCGGTGAGGATCGCTCCCGCGACGCCGAACGTCGCGACGACGATCAGCGAGGCGCTCACGTTCGGCAGGATGTGGCGCACGACGATGCGGGGCACCGACATGCCGAGCGACCGCGCGGCGTCGACGTAGGCGCGCTCGCGCACGGCCAGCGTCTCCGCGCGGACCACGCGCGCGTACGTGGCCCAGCTGCTCAGCCCGACGACCAGGATGATGTTGCGGATGCTCGGTCCGAGCACGCCGATGATCGTGATGGCGAGCAGGATGAACGGAAACGCGAACTGCATGTCGGCGAGCCGCATGATCAGCTGGTCGGCCGCGCCCCCGCGGATGCCCGCGGTCAGGCCCAGACTCGTGCCCACGCTGCCCGCCAGCAGCACCGTCGAGAGCCCGATCAGCACCGACGTCCGCGCGCCGTGAATGACGCGACTCAGGATGTCGCGGCCGAGCTGGTCGGTGCCGAGGACGGCGAGGTCCCCGTCGGGCGTGCGCGCCGTCGGCGGCGTGAAGCGCGCGAGCAGTCGCTGCTCGTTGGGATCGGCGGGCGCCAGCACGCCGGGCAGGAGCGCGGAAAGCGCCACCACCGTCACCGCGGCCAATCCCAATCCCGCGCCGGGCGAGCCCAGCAGCGCCCGCGTCCGCCGGCCGCTAGGCAAGACGCACCCGCGGGTCGAGCGCCATATAGAGGACATCGATCGCGACGTTCAGGAGAATCAGACTCGCCGCCACCGTGAACACGACGGCCTGCAGGAGCGGCACGTCCTTGTTCACCACCGCTTCCACGGCCAGCCGCCCGACGCCCGGATACGCGAAGACGGCTTCGGTGATGACGGCGCCGCCCAGCAGGTTGCCGAGCTCGAGACCGACGGCGGTCACGATCGGGATCGCGCCATTGCGCAGCGCGTGTCGAAGCACGACGCCCCACTCGCTGATGCCCTTGGCGCGCGCCGTGCGAAGGAAGTCCTGGTGGAGCACCTCGAGCATGCTCGAGCGTGTGATGCGCGCGGTGCGCGCCATCGCCCACACGCCGAGCGTCAGCGCGGGCAGCGCGAGGGCGGCCAGCCCCTCGCCGCCGTACACGGGCACCCAGCGCAGCTGCACGGCGAAGACGAGGATCAGCAAGATGCCGAGCCAGAAGGTCGGCAGGCATTGCCCCGAGAGCGCGAACGTCATCGCGAGGCGGTCGAGCACCGAGTTGCGGCGCAGCGCGGACACGATGCCGAGCGGCAGCGCCAGCACCACGGCCAGCGCCATCGCCACCACGGCGAGCTTCGCGGTGGCCGGAAAGCGCGCGAGCACGAGCGGCAGCGTCGGCTGCTGATGGCGCAGCGAGCGGCCGAAGTCGCCGTGAATCGCGCGCAGCAGGAAGAGGCCGTACTGCTCGGCGAGGGGCCGGTCGAAGCCGAGCGCGGCGCGGACGATCTCGTAGTCCTGACGCGTGCCTTCGGGGCCCACGTAGAGCGCGGTCGGATCGCCGGACAGGTGCACGACGAGGAACACGGCGAGCGTGATGCCGAACAGGAGCACGATCGCCCAGGCCAGCCGTCGCGACAGGTAGCCGATCACCAGCGGGAACGTACAGTACAATGCGGCCTCGAACCAAGGGGGCATCCCATGCGGCGACGAGCGTTCGTGACGATCACCGGCGCCGGACTCACGGGCATCCTCGCGTCCCGGCACGCGCCGGCCTGGGCACAGGCCACGCGCATCCACCTGCTGCACTGGCCCAATTTCATCCCCGAGGCCGACGTCGAGCTGAGACGGCAGATCACGGAATACAACCGGCAGATGAAGACCGACGTGTTCATGGAGAACATCAACGGTAACGACATCCAGGCGCGCATCACGGCGGCCGTGCAGTCGGGCACCGGGCCCGACATCGTCTTCATGCTGCACAACTGGCCTCATCTCTACGCCAACGCGCTGGCCGACGTCTCCGATCTGTGCGAGTGGAAGGCGAAGGAGCAGGGCGGCTATTACTTCCAGTCGGAGTCCGCGGCGAAGGATGGTCGGCGCTGGCTGGCGCTGCCGTATGGCATCGTCGGCAACCAGATCGCGTACCGCAAGTCGTGGCTGGCCGAGATCGGCGCGCAGCCGCCGAAGACCCTCGACGACTACCGCCGGGTCGGCGCCGCGCTGAAGAAGAAGGGCCATCCGGTCGGGCAGACGCTCGGCCACACCTACGGCGACGCGCCCACCTGGAGCTACCCGCTGCTGTGGACGTTCGGCGGCGCCGAGACCGACCCCAGCGGCAGGAAGGTCGTGATCAACAGCAAGAACACCGTGGACTCGGTCAAGTGGATGACGGCGTTCTGGAAGGAGGCGTGCGACGAGGCGGGGCTGGCGTGGGACGACACGAACAACAACCGCGCGTTCCACGCCGGCGAGATCGGCATCACGCTCAACGGCGCGTCGATCTACATCTTCGCCAAGCGCAACCCCGAGAAGATCAAGGACGTCAACGGCGAGCCGATGTGGCGGGACGTCGGACACTTCAACTATCCCGACGGACCCGTCGGCAAGACGCCGACCTATCACCTCGTTACCTCGCATGCCGTCATGAAGTACAGCAAGAACGTGCAGGCGGCGAAGGAGTTCCTGAAGCACATCCACAGCAAAGAGCAATTCGGGAAATGGTTCGCGATCAGCTACGGCTTCGACGTCGGCGCCACCCCGTTCTGGGAGAACCACGCGCTGTGGACCACGATCGACGACGCGATGAAGCCGTATCGCTACACGGGCCGCGGCTCGCGGATGATGGGCTTCGCGGGGCCGGCGAGCGCCAAGGCCGGCGAGGTCTATTCCAAGTACGTCATCACGGACATGTACGCGAAGGCCGTGCAGGGCATGGCGGCGGAGGACGCGGTCCGCTGGGCCGAGGGCGAGCTCAAGCGGATCTACGAGACGTAGCGGCTCACATTGACGCGAAGAGCGCCTGCGCGGAGGCGACGCGCCGGCCGTGCCACGTCGGGCCCTCGCGCACGAATCGCCACTCGGGATTGCGCACCACGTCGCGCAGCGCCTCACAGACCTCGTGGAAGGTCGGCACGTCCGCATCGGCGCACTCGAAGTAGGTGACGAAGTCGTAGGTCCCCTCGGGCGCGGGCTCGACGGGGTGGCGGTAGGTGCGGCGGAGCATGCACGGGATGCCCGCCGCCGCGGCCAGCGCGTGACCCTCGCTGGTCATGCGTCCGTGATCGTCGTAGCGCGGCAGGAAGTACGTGTGCCGCTCCATCCAGCCCTTGCGCCACCAGTCCGCCGTCTTGCTCATCGGCACGAGGAAGGCGTTGGGCATCGCGGAGCCGGGCTGCTGCACGACCGCGCGCGCGTAGGCCCAGTTGTTCATTGCCGCGCCGGTGTAGTTCTTGGTGCCGATGACGCCGCTCAGCACGCGCACGGGCGCCGGCGCGAGCAGCTTCGACGTCTCTTCACTGAAGGCCTCCACGATGCCGGGTCGACGGGACGCGACGTGAATGACGACGTCCGCGTGCAGCACGTCGTCGTCGGCGATGGCGCCGGCCACGGCGCCCTGCCGGCGCAGAAACGCCACGGACTCCCCTGCCGTGGGCTTGCCCTCGAACTCGTTCAGCAGGCCGAGCCTTTCGGAAAGCGCCGTGACCGCCGCCGCATTCGGCCGCGCCCCCACCGACCGCGCACAGAGATACGCCCCGAACCCTTGCCGCGTCTGATCGAGGAACTCGTTGCCCGGCGTCGTCATCGCAGACCTCCTGTCGGCCTGCACGATAGGCGCCCGCGTTCGGAGTGTCCAGAGTCGGACTCACCGGCCGAGTCGGACTCACCGGCCGCTCACGGGCTCGAGATGGCGCGTGGGTGCAGGACGCTGATCGCATAGCCCACGTCGAGACGTTCGCCCTCCCAGCCGGGCATCGCGGTGCGGGCGTCGATGTGAAGCCTGCCCTGCTGCGCTCGTTGCGTTTCGCACGGCGTGGCCGGCACGGCGGGCGCCGCCGGCACGTCGGGCAGCGGTCTGCCGTCCGGCCGCCTGAAGCACAGCTGACCGTCCGCCTGCCGTTCGACCTGATAGCCCTCCTCGTGAACTGCACGGTGGTGCTTCCGACACAGCATCGCGAGGTTCGACAGCTTCGTCGGGCCGCCGTGTGCCCAGTGCCTGATGTGGTGCCCCTGGCCGAACGGCAACCCACAGCCCGGGAAGCGACAGCCTTTGTCCCGATGCTGAAGCGCGCGCCTCAGCGCCGGTGGAATCGTCCGTGTGCGGGCGCCGACCTCGGTGATTCGGCCGTTGGCGTCGTGCCTCATCACCACGCGGCTCGCGTCGCACGCCAGGCGCTGGGACGTTCCCGCGGGAACGCGCGCGCCGCCGTCGAGCACCGACTGCCCTGCCGCATCGGCATCCGCCAGTATCGCGGCATCGACGTGGATGACAACCTGATATCGCGCCCCGGGAGTTCCCGGATCCATTCCACGGTGGAGCGCGGTCTCGGCGACGAGCGCCAGCGCATCGGCTTGCTGCTGCTCCACGGTCGGCGCTTCCGGCGAACCGTCGACGACGGACGTTCCCGCAGGAACGTCGGACTCCTTCCGATAGAGCGCCTCCCTCGCCGCCGCCAGCGCCTGCATGACCACCGCGCCGACCTCGGGCTCCAGCCGTCCGCGGATCACCACCATGCCGTCTGCATCCGGATACACGTGCAGGGCGCGGTGCCGATGACGCCGCGTGGTCTCTTCCGCTTCAGCCTTGCGGTCCATGCGCCGCCAGCCGCGGACGATCAGCTCGACGTGCTCGGCGGTACCTGCTCGGCCGACCGCGAGCAGCCGCTCTTCCGTCTCCGGCGTCGCGACCCGCGTCAGCGCCCGGACTTTCGAGTACGACAGCTCACCACGCGCCAGCGCCTCCTTCAGCCGGGGCAGCGATCCGAGCGCACGCGCCACGCGGACGTGCTCGCGGGCAGCGCCCAATGCGAGTCCGACGCGCCATGCGAGCCAGTGGGCGCACGAACGAAAACCATTGCCCCAGCCGCCGCGAGCGTCGAATTCACGAATGAGGTCGAGCAGCCGCGCGGTGGCGGCGTCGAGATGCGCGGCGAGCTCGGCAATCTCGTCACCGAGGCGCTCGAGCTCGACGCTATTCGGATGAGTCGGGACGAAGGTCGGATCATCGATACTCATCGGCGCATCTCCTTGCGCCGACTTTAACCCTCGATTTCTCGAGCCTCTGGGAGCCGCCAGGACACGCGATCACACGCCGAACCCGATTTTTTCGGGCGGCGCGTGTCCGCGCGCGCTGGAGTGTCTACGCGCGCCGCAGAAGCGCCGTGATCGATCGATTGCGCGCCGACGCCCAGCGCGCTCAAACATCCTGTCAAGAGTGCAAAATCAGATACACGCGGCGGCGACACATAAGTACAGACAGGCAACAGCGCCGCATCCGCGCGCCGCGCGCCCTCGTCGCGCTGCTCGGCGAGGCGTGATAGCGTACCGGGCGTTCAGGAGGTCCGCCATGAATCTTCACGCGACATTCGCTCGCGTTGTCGTGATCGGTGCGGTCATTGTCACGCTCTGCGTCCCCGCGCTTGCCGCCGAGCCCGCCGGCGACGTCACGGTCTCGTTCCACGTCACGCTCGCGCCGAGCTGGTTCGATCCGTCCACCGCGCCGCCGCAGATCACGCCGTTCGGTGTGATGTACGCGATCCACGACGCGCTCGTGCGGCCGCTTCCGGGTCAGAAGATGGGTCCCAGTCTCGCCGAGTCGTGGACGGAGAGTCGCGACGGCCTCGTCTACGAGTTCAAGCTCAAGCGCGGGCTCCGCTTCCACAACGGGGACCCGATCACGGCGGAGGACGTGAAGTTCTCCTTCGACCGCTACAACGGCGCCGGCGTGCGGGAGCTGCGCGCCCGAGTGCGTCAGCTCGACATCGTCGATCCCCTCACCGTGCGCTTCACGCTCAAAGAGCCGTGGCCGGACTTCATGACGTTCTATGGGACGACGGCCACCGCGGCGGGCATCGTGCTGCCGAAGAAATATTTCGAGTCCGTTGGGACCGACGGCTTCAAGGCCAAGCCCGTTGGGGCCGGCCCCTACCGGTTCGTGAGCCAGCGGCCGGGCATCGAGATCGTGCTGGAGGCGAACCCCACGTACTGGCGGCACGTGCCCTACGTCCGCAAGCTCACGCTCAAGAGCGTGCCCGACAGCACGACGCGGCTGGCGATGCTCAGGAGCGGCGAGACCGACTACGCGCTGTTTCTCGATGGGCCGGAGGCGCAGACGCTCAAAGGCGACGCCCGCTACAAGCTCGTCGACACGCGCCACGCCTCGATCTTCTGGATCGAGCTCGCGGACCAGTGGGATCCGAAATCGCCCTGGGCCGATAAGCGGCTGCGCCAGGCCGTCAACTACTCGCTCGATCGCAAGGCCATCAACGAGGCCGCGTGCCTGGGGTTCTGTCCGCCGGCCGGCGTCATCGTTCCGCGCGTGATGGACTTCGCGCTGCAGGTGCCGCCGCACCCATACGACCCGCAGAAGGCGCGCCAGCTGCTGGCCGAGGCCGGCTATCCCAACGGGATCGACGCCGGCGAGTTCACGCCGATCCCCGGCTTCCCGACCGTGGGTGAGTCCGCGGTGAACAACCTCAACGCGGTGGGTATCCGCGTGCGGATGCGCCTGCTGGAGCGCGCGGCCTTCTATGCGGCCTGGCAGGAGAAGAAGCTGCGCGGCCTCTTCATGGTGGCGGTGGGCAATTCGGGCAACGCGGCCAGCCGCGTCGAGTCGTTCATGTACAGCAAGGGCCCGTACGCGTACGGCGGCTACCCGGACATCGACGAGATGTTCGTCCATCAGTCGCGCGAGCGGGATCCCGCCAAGCGCGAGGCGATCCTGCACAAAATTCAGCAGCTCACGATCGATCGCGTGATGTACGCGCCGATCATGGACCTGCGCGGGCTCATCGGCATCGGCCCGCGGGTGAGCGAGCACACGATGAACTCGATCCCGATGTACTCGTTCCCCGCCTACGAGGACATACGGCTCAAGAGTCAATGACGCTGACCCGCGCGATTCCGTCCAGCGGCGAGACGATCCCCGCGGTCGGGCTCGGCACCTGGCAGGCGTTCGACGTCGACGAGCCCGCGGAGCGCGGCCCGCAGCGCGCGGTGCTGCGACGCTTCGTGGAGCTCGGCGGACGCGTCGTCGACTCCTCGCCGATGTACGGCGCCGCCGAAGCGGCGGTCGGCGACCTCGCCACCGAGCTGGGCGTTCGCGACACGCTGTGGATCGCCACCAAGGTGTGGACCAGCGGACGCGCGGCAGGGATCGCCCAGATGGAGCGCTCGCTCCGGCTGCTGCGCGGCAAGCGGCTCGACCTGCTGCAGGTCCACAATCTCGTCGACTGGCAAACACACCTGCCGACGCTGCACCAGTGGAAGGACGACGGGCGGATCCGCTACCTCGGCGTGACGCACTACAGCGCGGCCGGCCACGAGGCGCTCGAGCGGGTCATGCGCGCCGAGTCGCTGGACTTCGTGCAGCTGAACTACTCGCCGGCCGAGCGCGAGGCCGAGCGGCGCCTGCTGCCGCTGGCCCGCGATCGCGGGATCGCCGTTCTCGTGAACCGCCCGCTGGCCCAGGGCGGCCTGCTCTCGCGCGTGCGCGGCCGGCGCCTGCCGCCGTGGGCCGCCGAGGTCGACTGCGCCTCGTGGGCGCAGCTCTTCCTGAAGTGGATCCTGGCTCACCCGGCCGTCACCTGCGTGATTCCCGCGACGAGCGACCTGGCCCACCTCGACGACAACATGCAGGCCGGCGTCGGACGCCTGCCCGACGCGGCGACGCGCGAGCGCATCGCCGCGCTCGTCACCGCCTGAGGCGCGTCACTCCCCGCGGATCTGCCGCAGCCGCTTCTTCAGATTGGTCATGCGGTCGTTCATCTGCTCGGACAGCCGGGTCGAGCGCGACGGGCGCTTGGACGCCGGCCGGGCGGGAACCGTCGTCGTTGGCGCGTGACAGTACGCGCATCCGCCCTTCAAGCCATGCTTGCATTCGCTCTTCGTGTCCATGAGCTCAGCCTATCGCATCCTTCAACGCGCGATCCAGGACTTCCGCCAGCGCGGGCGAGACGCGCGTGAGCGGCAGGCGGCATTCCGGCGACGCGATGACACCGGCGCGCCAGAGACAGTGCTTGATCGGCATGGGGTTGGCCTCCTTGAACAGCAATGGCACGATCGACTCGAGCCGCGCCCACATCGCGCGCGCCGCCTGGTGGTCGTTGGCCGTCATGCGCTCGTGGATGGCGACGAACCGCTCGGTGGCGACGTGGGCGGAGGCGAGAATGCCGCCGTCGGCGCCGTGGGCGAGCATGGTGTAGTACACGGCGTCGTCGCCGGTCATGACCGCGAAGTCGTCGGGGCGCCGGCGCAGCAAGTCGAGTGACTGCGCCAGGCTGCCGGACGAATCCTTGACACCGACGACGTTCGGCAGCTCGGCCAGCTGCAGCAGCGTGTCGTTGTCGAGGTTGACGCTCGTGCGGTACGGGATGTTGTAGATGAGAATCGGCCGCGCGGTGGCCTCGGCGATCCGCGTGAAGTGGGCGAGCATGCCCTCCTGGCTCGGCCGATTGTAGTACGGGCACACGGAGACGATGCCGTCGAAGCGGTGGCGCTCGAGCCGCTTCAGCGTTGCCAGCACCTTCCGGGTCGCGTTGCCGCCGATACCGACGAAGACGGGCACGCGCCCGGCCACCACGGCCACGGTCCGCTCGACGAGCGCGTCCATCTCGTCGTCGTCGAGCGTCGGACTCTCTCCCGTCGTGCCGAGCGGGAAGACACCGCGTATGCCCTTGGCGAGATAGTGCTCGAGCAGGCGCTCGTAGCTGGCGAAGTCGACGGCGCCGTCGACGAATGGCGTGATGACGGGCAGCCACACTCCTTGGATCGTGCTCATCGCGCGCTCTCCTTTCCGTCTGGGGCGAACAAAAAAGGCCCGCGACCGGGTGGTCGCGGGCCTCGTGGTCGGCAAGACGTCGCTACGATCTCGCTATGGCTCTCCGAAGGCGCGCGCCACGATCGTCGCTGGGCGTCCCTTGCAGGACCCCAGCCGGCTCTTGCGGCTCGCGCGCTCGAGGCGAGAGATCATCGCTCGCCCGTTCTTATACGCGGCGCCGTCGCGTGTGTCAAAGCCGATGCGGCCGCATCCGCTCAGTCAGTCGGCGAGCAGGGTGGCCACCGCCCGCTCGGCGTGAATCCGCATCGTGTCGAGCAGCGGCACCCGCGACGGGGGACCGTCGCGAAACAGGAGTGGCAGCTCGGTGCCGCCCAGCACCACAGCCTGCACGGCGTCGCGCTCCACGAGTCGGTCCACGATCGCGGTCATGCCGTCGCGCGTCGCGGGCAGGAACCGGCCGTGGATGAGCTCGTCCATGTAGCGCTCGTGGATGTAGGCGCGCTCGTCGGCATCGGGGATGACGAGGCCGATGCCACTGGCCGCGAAGACGTCGGGGTAGAAGCGCGCCTCCATGGTGAAACGCGTGCCGAGCAGCGCAACGCGCGTGAGTCGCATGGCGCGCGTCGCCACGCACGCCGCCTCGACGATGCTGAGCAGCGGCATCGGCGAGCGGCGGCGCAGGTCGTCGAACACCAGGTGCGGCGTGTTCGATGCGAGCAGCGCGACGTCGGCGCCGGCCGCGGCCAGTCGCCCCAGCGACTCCGAGAGATATGTGACGAGCTCGTCGAGGCGCGAGCCCGTCACGAGATCGATCAGACGCTGGAGATTGATGCTGTCGATGACGATATGCGGATAGCTTCCGTCGGGTCGCGCCGCGCGGTACGACTCGACGATCACGCGGTAGTATTCGACCGTCGACTCGGGGGCAATGCCTCCGACGATGCCGAGCGTCTTCAGCGCGTCGGCGCTTTGAGGTGCTCGTCGCGACGCGACTGCAGCGCCGCGTCGGCGTACTGCATCAGGTCGGGCGTGGCCCGGCCGAGCATCACCTGCATGTACGCGGGCTCGAGGCCGACGTTCTGGAAGCCGTGGATCACGCCGGCCGGCGCAGAGACACAGTCCCACTCGCCCAGCACGCTCTCCGCCCGCCCGCCCGCGGCGTCCTCGAAGAAGACGAGCATCTTGCCGCGGAGCACGAAGAAGACTTCCTCCACCTCGTGGGTATGCGCGGCGTTGCCCTGGCCGGGCGGGATGAACATGATGCTGAGCGTGAAGTGCTCGGCGGGAATCGCGGTCGGGTCCTTCTTGCCGGAGGCGCCGGTGCCGATGAACCGGTGTTGAGCGCGCCGGAATCCCTCGACGCGCGCGTCGGCGAACGCGTCCCAGTCCGGCCGCCGGTCGACGAATCGCGCCACCTGTCGCTTCAGCAGCGTCTCGACGTCCATCGTCGTCTCCTCTCGGCGCCCATCATAGGGCAAGCGCGGGACGACGGCATTTCGAACGGGGCACGACGAGCGGCGCGCGGGACGACTAGCGGGCGAGCGGATCCGGGCGGAGCTGGAACTTCACGACCTTGCTCGTGGTCCCCTTGCCGCCTTCCATATGGAAGGGCGCGCGCGTGCTGACGGTCGCGAACAAGCCGCGGCCCTTCCACCCCGCTGCGGGGTCGTCGATGCGCCCGTCCATCCACTTGGTGTAGAAGCCGAGCGGATACGGCACGCGCAAATTGACGAATCGGCCGTTCACCAGCGCGAGCAGCGATTCGTTCGCGTTGCCGGTGGCGATGGGGACGTCGCGTCCGAGACCGAACGTGTCGAACTGATCGACCCAGGCGTAGTAGCTCGCCTCGGCGCTGCCGGTTTCCGTCACGTTCGCGAGCTGCGGGCCGGGGAAGGGATAGAGCGTCCAGCCCTCGGGGCAATGCTTGCCGGTGGCGGTCGGCCCGTTCAGCGGTCCCTTGCACTTCTTGCGATCGAAGCTCGCCAGATGGCCGCTCGCCAGCGGCGTCCACGCGACCCCGTGGCGGTCGATGTCCATCCCGCGCGGCCCGTAGCCCGGCAGCGGCGGCTCGAAGATCTCGGCGAGCGCCGTCGCCGGCGGATTCGAGCCGGGATCCAGGCGAATGACGTAGCCCGGGAAACCCAGCACCGAGCCCCACACCGTGCCGTCGTTCGAGTTCACGGCGACGCCATAGAACGCCGCGTTCACGCGCTTGTCCTTCGTCGGATCGACGGGCTCATTCGGCTCGACGTACTCGTCGCGGCGACCGTTGCCGTTGGTGTCGAGCACGAGCGCCGTCCAGCCCTGCGAGCGCACTTCATCGCCGGTCTCGTCGAACAGCTTGCGATTGAGCCAGCCGATGACGCCGCTCTGCGGGCCGCCGGCGCTCGTCCACAGCGTGTTGTTCGCGTCCTCGGCGAAGACGAGATGGTGCGTCGGGAAGCACGTGCTGATCAGCGTGATCTTGCCGGTCTTCGGGTCATACATCGAGAGGTGGCGGTTGGAGGCATCGATCGGGGTGAGCTTCGCCGAAGGATGGTCCGAGCCCTTCTTGCAGAAATCCGGATTCGCCGGCGGCCGCACGCGCGAGGTGAACCAGACGCGGCCCTTCTCGTCGAACATGGGGTTGTGCATGCTCGTCTGGCTGTCCCAGATGCGCTCGTCCCCCCAGAACGGCGAGGGCAGCATCGGGTTCTGCTTCGACGACGGCGTGGCGGGATCGCGCACGAGCATCTTCACCTGCGTCGCCTTGTGATGCACGGGATCGAGCACGGGGAAGAGGTCGGTGCTTTCCTCGGTCGCGCCGTAGATGAGGCCGTTGGGGTTCAGGCGGGGATTGCGCTTGTCGGTCGAGACCTCATCGTGCATGTAATCCTTCGGCCCCGCCCAGTCCCAGCGCCGGGCCGTTGCCCATCCGGCCGAGGTTGGTCGTCATCTGGGTCAGCGCCTGTCCGGACTGGATGCGGCGCTGCCAGACGTCCCCGGATGACTTCGCCGTTTCGCGGAGCATCGGCGAGATCGTGCGGGTCGCCTTGTTGCCGAGCGCATGGCAGGTGTAGCAGCCGTTGGTCTTCACGATGTCGAGCCACTGCTCCTGGCTTCGCAGCGCGGGATTGACGCCGTTGCCGTCCGGTCCCGTGCCGGGGAACTCGCTCTTCTCCGGCACGCGCAGCATCGAGTACCAGTAGATGGCCGGGTAGTATTCCGCGGCCGCGGCGGCGCTCGGCGCCACCACCGCGGTGAGGTTCACGATCTTCCCCGGCGCCGTGCGGACTTTGGCCGAATCGACGAGGCCGTAGCCGCGCACCCAGACGCTGTAGTTCGCCTTCGGTAGGTCGGGCAGCACGTAGCGCCCGCGGTCGTCCGTGACCACGATCTTCGCGAACTTCGTCGGCAGGTCGGTGGTCTCCGCGATCACCCACACGCCGGCCTCCGGCCCGTTGGCGCCGGTGACGACGCCGCCGAGGTCGGCGCCGCCGATCCGGATGGCCGGATCGGCGGCCGGCTGGGCGTCGAGCGGCGCCCGACCCGCGGCGGCCATCAGCGCCGCCGCGATCACGATCGTCGCGCCGACCGCGCGTCGCGCGTTCATGCCCGTCCTCCCGACCGCGTCAGGCCTTCTGCACCACTTTCTTGTAGACCATCTCGATGTTGAGCGCGATGCGATCGCGGAACTGGCCGAGCGGGTATTTGCTCATGCCGCGCTCGTACTTCGGCGCGAGCTGATCCGGCAGCTTCGCTTTGATGTCGTCGAGCGTCGCGCCGTCGCTCGCCGCTTTCTTCACGCCGGTGACGAGGTCGTTCATGTATCCGCGGAAGAACGAGAGGTGGCTCTTGGGAAGCACCTCGCCATGGCCGGGGACGATGTGGGTGAATTCGAGCTTCTCCAGCGAGTCGAGCGTGCGCACCCAGTCCTCCGGGTAGCCGTCGTTCAGGAACGGCATCCAATCGATGAGTGCGTCGCCGGTGGCGATGACCTTTTCCTTCGGCAGGAAGATGAAGAGATCGCCGTCCGTGTGCGCGCGACCGAGGACGTGCAGCTGGATCTCGCGGCCGCCCTCGGTCAGGGTCTGCGTCGCCGACACCGTGCGCGTGGGCAGGGCCGGCTTCATCTGCTTGAGCTCCTCGAGGTACGCCTCGGCCTGGCGGAGGTTGGCCTCGATGCGCGCCTTGGCCTGAGCATCGCTCGCGCGGGCCGCTTCATCCTTGAGCTTCTGGATCTCGGCGGGCAGGGCGGCGACCTGCTTGGCGATGAACGGCACGCCGCCGTTGCCGCCGTCCCGGGTCAGATTCTCTTTCGTCCGCTCGGTGGCGACGACCTCGACGCCCTGGTTGCCGGATGCGTAGACCTCGTTGCCCTGCCAGTGGTCCCAGTGGAAATGCGTGTTGACGATCTTGCGGATCGGCTGCTTGGTCACCGCCTGGATCTGCTTGTAGACCGCGCGGGCGGCGGACGGCTTGGAATGGGAGTCGACCACCACCACGCCGTCGTTCGTCACGATCACGGCGGCGTTGCAGTTGACCTTATACGTGGGGGCGGCGATGGCGGCGTAGATGCCGTCGCCGACCTTCTTCAGCTCGAAGAGGTCCTTTTCGTGGGTCGCCGCCTCCGCGGGTGGAGCACAGCAGAGCTCATGCGGATCGAGTGTGTGGATCGCCGCGGCGGCGATACCTGCCTGAGCCAAGACCTGTCGGCGCGTCCATTGTCTGGCCATCCGCTGC
>Ga0207684_10004039_pt1 | contig 14020 bp, 12 predicted proteins | sample KBSK5501metaG_FD_184342 | JGI IMG/M metagenome (GOLD analysis project Ga0207684, IMG submission 184342) | Corn, switchgrass and miscanthus rhizosphere microbial communities from Kellogg Biological Station, Michigan, USA - KBS K5-50-1 metaG... | ecosystem: Host-associated > Plants > Roots >...
TGCCGCAGATTCCAGTGACGGAAAATCCAGATTGGTTGCGGGTCGCGATCTCGCCGGACCCGAGCGATCCGAAGCTGGCGCACCTCGACGGACTGAATTTGAGCCGGGCCTGGATGTTGGAAGGAATTCTTTCAGCGCTACCGGACGACGATCCGCGCCGGCCGGCACTCCAAGCCGCGGCGGATGCGCATCGTCACGCCGGACTGGCGGCGGTGACGGGCGAACATTACGAAGGTGGACACTGGCTCGGCAGTTTCGCCGTTTATCTAACGACGCGGCGCGGGATTGAGCAGGCGAGGTGACGCTGGAACCCCCGAATAACGCGGCGAAGATTGTGCTCCGTTTGCAATCGAACGCCTGAAATCTACAATCTAAAATTCATTCGCCAGGGTGGCGGAATTGGCAGACGCGCCAGACTTAGGATTCCGAAATCATCGCTTTCAAAACATCACTTTTCGTTTCACGAAAAAGCGATTTTACGAGAGGGAAATGCGCGTTTTCCAAGAAATTGGTTCGAACACGAATGGCGAGTAGAAAGCCGCTCGTTCTAGCACAAATCCTAGTACACGGATGCGCCAGACTTCGATACATCCGGTTTCCAGCCCAACGACTCAAACGCTTAGTTGCGACTGGCCACGAGCTTTCGGCGCGGCTACAATTTCAAACCCGCACAAGAGAAAGGTCGCGGAAAGTGAAAAATGACGGTCCGGACAGTCGGTCTGAGCGGCCGCAAGGCCCACTGACCGACATCGAGCGAAGCGAATTCTATCTGCGAGAGGGAGAGCGGCTGGCTCATATGGGGAGTTGGTCGCTTAGGCCGGATGGAACTTTTGATTACTGGTCGCCGGAGACGTTCGTTCTCTTCGGTTTCGATCCATCGGAAGGCATTCCGACGCTCCCGAAATGGTTGACCGTTCTGCATCCTGACGATCGCGATCTGCTGGCCAAAACGATTGAGAGAATGTTTCGCGAGAGCGTTCGCGGCGACGTGACGTATCGGGTTGACCATCCTAAACAGGGAAAACGGATTATGCACAGCACGGGAGAACCAGTCGTCGAGGACGGCAAGGTCACGCGATTGATCGGCAATACGCTGGATGTTACCGAGCAGGAAAATGCCTTGGAGGAAGTAAGGCGTCTGAAAGATGAGCTCTATAAAGAGAACATCGTTCTACGGGAAGAAATAAACAGCACGTCGATGTTCGAAGAGGTGCTGGGCACTTCTGCCGTATTGCAAAGGGTGCTCGCGCTGGCCGCGAAAGTTGCACCGACAGATTCAACTGTCTTGATCGCGGGCGAGACGGGAACCGGAAAGGAGTTGATCGCGCGGGCGATTCACAAGAGATCGAAACGCGGCGAGCGTTCGTTCGTTGGAGTCAATTGCGCCGCGATCCCCTCGTCGCTGATCATGTCCGAATTGTTCGGCCACGAGAAAGGAGCATTTACGGGAGCGGTGCAACGGCGGCTTGGCCGATTTGAACTGGCCGAAGGTGGGACACTTTTCCTCGATGAAGTCGGCGATCTGCCCTTGGAAACGCAAATCGCGCTGCTCCGTGTTCTGCAGGAGCGCGAATTTGAGCGGGTCGGCGGCGCCGAAGCATTGCGCTGCGACGTGCGCGTGATTGCGGCGACCAATCGCGATCTTCACTCCGCGATCGCCGATGGTTCGTTTCGAAGCGATCTTTTTTACCGGCTCAATGTTTTTCCAATTGAATTGCCGCCGCTGCGCGAGCGCAAAGAGGACATTCCGATTCTCGTCAATTACTTCGTCGATCGTTACGCGCAGAGAGCGGGGAAGAAGATCGACAGCATTCGGAAGAAATCTCTCGACGCTTTGCAGGAATATTCCTGGCCCGGGAACGTTCGCGAACTGCAAAACGTGATCGAACGCTCGCTTATCATTGTCGATAGCAACGAGTTTTCGGTCGATCAGAACTGGTTTTCACAGGAGTTCCAGTCGAGTCCGCGCGTAGGACCAGCCAGTAGAATATCGACCGAGCAGGAACGGATTAAATCGGCTCTTGCGCAAACAAAGGGCAAAGTTTCCGGTCAACAAGGCGCCGCGGCGATACTCGGCATACCAGCATCTACCTTGGAATCGAAAATTCGGACACTTAGGATCAACAAACACGCCTACAAAGGGGCCTAACGATCACGAATTCGCGGAGAATTCGCGAAGTTTCAACGCATTCCGCACCAACGGCAATTGCGTCGATTTAATTTTTTTCCCTCGTAAATCAGCGTTTCGGAACTTTGCTGGCATTCAATATGCGAATGCCGCCGTCGATGAAAGGAATCTCAACCCATGAAACCGATACCTGGAACATTGCAGGAAGGTGGAGCTGCATTTCAAACGACACACTGGACCACGGTGCTGCGGGCAGGAGAAACCCAGTCCGACTCATCGGCCCAGAAGGCGCTGTCCAATTTCTGTGAAGCGTATTGGCCGCCGCTGTATGCTTTTGTACGTCATCGCGGTCACGCATCGCCGGAAGCGCAAGATCTCGTTCAGGGATTTTTCGCGCATGTGCTCGAACAAAATACATTGAGTCGCGCGGATCGAGAAAAGGGAAAGCTGCGAACGTTCTTGTTAGGCTCGTTCCAAAACTACTTGTTCAATGAATACGATCGCGCCCGCGCGCTGAAACGGGGCGGCGGTCATCAAATCCTGTCGATCGACGAACATCTGCCGGAAGCGGAGGCATCGATGATGGAGACCACGCATCTCAGCGATTCGGCTGCTTATGATCTTGTCTGGGCGTCGAACATCGTGAAACGCGCCTGGCAACAGTTGGAAAGTGCGTTTGAAGCGGAAGGCAAAAAGGAATGGCTCGAAGTACTAAGGCCGTTCGTTGCTGGCGGCGGCAAGACGTCGCTGAATCAAGAAGAAGCCGCGGCCAAACTCGGAGTTCCGATCGCGACATTGCGCACGTGGCTTTCGCGTCTGCGGCAGCGTTATCGCGAGACGCTCCGAATGGAAGTGGCGAGCACCGTTTCCGATCCAGCCGATGTCGATCAAGAACTTCATTATCTCTACCAAATTCTGACCGCATGAGAATTGTACCCAATATTGCCTATCGCGACATCTCCGTCGGAACATTGACGCGCAACCGCGGTATCGACCTGCGGCGCGGTTCGGAGTTAAATAGACAGCTCGCATTTACCGGTATGGAACCCGAACCAACCATCGGAACGTGTGCGATCTGCGGACGACCGCTCACCCAAGTCGGTCCGAAAGGCGAATGCCTTCGTTGTCTCGCCGATCTGGGTTTTTTGAGCGGCAGTCGAGAACCAGGACAATCTGAAACGCCGCGGCGATTAACGCCGGGACGACTGAAATACGATCACTTTGAAGTCGAAGTCGGCACAGATGGCTTTCCGATCGAGCTCGGCGCTGGAGCAATGGCAATAACTTATCGTGCGCGCGACACGGTTTTGAATTCCATTGTCGCTCTTAAAGTCATCGACCGAAAAGTTTCGAAAATGCCCGGAGTCCGATCGCGTTTCTTGCGCGAAGCGCGCGCGGCCGCGCAAATCCGTCATCCGAATGTCGCGCGCGTCAGTCATTATGGCGAGCAAGACGGCGAGTGTTTCTATGTCATGGAGTTGGTCGAAGGCGAAACGCTCGAGGCCAAGGTCCGACGCGAAGGTCCAATGTCGCTCGCACTCGCGCTCGAAGTAATCGAGCAAGCGGCGCGTGCGCTCGCGGCCGCGGAAAAGTGCAGCGTTGTGCATCGAGACATCAAGCCATCCAACATCATGCTCGAGTCCGATCCGGGCGATTCCTTGATTGTTAAGGTCATCGATTACGGCATCGCTAAAATCCTCGATCCGGACGCAAAACGCGGCGCCGAACAGACTCAGACCGGATTCATTGGAACGCCAGCGTTCGCCAGTCCCGAGCAGTTCGCTTCTTCCGAACACAGGAATATCGATACGCGCTCGGATATCTATTCGTTAGGCGTAACCTTTTGGTATTTGCTTACCGGTCGGGTGCCATTTGTTGGGGGCACGCTCCGAGAAGTTGCGGCAAAACAGGGGGAGGAATTGCCCTTCGAGCAGCTGAAGAATGTTCACGTGCCGGCGCGTGTAATTGCGTTGTTGAAGTCGATGTTGGCTGTCGATCCTGCAAAGCGGCCGCAAACAGCGCGCGACCTTCTGTCGGCACTTCACCGCTGCTACACAAAATTTAGCGTCGAAGCGCGATCGCGGCGCAGACATTTTGCAGTTGCGGCAGCAGCCGCGGCGCTCGCAATCGCGGCGATTGCAATCGGAGCTTGGCTCTACCAGCACACCCAATCCTCCGGCCAGTTCGAACGGTCGATTGCAGTTTTGCCCTTCGAGAATTTAAGCGACGACAATGGAAACGCCTACTTGGCCGAGGGGATACAGGACGAAATCCTGACGCGCCTATCGAAGGTTCGAGATCTAAAAGTGATATCGCGCAACTCGACTGGGCAGTACAAGAGCAAGCCTGAAAATTTGCGTGAGATCGCAAGGCAACTTGGCGTTGCCCACATTCTGGAGGGAAGCGTCCAGAAGAACGCCGACACCGTGCGCGTGAACGTTCAACTGATCAAAGCCGCCAATAATTCTCCGCTATGGGCCGATACGGTTGATCGCGCATCGACCGACATCCTTTCAGTGGAAAGCGAAGTAGCCGTCACTGTTGCCGACCAATTACGGGCAAGACTTACGGGTGAGGAAGCTCACATAATTGCGGCGAAGCCGACCGACAATCCTCAGGCCTATGATGGATACCTGCGCGGTCTTGCTTATACACTGAGGAGTGGTGCCTTCGAACCGCGCAACATTGTCCCGGCGCGGCAGTACCTTAAAGAGGCGGTGCGATTGGATCCGAAATTCGCCACTGCTTGGTCATTGCTATCGTCCGTTGATTCCGCCGGCTACATAACGGCTGCGCTTCCACGAACGAGCGCACTCCGCGATGAGGCGCGTATCGCTGCTGAAACGGCCCTCAAACTTCAGCCCAATCTCGGCGAGGCGGTATCGGCTAAAGCATTTTATCATTACGTCTTTCTGAAGGACTACGACGCGGCCTTGCGTTACTTTGAGCAAGCGGCCCGACTGTTACCCAGCGATAGCCGGATTCCTGAGGCGCTCGCATTTGTCGAGCGCAGGCGAGGTGACTGGGAGCAAAGTGAAGCGTATTTCAACCAGGCCGAACGGTTAGACCCGCGCAATGTTCGCATAATCGGCACGCACGCGGCTTCATACAGAATTCTTCGTCGCTTTCCCGATGCCCTGCGCAAGTACGAAGACGTTCTTAATCTTACACCAGACGATGCTCAGCCTGTTGCGTGCCAGGCCGGTATTCTGCAAGCAATGGGAGACCTGCCTCGCGCTGCGGCGCTTCTAACTCCACTTTATTCGAGAGCCGACGATGGCGGCACGATCGATACCCAAGTTTACCAGGCGATTTTGGAGCGTCGCACGGCACCAATCGTTCCCCGGCTCAAACAAATCCTTTCCAAGCCTGATTCAGCACCGGGCAACGACAAAGGCGAACTCCGTTTTTGGCTTGGCTGGGCACAGGACATTGCGGGTGATCAAGCCGGTGCGCACGAAAGCTGGACGCAAGCTAAGAATGAACTGGAATCGTCCCTTAAAGAGCAACCGGAAAGTTATATCCTAATTGGAGAACTCGCGCTTACTGAGATGAAACTTGGCGAAAATGCCTCGGCAATGGCACTCGCTGATCGCGGGCTCGCCGTAAATCCGATTGAGAAAGACGCGATAAGCGGACCGCGGTCACTTGAGGTGTTTGCCCGAGTGACTGCCGCAACCGATCACGACCGCTCTATCGCTGCCTTAAAGAAGTTACTTTCAATTCCTTACGAGGGGCCACTGTCTTCCAATGTCCCACTCACACCGGCGCTACTCAGACTCGATCCAATGTTTGATCCCCTGCGCAACGATCCGCGTTTCAAAGCGTTGACTGAGATCTCCGCTGCGCCTGCTTCTCACTAAGACTGCACAAGAGGCGCAGCCTCAAGCGCAATTCATCGCGAGGGATTCATTGTATGTACTGCCCAACGCATTGGCGGAAAATTTGATTTCCTGAAATATCGATCTTCGAACGCTTGAGAAAAAAGCGTGAAGACAAGTTCAAACACGTCCGACTGGAACGTCTCCTTTTGGTTCGCCGTTTCTAGCCCGTTGATCGGCGTTCTGCTCGCCATTCTCGGCTTAGCGATTCTTCGCCCGTGACAGGAGAACCATGAGCATCACTCCCATCATCTTCGTTTTGATCATCCTCCTGTTTGGCTTCGACTCATCCGTTGTATCCGCGTTATCCGCGGTCCGCCGATTTTTCGAAATTTTCTGAAATGTCGATCCTCGAACGCTTGAGAAAGGAATGAACAACCCGAATCAAAACAACATGAACGCGCTCGATCATTGCATACGCGGAACGAATCAGAAGGATTTGGCAGCCGGAGTCCTCAAGCAGGCCGCCCAGGATTTGCGCCGGTTCAATGGCGCAACGACAAACGTCGAGCGCGAACTCTATCTCGACGCGTATCGCTGGGTCGTTTCCGATGATTGTGACTGGCCGTTTTCGTTCCTGAATGTTTGCCATTTGCTGAATCTCGCGCCGGAGACCCTTCGCGCGGACCTTTTGGCCGACGCGTCAGCGGGTTTCTTCACTTATTGGGCTCGACGTTCTGCGCGCGGCGCGCGTTCATTCCAAATTTTTCTGAATCGCGTTTTTACACCGAATCGCAACTCCAGCGATGTCGATCCAGTTCCTCTTACTCACGTTCCAATTAGATGAAAAATCGCAGTCACGGTTTAGCTCAAAGATTACGTCAAGTTTTGCGGTCAGTTGTTAGGGAATCCAACTACAGACACGATCCGCTGCTCATCAACAGTCTGGCCGCATTCAATTTCCGTACGCCAGTCATGCTGGAATTTCCCGGAGAGTGCCTCGCGCGCAGTAGCGGTTACTCGCAATGAACGTCACCACAATTGTTCTCATCCCCGGCCTCTGGGTGACGGCGCTCTTTTGGGAGCATTGGGTCAAACATTACTCGGAAAAGGGTTACAACGTGATCGCGGCCAACTGGCCGGGCATGGACGGTGACATCGAGCAACTGCGGTCTGATCCAGGGAGATTCGCAACCCTTGGGCTGGCGGACGTTGTCGGTCATTACGAACAATTGATTCGTGGGCTCGAAACGGCGCCAGTAATCATCGGACACGGCGTAGGTGGTTTGGTAACGCAGATTCTTGTCGATCGCGGATGGGGCGCGGCCGGCGTCGCGATCGCGTCAATGCCCCCCAAAGGAGTCTTTCGATCAGTGCTCCGGAACCTGAAGCGTGCACTGAACGGCGGATCACTCACTCCGGAGCAATTTCATGACGAGTTTGTCAATACCATCGCCGAAGCGCCATCGATCGCTGCCTTCGAGCGTTATGTTGTTCCGGCTCCCAATCGTATTTTGCAGCAAGTCGCGCTGGCGAACTTTAGTGCCGATGCGCCAACCACCGTTAGATTTCATAACAACTCGCGCGCCGCACTGCTCCTGGTTGCAGGCGGCAAAGATCGCATCGCGCCACCCTCAGTCGTCAAAGCCAATTTCGACAGTTACCGAGAATGCAAAGCGGAGACCGATTACAAAGAATACCCCGACCAAGCCCACTTCACGTTTCTTCAGGAAAACAAAGTCGCGGACTATGCGCTCGGTTGGGCACTCTGTCGCGTCAACGGGTCAAAGCTGACCGCAGCTGCAAATCGGACCGACACCTGGTCGGTCGAACTTTCAGCCTAACGAAAAGGAGACATCTATGCCAGACACCACAGAAAAAAAAGAAGTTAAAAAACCAAAGCCATTGCCGGCGCCGAACAGCGATTTCTACGATCTCGCCAGCACGCTGCCCGCCGAGGAGCTGACGGTTGTGAAACAGGTTCGGGCGTTCATGGAAACGAAAGTCGCCCCGATTATTACGAAGTATTGGGTCGACGATCAGTTTCCGTTCGAACTGTTGCCTGCATTCAAAGAGCTCAACATCGGCGGCGCTGGCATGAAGGGCTACGGCTGCCGAGGTGGTAGCGCGCTCCTGTTCGGATTGATCGCCATGGAAATGGCAAAATATGACGCGTCGATCGCGACCTTCTTCGGTGTGCACAACGGACTCGCGATGGGCTCGATTTACCTCGCCGGATCGGAAGAGCAAAAACAGAAGTGGCTTCCACCGATGGCGAAGTTCGAAAAGATCGGCTGCTTCGGATTGACCGAGCCGCTGGTTGGTTCCGGCGCGTCGGGCGGCCTTCTTACTACGGCGAAACGCGAAGGCGATACCTGGATCCTGAATGGTCAGAAGAAATGGATCGGCAACTCACCGTGGTGCGACATCTCCATCATCTGGGCGCGCGATGTCGCCGACAATCAGGTCAAAGGCTTCATCATCGAGAACAAAACCAATCCGGGTTTCAGCGTTGAGAAGATTCAAAACAAGGTCGGGCTTAAAGTTGTCCAAAACGGACTGATCACGCTCAAAGATTGCCGGGTCCCAGAATCCGACCGTCTCCAAGCGGGCCAATCGTTCCGCGACACCGCGCGGGTGTTGAAGATGACGCGCTATCTCGTCGGCTGGGAAGCGACCGGCTGCGCAATGGGCGCTTATGAAAATGCGCTCAAGTATTGCCAGGAGCGTTTGCAATTCGGAAAACCGATCGGCGCTTTCCAGCTCGTCCAGGACCTCCTCGCGAAAATGCTCGCGAACATCACGGCTTCGCAGTGCATGATCGTTCGCACGGCGCAATTGCAAGCCGAAGGCAAACTGAACGACGCGCACGCGGCGCTGGCCAAAGCGTTCACCACCGCGAAATGCCGCGAAACCGTCGCCTGGGCGCGCGAGTTGTTAGGCGGCAACGGCCTCGCCGCCGACTACAACGTTGGCCGCTTCTTCAACGACGCCGAAGCTCTCTATTCCTACGAGGGCACGTATCAGATGCAAAATCTGATCGTCGGCAAAGCCGTCACCGGATTCAGCGCTTTTATCTAACCCATGCTTAATGAATCAACGACTCAGATTATGAACACAACATCGACAGAACTAACTCTCGAGAACGTTTCTTACGCGAAGAAAGGACCCATCGCCTATGTCACTCTCAATCGGCCCAAGGTCATGAACGCGCTGAGCCGAAAGACCTGGGAAGATTTGCGCAAAGCTTTCGAGGACGCACGGGATGACGCTACCGTGCGCGGCATCATCCTGACTGGAGCAGGCGATAAAGCATTCATCGCCGGCGCCGACATCAGCGAACTCACTCAGCTCACGGCTGTCGAAGCGGAAAAGTCGAGCACATTTGGACAAGGTGTTCTCGATCTGATCGAGAACCTCGGCAAACCGGTCATTGCTGCTGTGAACGGCTTCGCGCTCGGCGGCGGCTGCGAAACGGCCATGGCATGCACAATTCGAATCGCTGCTGAGAACGCGAAGTTCGGTCAGCCCGAAGTGAAACTGGGAGTAATCCCGGGCGGCGGCGGAACGCAACGCTTGCCGCGCCTTGTCGGCCGAGGTCGCGCTCTTCAGCTCATTCTTTCCGGAGAGATCATCAGCGCTCAGGAAGCCTACCGCATCGGACTCGTTAACGAAGTCGTGCCGGCCGCGGCGCTGATCACGCGCGCGGAAACAATCCTGAAACAGATTTTTTCCAATGCTCCGATCGCGGTAAAGTACTCACTCGAAGCGGTCAACAAAGGTTTGGAGACGAGCCAGGCCGAAGGTTTGTCGCTGGAAGCGTCGCTCTTCGGACTCTGCGCCGGAACGGAAGACAAAAAAGAAGGCACGCAAGCGTTTCTGCAAAAGCGTGCCGCCCAATTCCAAGGACGCTAAACAAGAAAGGAAATATTTATGGCAACTCAAAACACAAATCCAACCGACAACATTTTCTCCGGACTAAGGGTTGTCGATTTTTCAAGCTTCGTCGCCGGTCCCGGAGCCGCCGTCATCTTGTCCGACTTCGGCGCTGACGTGATCAAAGTCGAACCGCCCAAGGGCGAGTTGTGGCGAATCGGGAACAAGATTCCGCCGCAACCGCAGTCAAAAATTCCCTACATGTGGCATCTGAACAATCGCAACAAGCGGGGCATCACGCTGGATTTGAAATCGCCTGACGCTGGAAAGGTTGTCGAGCGTCTGGTGAAGTGGGCGGACGTGTTCATCGTCAACACGCCGCGTCCCGCGCGCGAAAAACTGAAGCTTGGCTATGACGATGTCGCGAAGTTCAATCCACGACTGATTTACGCCGACATCACCGGCTACGGTGATACTGGACCGGACGCGGCGCTTCCTGGATTCGATATCACGGCTTACTGGTCGCGGAGTGGCTTGCTGTCTCTGACGCGCGACGCAGGCGCTCCGCCGACCTGGCCGTTTGCCGGGACCGGCGATGCTCCATCAGGTGTTGGATTGTTTGCCGCGATCGTGACGGCTCTCTATCGGCGCGAACGCACCGGCCAAGGTTCTTCCGTTACGACATCGCTTCTGGCCGAAGGCATTTGGTCCGCGGGCGTCGCGATTCAAGCGGCGCTTGCTGGGGCAAAGTTCGCGCCGCAACACGACCGAAAAAATCCGGCCAACGCGGCGATGAACGTCTACAAAAGTTCCGATGATGTCTGGTTCGTGCTCGTAGTTACGCCAGACAAAATCCCAGGGGCGCTTGAAGGCATCGGCCGTGCCGATCTCTTGAAGGATCCGCGCTTCTCCGACCCGAAGAGCTTGGCCGCGAATCGGGCCCAACTAACGGCGATCGTGGACGAGATCTTTAACTCGCAACCAATGTCGCATTGGCGCGAAGTTCTGGACAAGGCGCACATCACCTACGGTTTGGTGCGGGATCCGAACGACGTCATCAAGGATCCACAGTTACAGGCTAACAACATCGTTGTGCCGCTCGAAGGTGCGGGGGAGAACCTGAAGCTTACGATCAGCAGTCCGATTCAAGTGCACGGCGTGACGAAGGTTTCGGCAAGGCGCGCACCGGATCTCGGCGAACACAATGACGAAGTTCTTCAAGAACTCGGGTTCGATACGAAAGAAATCGAGAGCCTGCGCGCGAGCGGTGTCATCGCGAAACCAAACGCGCCCGCGAAGGCAGCCTAACATTTTCTGAAATATCGATCTTCGAAAACTTGAGAAAGAGGTAAGAAATATGAGTGCGACTGAAACTCCAAAAGCAACACGTCCAACCAGCGCCAAAGCAGCGACTGGCCGATTGTTTTTTCTCGAAGCAAGCCGCGGCGAAATTCATTCGGCTAACGCCGATGGGACGGACCGAAAAGTGATCGTTACCGGCTGTCGAATCCCGGACGGCATCGTTGTCGATGTTGAAGCCGGGCACATTTACTGGACCAACATGGGCGTTCCGAACAAGAACGATGGTTCGATTGAGTGCGTCGATCTCGATGGTCAGAATCGCAAGACAATCGTTCCGGAGGGCGGCACGTTTACGCCAAAGCAACTTCATCTCGAGAAGAAAGCCGGCAAACTCTACTGGTGCGATCGCGAGGGAATGCGCGTGATGCGCTGCAACCTCGACGGATCGAAGATCGAAACCCTTGTTGACACAAGCAAAGGTGCCGCGCGCCCAGGAACGGACGAAACAAAAGTGTGCGTCGGGATCGCTGTCGATCCGGACCGCGGGCAAATTTATTGGACACAAAAAGGTCCCCAGAATGCAGAAAAGGGTCAGCTCTTCCGCGCGAAGATCGACATCCCGAAAGGCGAGACTGCCGCTAACCGGACCGACATCGAACTTCTGTTCGATGGCTTGCCGGAGCCGATCGATCTCGAACTCGATCTGAAGAATCGGTTGCTCTATTGGACCGACCGCGGCGATCCGCCGCGCGGGAACACGGTCAATCGCGCGTCAGTTGATGCCGATTTTAACAAACGAGCGACTCCCGACATTCTACTTACCCATCTGGAGGAAGGGATCGGCATCGCACTCGATTTCAAAGGAAACCGAATGTTCATCACCGATTTAGCTGGCAGCATTTATTCCGCCAGACTCGACGGTTCGGAAAAGAAACCAGTTCTCGTCGCGCAGGGAAATCTCACCGGCATCGCTTACGCAGAAATCTCGTAACTATCAACCATCAACTACTATGTCATATAACAAATCAATTAAACGAATCGCCATCGTTGGCACCGGAGTGATCGGCGCCAGCTGGGCGGCTGAATATCTCGCGCGCGGATTTGATGTCGTCGCTACCGACCCTGGGCCGAACGCAGAAGCCAATTTGCGCAAATACATTGATGAAGCTTGGAACGACCTAACCAAGATCGGCCTGTCGAAGGGCGCGTCTCGCGACCGCCTAACTTTCACCAAGGATTCAAAAGAAGCGTTGGCGAAAGCGGACCTCGTTCAGGAGAATGGACCGGAGCGGCCGGATTTCAAGATGAAGCTTTACGCGGATATGGACGAGGTGACTCCGGTTGATTCCCTTCTCGCTTCCAGTTCATCGGGCATAACGCCAAGTGTGATTCAATCGAAGTGCAAACATCCGGAGCGCGTTGTCATCGGGCATCCGTTTAACCCGCCGCATATCATTCCGTTGGTCGAAGTAGTCGGCGGTAGTAAGACTGCGCCGGAGGCGATCCAGCAAGCGCTCGCGTTTTATGCTTCGATTGGCAAGAAACCGATCCGTTTAAAGAAGGAGCTTCCCGGCCATGTGGCTAATCGGTTCCAAGCCGCGCTCTATCGCGAGATGCTTTACCTCATCGAACAGGACGTCCTGAGCGTGGAGGACACTGATGCTGCCGTCTCATATGGGCCCGGGCTTCGCTGGGGCGTGATGGGCCAAAGTTTGCAATGGCACCTCGGCGGTGGCGCAGGCGGAATCAAACACTTCATGGATCATCTCATGGATCCGTTGCAAGCGATGATGAAGGCTCTTGGAACTCCAAACATCACGCCCGAGCTAAAACAAAAGGTCGTTGATGGAGTCCTGCGTGAAGCTGGCGGCCGCTCGGTCGATCAGCTCGCACAAGACGAAAACCGCGTCTTGGTTGGACTACTTCGATTGCGCTCCGAAACAGGTGGGGCCGTAGCAACAGGAAAACCGAAACAGGCCGCTGCCTAAAAGATCGACAATGAACTCGATCTTTAACGATCCTGGGTTCTGGCACCGGTTGCAGTTCGCGTTCACGCTGGTCTATCACTACTTGTTTCCACAGCTCACCATGGGGCTGGCGTGGTTCATCGTGTATTGGAAATGGCGCGCCTTGCGAACCGGTGACGATAAATACAATCAAGCTGTTCGGTTCTGGGCGAAAATCTTCGGCCTTAATTTTGCCGTCGGTGTCGTCACCGGAATTCCGATGGAATTCCAATTCGGAACGAATTGGGCGGACTTTTCGAAATACGCCGGCGGAGTTGTTGGGCAAACACTGGCCATGGAAGGCATGTTCGCCTTCTTTCTCGAAAGCGCATTCGTCGGCGCGTTGATCTGGGGCGAGAAAAGACTGGGGCCGCGGGGGCATTTTGCCGCGGCCCTGGCAGTCGCGCTTGGGAGTTGGATATCGGGTTACTTCATTCTGGTAACGAATGCCTTCATGCAGCATCCGGTTGGTTACCAGATCGAAGCGAACGGCTCGTTAGGCATCGCCAGCATGAGAGCTTATTTGTTGAATCCGTGGGCTTGGATTCAGTTCGCTCATAATCAATTGGCCGCGGTGGTGACCGGCTCGTTCGTTGTCGCCGCGATCGGAGCGTTCTACGCGTTGCGCGGTCTTTATCCTGTTCAATCGAGACTTTATTTGCGTGCGGGAACATTCGTTGGCTTAGTCGCGTCACTCTTCGTCGCTTTTCCAACCGGCGACGCGCAGGCGAAAATGGTTGGCAATCACCAACCGGTCACACTCGCCGCGATGGAAGGAAAGTTTGAGGGCGGACCGATGGCGCCGGTTGCTCTGATCGGTCAACCTAACGTTGCTAAACAGCGACTGGATAATCCGATCGAAGTTCCAGGCGCACTCAGTTTTCTCG
>Ga0207684_10004040_pt1 | contig 14020 bp, 11 predicted proteins | sample KBSK5501metaG_FD_184342 | JGI IMG/M metagenome (GOLD analysis project Ga0207684, IMG submission 184342) | Corn, switchgrass and miscanthus rhizosphere microbial communities from Kellogg Biological Station, Michigan, USA - KBS K5-50-1 metaG... | ecosystem: Host-associated > Plants > Roots >...
CGATCTGGGCATCGCCACCGGGGCCGACATCGTGATCGAAGAGCGCGATCCTGCCGAGGTCCGCGGCATGCCCGGGCATGAGACGGCGCCCGCCGACTCTCCCGTGTTCAACCCGGCCTTCGACGTGACGCCCGCCGAGCTGATCAGCGCCATCATCACCGAACGTGGAGTCTGTCGGCCCCCGTATCGATTCACCGCGTGAGTTCCAGCAACCGGCAGATCGAAAGCGCCCGCCGCTACCACGAGCGCACGGCGCATTCCCCTCACTCGGTGCGGGCCGGTGGCCACACCCTCGACTGGGACAATAAGCCGGCACCCTTCAAGATCTACCCCGATCTTCCCGCGCTCTCCCTGCCGCGCCAGTTCCCGGCCCTCACCGCCGAGACCCTTCCGGCCCTGTCGCGGCGCGGGGACGAGGAGAAGCCGCTGGACCTGGAAGGGCTGGCCGCCCTGCTCTTCTTCTCGGCCGGCGTCACCAAGACGAAAACGTTCATGGGCGGCGTCACCATGCATTTCCGCGCCGCGCCCTCCACGGGCGCGCTCTACCAAACCGAGGTGTACGTGGTGGTGGGGGAGGTGGCGGGACTCGAGGCGGGCGTCTATCACTTCTGCCCGGGAGATTTTGCGCTCAGGCGGGTGCGCGCCGGCGACTTCCGCGGCGCCGTGGCCCTCGCGGCGGCCGATGAAGATCTGGCCGCCGAGCGCGCGGTGATCATCCTGTCGGCGATCTACTGGCGAAACACCTGGAAGTACCAGGCGCGGGGCTACCGGCATCTCTTCTGGGACTCGGGGACCATGCTGGCGAACCTGCTCGCGAGCGCGACGGCGCTGGGCGTTCGCGCGCGACTCGTCACGGGCTTCGTGGATCGCGAAGTGAACGCGCTCCTGGGGCTCGACGCGGCCAAGGAAGGGGCCCTTCTTCTGGCGCCGGTGGGAGGAGCCGGGCGCGCGGCGCCCGCGCCGCCGGTGGTCTCTCCTATTCAGCCCGCCGTCCTTCCGCTGTCGGAGCGCGAGGTCGATTACCCGCTGCTGCGCGAGGCATACGACGACTCCTGCCTCGAATCCGAGAGCGAGGTGCTGGACTGGAGAGAGTCCCCGGCACTGTTTCCGGGATCATCGGCCTCAGGCCCGACCGGCGACATCGTACGGCTTCCCTCACCACGAGCCGCCTCGGGCCGTGCGCTAGGCGAGACTATCCAGGCCCGGGGCTCGACGCGCGAGTTCTCGGCCGCCGCCATCACCGCGGAGGAGCTTTCGACAGTCCTCTACCATGCCACGCGCGGTTTCCCCTCGGATGCCCCTTCAGGGCAGGTGGACCTCTATATAAATGTCCATGCCGTGGACGGGCTGCCGGCCGGGGCTTATGCGTACCAGCCCGAGCCGCATGCTCTCGAGCCACTCAAGCGCGGTGACATCCGGCCCGACTCGGCTTTCCTCTGTCTCGAACAGTCGCTGGGCGGCTCATCCAGCGCCACGGTCTTCTTCCTCGCCGATCTGGGCAGCGTCCTGGGGCGCTGGGGCAACCGCGGCTATCGGCTGGCCAACCTCGAAGCCGGGCTCATCGGCGGCCGGCTCTATCTCGGGGCATACGCCCAGCGGTTCGGCGCCACGGGGCTTACCTTCTATGATCAGGACGTGGTCGAGTTCTTCTCACCGCATGCCGCCGGCAAGGACGCCCTCTTCGTCACCGCGCTCGGGCGCTCGGTTCAGGGGCCCGCCGGCACGCGCGTTCCCCTCCGCGCTGAAGGAAGGCTGAAGTAGTCATCCGCGCCGGCTTTTGATACGGTAGGAGCGCTGTGACGGCACAATGCGAGGAGCCAAGATGAAGAAGTACTACCTGATGGCCCCGGGGCCGACGCCCGTGCCCCCGAACGTCCTGCTGGCCATGGCGCAGCCCATGATCCACCACCGGACGTCCGAATACGATGCGCTGCTCAGCGAAGTGCGGGCGGGGCTCAAGCGTCTCGTCCAGACACGTCAGGAGGTGCTCACGCCGGCCTGCACCGGCACCGGTGCCATGGAAGCGGCCGCCTCCAACACGTGCTCGGCGGGCGACACGGTCGTGGTGGTGAACGCGGGAGCGTTCGCCCAGCGCTGGCTCGCGATCGCTCGCGCCTACGGCCTCGACGTCGTGGAGCTCGAGGCGCCACACGGCGAGACCGTCGCGCCCGACCGGCTGGCCGACGCCCTGCGGGCGCATCCGCGCGCCCGGGCCGTCTTCGTCCAGCACAGCGAGTCATCCACGGGCGTGCTGCACGACGTGCGGGCCTATGCGCAGGTGACGCGCGGCACCGACGCGATCCTGATCGTCGACGCCGTGTCGAGCCTCGGCATCGCCGAGCTGCCGATGGACGCGTGGGACATCGACGTGGTCGTGTCCGCCTCGCAGAAGGGACTCATGCTGCCTCCGGGCCTCGGGCTCGTGGCCCTGAGCGATAAGGCGTGGGCGGCGGCGAAGCGCTCGACGCTGCCGAAGTTCTATCTCGACCTGAGCGAGGAGCGGAAGTACGCGGCGAAGAACGAGGCCCGCTTCACCCCGGCCGTCTCCATCATGGTCGGCCTCCGCGAGGTGCTTCGGATGATAGAGGCCGAGGGGCTGGGCGAGGTGATCCGCCGTCACGACCGGCTCTCGCGTGCCGCCCGCGCGGGCGCCGAGGCCCTCGGGCTCACGCTGTTCCCAAAGACCACGCCGAGCCCGGCGCTTACCGCGGTCCAGGTCCCGTCCGGCGTGGACGCCGACCGCGTGGTCGAGGGGTTCGCCGCGTCGCACAACATCACGATCGACGGCGGCCGCGGCCCGACGAAGGGGAAGATCTTCCGCATCGGCCATATGGGCTATGTGGGCGACTTCGACGTGGTCACCGCGCTGGCCGCGCTGGAGCAGGTGCTGCAGGAGCTCGGGCATCCCGTGGACTTCGGCGCGGCCGTCCGCGCCGCCCAGAAGGTGTTCGCCGAGCGCGCCTAGCACGAGGCGTCCCCGGGCCGGCTCACGCGGTCGGGGGAAGCTTGGCTTCTCCTGTTGTAGAATCTCCTTCTGGCCATGTCACTGAGACTTCTCCTTCTCCGGCACGCCGAAACCGACTGGAACCGGGAACGCCGGTACCAGGGGTGGCAGGACATCCCCCTGTGCGAGTCGGGCCGGATCCAGGCGGAGGCGGCCGCGCGCCTGCTGTCGGTCTCGCGGCTTGCCGCGGTATGGTCGAGCCCGCAACGGCGCGCCCGCGACACGGCGGCCGCGATCGCCTCCCCGCATGGGCTCGAGGTCCACACGGACGAGGCGTTCAAGGAGATGGGCTTCGGCCTATGGGAGGGTCTCACCGTGGACGAGGTTCGAACCCGCTTTCCCGACGCCTCGCGGGCCTGGGCCGAGACGCCGCACCTCGCCTCCTGGTCGGGCGCGGAGAGCCTCGCACAGGTTCGCGCGCGCGTCCTCGCGGGACTTGACGAGCTCCGGGCCACCTTTCCCGGGCAGACGGTGTGTCTGGTGGCGCACGGGATCTCGAGCCGCGTGCTCGTTCTCGAGGCCCTCGGGCTCGGCTTGGACCGGCTCTGGTCGCTCCAGCTCTCCTCGACCGGGATCTCTGAGCTCGAGTTCCGCGACGACTGGACGGCGGTGCACCGCATGAACACCCTCGTGCACCTCGACCGCGTGCCGGTGGCGCGGCCATGACGCCCGAGCGCAAGGCCCACCAGACGCAGCTGCCCACGGGCGCCAAGATCTACCTGCCCGACGAGGCGGCACAGAAGCGCGCCGTCGAGGACCGGCTCTTCGGCGTGTTCCGGAAGTGGGGCTACCGGGAGATCGTGACCTCCGCCTACGAGTATTTCGACGTGCTCTCACAGGGGACGGACGCCGCGCTGCAGGAGCGGATGTTCAAGATGGTGGACCGCGACAGTGGCCGCCTGCTCGCGCTCCGCGCCGACGTCACGCCGCAGATCGCGCGCATCGTCGCGACGCGGATGCGGGACGAGCCCAAGCCGCTGCGCCTGGCCTACGTGACCAACGTCTTCCGCTACGACGAGCCGCGGGTCGGGCGGTACCGCGAGTTCTATCAGGCCGGCGCGGAGCTGCTCGGCCTGCCGAACCCCGAAGGCGACGCGGAGATGATCGCGATGACCGTCGAGGGGCTCGGCGCCCTCGGACTCGAGCAGTTCCAGATCGACGTGGGCCAGGCCGAGTTCTTCCGGGGCATTCTCGAGGACCTGTCCGTGGACGACGCGGCGGCGCGCACGCTCCGCACAGCGCTCGGCCACAAAGACGTCTCCGCGCTCGAGCGGCTGGTGGGCGAGCTGCGGGCGCCGGCCGCGATCACCGAGCTGCTGCTGGCGCTCCCGACGCTCTACGGCCGGGGTGACGTGCTCGACCGCGCGGAGCGTCTGGTCAAGAACGCGCGGTCGGAGGCGGCTCTGGCCAACCTCGCCGAGGTGTACCGGCTGCTGCGCGCCTACGGGCTGGCCGACACCGTCCTGCTCGATCTGGGCGAGGTGCGCGGCTTCGACTACTACTCGGGCGTGCACTTCGAAGCGTATGTCTCGGGCCTCGGCGCGCCGCTCGTTGGCGGGGGACGCTACGACCAGATGCTGGCGCGCTTCGGGTACGACTGCCCGGCCACCGGCTTCGCTTTCGAGGTCGGCCGCGCGCTGCTGGCCATGGAGTCGCAGGGCGCGGGCGCGGAAGCGCCGGGCGCGGCCTTCTTCGTCATCGACTTCACGCCGGACAAGACGCGGGCGCTGGCCCTCTCGCGCCGCTTCCGCGACCTCGGGGCCGCCGTGGCGCGGGACATCCTGAGCCGGCCGCTCGAAGAGTCGCTGGCCTACGCGCGCCAGCAGCGCGTGCGGTGGGCGCTGGTGATCGGCGCGCCCGGGTCGCGGCCCGACGACGTCAGCGTGCGGGATCTGGTTGAAGGCCATGAGCGCACCGTGAGCACGGCGGACCTCCTGGCCGATCCCGCCCGCCACTTCTCGGGCTTCCCGAGCGGCGCCCGAGCGCAGCGAGGGGAGGAGCGCCGTGCCTAATATCGTGGTCGTGGGCGCTCAGTGGGGCGACGAGGGCAAAGGCAAGGTCGTGGACGTGCTGGCGCCGCACGTGGACGTCGTGGTCCGCTATCAGGGCGGCAACAACGCGGGCCACACCGTTGTGGTGGGCAAGGAAAAGTTCGTGCTCCAGTCCATCCCGTCGGGCATCCTGCACCCGGGCCGCCGCTGCGTGATCGGCTGCGGCGTCGTGATCGACCCCGCCTCGCTGATCGAGGAGATGGAGTCCCTCGTCCAGCGCGGGGTCTCACTCGACGGCAATCTCTACATCTCCAAGAACGCGCACCTGATCATGCCGTACCATCCGGCGCTGGACCGCGCCAGCGAATCCAAGGCCGGCAAGCGCCGCATCGGCACGACGGGCAAAGGGGTCGGGCCCGCGTACGCGGACAAGGCGGCGCGCGTCGGCATCCGCATGGCCGACCTGCTCGACGAGCGACTCTTCCGCGAAAAGCTCGAAGCCAACGTGTTCCAGAAGAACCGGCTGCTGCGGGAGATCTACGATACCGACACGTTCACGGTCGACAGCATCCTGCACCAGTACCTGCGCTACGCGGGCTGGCTCGCGCCCTACATCACGGACACGGCGCTGCTGCTCTCGCGCTGGATCGACGCGGGCCACTCGGTGCTCTTCGAGGGCGCGCAGGGGACCATGCTGGACCTCGATCACGGCACCTACCCGTTCATCACCTCGTCGAGCACCACGGCGGGCGGCGCGTCCACCGGGACCGGCATCCCGCCGACCAAGATCAACGGAGTCCTCGGCATCTCCAAAGCCTACTGCACGCGGGTGGGCGGCGGGCCGTTTCCCACCGAGCTGCACGGTGAGATGGCGGAGCTCCTGCGCCGCCGCGGCAATGAGTTCGGCGCCGTGACGGGGCGGCCCCGGCGGTGCGGCTGGGCGGACGCTGTGGCGCTGCGCTACGCGGTTCGGATCAATGGGTTCGACACCATCGCCGTGACCAAGCTCGACGTGCTCGACGGCTGTGAGACCGTGCAGATCTGCTCCGGCTATCGCTACCGCGGCGAGATCCTCACGGACTTCCCGGAGGAGGAGCGCATCTGGCACGAGGCCGAGCCCGTGTACGAGGAACTGTCGGGCTGGCAGAGCCCGACCAATGGGCTGCGCGATTACGCGGACCTCCCGACCAAGGCCCGGCAGTATCTGGACCGCCTCTCCGAGCTGGTCGGCGTGTCGTTTTCCCTCGTCTCGACCGGCGCCGTGCGGGACGACACTATTCTGGTGGCGGACTCGGTGCTCGCGCGCTGGTTCCCCAGCCTACAGAGCGCGTTTCCGGCGCGCTGAGCATGGCCCGATCCCCGCTGTCCCCCGACCCGCGGAGCTTGGCATGGCATTCAAGATCCTGATCGCTGACGACGAGGCCACGGCCCGGAAGGGGCTGGTTGCCCTGTTGACGGGCTGGGGCTATGAGGTGGAAGAGGCCGCCGACGGCGAAGAGGCCTTCCGCAAGGCCGCCGCCTCACTTCCCGCCGTCGTGATCTCGGATCTCGTGATGCCCAAGCTCGACGGGCTCGGCCTCCTCAAGGCGCTGCAGCAGGAGCTGCCCTTCGCGAGCGTGATCCTGCTGACGGGGCAGGGGAGCATCGACACCGCCGTGGCGGCGATGAAGGAAGGCGCCTACGACTACCTGACCAAGCCGGTGGACGCCACCCGGCTCAAGCTCCTCATCCCCAAGGCCGCCGAGAAGGGTGAGGCGCTGCGCGAGGTCGTGATCCTGCGCCGGCGGGTCCGCCAGGTCTGGGGCCTGGGCAAGCTGGTCGGCACCAGCGCGGCCATGCAGGAGGTGTACCGGCTGATCGAGATGGCCGCGCCCACATCGGCGCCGGTGCTGATCTCGGGCGAGAGCGGTACCGGAAAGGAGCTCGTGGCGCGCACGCTGCACGATCTCTCGCCGCGCGGCCACAGCCCCTTCGTCGCCGTCAACTGCGCCGCGATTCCCGAGACCCTCCTCGAGAGCGAGATCTTCGGCCACGAGAAGGGCGCCTTCACCGGAGCCCTCGAGCGGCATCCGGGCTGCTTCGAGCTTGCGCACCAGGGTACACTGCTGCTCGACGAGATCGCCGAGATGAACCCAGGCACGCAGGCCAAGTTCCTTCGCATCCTCCAGGACGGGGCGGTGCGGCGCCTGGGCGGCAAGCACGAGATCTCGGTGGACGTCCGCGTGCTGGCCGCGACCAACAAGGATCCGGTCAAGGCCCTGCGGGACGGGAGCTTCCGCGAGGACCTCTTCTACCGGCTCAACGTGGTGAGCGTGTCGATTCCGCCGCTGCGCGAGCGGCCCGAGGATATTCCGGTTCTCATCCAGGCCTTTCTCGAGGAGTTCAACGCGAAGTATGACAAGCACATCCGCTCGGTGGACGACGGCGTGCTCAGGACGCTCACCGCACATTCATGGCCCGGCAATATCCGTCAGCTCCGCAATACCCTGGAGCGGGCGGCGATCGTTTGCGACGGCGACCTGATCACGGCCACGCATCTGCCGCCCGAGCCCGTGCCGCGCACCGAGGGCGAGCCGGCGGAGGGGCCCGACAGCGTCACGTTCCACGTCGGCACGAGCCTCGACGACGCGGAGAAGGGACTGATCCTCAAGACGCTGGCTTGCAACGGCAATAACAAGACGCGGGCGGCCGAGATCCTCGGCATCAGCCTGAAGACCCTGCATAATAAATTAAAGGCCTACGGTGGCTAGCATGCGCTTCGGGGTCGGCTTCAAGGAAGCCCTCGCCGTCACCCTCCTCACCCTGCTCGTGGTGGCCACCACCACGGCGGTTCACCTCTCTCAGCTGACGCGCGTCGTGGTCCAGGAGGCCTCGCGCCAGGCCAGTCTGGTCGCCCAGCAGATCTACGCCCAGAGCGCCCAGGCTCTGGCGCGCTCCGCCGGCAACCCGCGGGACGTGCTGCGCCGGGACCGCGACCTCCACAGTCTGCTGGATGCCAGCGTGGGCTACTCGCCCCATCTCTTGTACGCCTACATCGCGGACCGGACGGGCAAGACCCTGCTGCACACGGAGCGGCAGCGCGAGGGGACCCTCGCCGTGCCGCGGCGGAATCTCAACGAGCTGCTGGAGGTGGATCCGGTGAGCCGCCTCGTGGCGCTCTACGGCGGCAGCCAGACGTTCGAGGCCGTGCTGCCGATCAAGCTCAACGATCAGCCCTTCGGCAGCATCCATCTCGGCGTGTCCACGATCCTGCTCCAGCGCGAGCTCAACGGCGCGCTCCGGCAGAGCATGACGCTCGCCGCCATCGCGCTGCCGCTGGCGTGGCTGGCCGCCATGGGGCTGGCCCGGCTCATCCGGCGGCCCCTCCGAGTCTTGACGGCGGAGATGGGCCGCCTGCGGCGCGGCGAGTTCGACGTGGGCGGCGGCGTGGGCGGCAGCGACGAGTTCCAGGAACTGGCCGGCCAGCTCCAGCGCCTCGGCCGGGAGCTCCAGGCCGACCGCATCGCGACGCTGAGCGAGAGGGCCCGCCTCCAGCACGTAGTGAATCAGCTCGAGGACGGAGTGATCTTCCTCAACGCCGAGCGCCGGGTCCTCTTCTTCAATCACGCCGCCGAGACCGTGGTGGGTCGCCCGCTCGAGCAGGTGGTGGGATCGGGACTCGACGATCTGCTGGCCGACGACCACCCGCTGCGCTCGCTCCTCGACGACGCCTTCGCCGGCGGTGGGAGCGCCCGCAACGCGACGCTCGTGCTGCCCCAGGCCGGCCAGCCGCGGGAATTCCTCGTCTCGGTCGTTTTCATGCTGGACGCGAACCAGATGATGGGAGCGGCAGTTCTCCTGAAGGACCTGGAATCGGTCAAGACGGTCCAGTCCCTTGTGAGCTACTCGGCCAAGCTCGCGGCACTCGGGCGGTTGACCTCGGGTGTCGCCCACGAGGTGAAGAACCCGCTGAATGCCATGATGATCCACCTCGAGGTGCTCAAGGAGCGCCTCGACGACGCGACGCCCGAGGTGCAGGAGAGCCTGGAGGTCATCGGCAGCGAGATCCGGCGGCTCGACCGCGTGGTGCAGGGTTTCCTGCGGTTCATGCGACCGCAGGAGCTGGTCATCAAGCCCGTGGATCTCAACGGCTTGCTCCAGAGTCTGGGGGCCCTGCTCGAAGCCGAATGGCAGACGCAGGGAATCCGGCTGGCCTATGACCTCGACGCGGCCCTGCCGCCGGTCGGAGCCGACGAGGAGCTGCTGCGCCAGGCCTTCCTCAACATCCTGCAGAATGCCGGCCAGGCCATGCCGCGCGGCGGCACCATCACGATCAAGACGGCGCGCGACGGCCGCGAGAGCGCCCGCGCCGAGATCGTCGATGAGGGCGAGGGCATCGCGCCCGAGGATCTGGAGCGGATCTTCAAGCTCTACTACACGACCAAGCCCGACGGCAGCGGCATCGGCCTGTCCGTCGTCTACCGGATCGTCCAGGTCCACGACGGGATGATCGACGTGCAGTCCGAGTTGGACCGCGGAACCACCGTCGCGGTCCGGCTGCCGCTGAGGTAGCGGACGTGCGGGCCCTCGCGCTCGTGCTGGCAGTGACGCTGGCATTGTCCGGCTGCGTGAGGATCAGGGAGATCTTCTCAACGGCCCCACCCGCGCCGCCTCCGCCGCCTGCGGCGGGGCCCGCGCCGTCTCCGCCGGCTCCGGTGGAGCCCGCGCCGTCCCCGCCGCCTCCGCCGCCGGCCGTGCTCTCGCCCCAAGTCAGCTCGGAGCAGGAGCGGCAGCTTCAGCGAGACGCGCAAGACCGCATCGACCGCACGGAGCGCCTGCTGAGTCAGGTCGACCCAAAGCGCCTCGCCGGGCAGCAGCAGGAAAGCTACCAGACGATTCAGAGCTTCCTGGCCAAGGCCAAGGAGGCTCTGTACGCCCGCGACATGCAGCGCGCATTGACCTTGGCCGACAAGGCCCATGTGCTTGCCGGCGAGCTGACGCGCAGGATTCGCTGAGGGTCGTGTAAGGCTTACCTGACAGCGGGTAACTCTTTCCCACTCTCTTTCCCACGCACAGCCGGGCGCCCGTCCCGGCTGCCTCGTAAGCTCCTGAAAGTAGGGAATTCCCCATTTCCTGCGCATGGCACGAGGGTTGCCGACCTAGTATCAGGTTTTTTTGAAGTCCGAAACGAGCAGGAGGGGACCTATGCGAAACGGGCTGGCTCTCGGTTCATTGGTTGCGCTGACGGCCCTTCTCGCGCCCGCATGCGTGGTCGAACCGCCGGTGGGCATTAGGCCGGCGCCGCTGGTCGGCGTGATGCCCGGCGATGCGCGCGCCTTCCAGTACGGCGCGACGGGCCGGGAGGTGCTCGACCATCCGGCGCTGCGCGAGAGGATCATCGGGCTGTTCGGTCCCGATTGGAAACCGTCCGCCGAAAGCGGCGGGAAGCTGCCCACCGGCGCCGCGTCGTTCTTCGCGCACTCGTCTCCGCCGCAGCTGGTGCGCATGGAAGGGGCCCATTACATCGCGGTGACGGGCTGCATGCCCAGCGCCTGCGCGGGCAACCGCGGGCTCATCCTGATCCGTGAGGATAGCGAGCTGCTCCTGGCGCGCGTGGACGAAGGCGGCTACGCGCATTACTACGCTTGGGGCGCCCCGGCGACGCGGGCCACGATCGGACCGACGGTCGTCGACAGCGCGTGGCGGGCGCTCGAGAGCTCCGGCGCCTCCCCGTCGGCCGGCGCGCGTTGACGAGGGGGAGCGACCACAGTATGATGCGGGCTACCTTTCTTCCTCGGCGGTCTTCGCCGAGTGCGTCAGTGTGGAGCGATGACCGTGAGTGACGACCTTCAGCGCATCCTCGCATGGCTCACCGACTGGCTCGCGGGCGGCGGCGGGCTGCTGCTCATGACCGACTACGACGGCACGCTCACGCCCATCGTCTCTGACCCCGCCGACGCGGATCTCGATCCCGAGGTGCGGGCGCACCTCGCGACGCTGGGCCAGTCCCCCCAGGTGCGCATCGCCATCATCTCCGGCCGCGACCTGGCCGACGTCCGCCGCCGTGTCGCGCTGCCGGATCTCGTCTACGCCGGCTGCCACGGGCTCGAGATCGAAGGCCCGGACTTCGCCTTCAGCCATCCCGAGGCCGAGGCCCAGCAGGAATTCGTGCGCACCGTCGGCGAAGCGCTCAGCCGCCGCGCGCCTGCCGTCGAGGGCATGCGCGTCGAGCCCAAGCGGCTGGCGGTCGCCGTCCACTACCGCGACGTGGCGGCCGACGAGATGCGCCGCGTGGAGATGGAGCTCGCCCGCGCCATCCAGCGGCCGGGCAGCCGGCTCAAGGTCTTTCACGGCACCAAGGTTCTCGAGATTCTTCCCCAGGTCGGCTGGAACAAGGGCGACTGCGCGCTGTGGCTCCGGGATCGGATGGTGCGTGAGCTCGCCACCCCTGCCATGGTCTTCTACATGGGCGACGACTGGACGGACGAGTTCACGTTCGAGGCCCTCGCGGGCCAGGCCATCACGGTGCGCGTCGGTGCCGGGGACATGCCGTCCAAGGCTGACTACCGACTCGACAGCGTGGCCGAGGCCCAGGCGCTGGTGGCAGCCCTGGCCGGTGTCGCGCCGCCGCGGGGCGCGCGATGAGATTCACCCTCCGGCTCATCGTCGCCATCTGGCTGTCGACGCTGGTCGTCGTGGCGGCGTTCGCCTATCTGCAGATGATCGAGGAGCGCCACCGGCTCACCCAGGACCTCGAGCGGCGGGCCGTGCTGCTGGGCGAGGGGTTGAAAGAGGTGGTGGAGCCGGCGCTGGGGCGCAGCTCGCGCGGGACGCTCGAACGGACGCTCAAGCGATTCGCCCGGCGGGACCAGGGCCTCGCCGTGTACGACAAGGTCGGCACGCCGCTGGCGGCCACGGCCGAGATCGCCGCGACGCTGCCGGAGCCCGTCCCTCAAGTCACTGCGGCTCTGGCCTCGGGCACCGTGCAGCAAGGCTTCACCCGCGAGGGCGGCCGCCGGATGTTCGTCTATGCGAGCCCCATCCTGCGCGAGGATCGTCCCGTGGCGGCGCTCGCGATCTATCTCGACGCCTCCCCCGTCACGCGAGCCGAGTGGGCGATCTGGCGCCAGAACGGCATTCGCTTCCTCGCGCTGGGCATCGTGCTGTCCGGAATCGCCATGCTCATCGTCCGCTTCAGCATTACCCGCCCGCTGGCCCGGATGACGCGGTGGACCCGCGCGCTGCGGCGCGGGCATCCCATCGAACCCATCGAGGTGGGCGACCCGGGGCTGTTCGGCCCCATCACGCGCGAGGTCTCGGTGCTGGCCAAGAGCCTGCAGCGCGCGCGGGCTGTGGCGGAGGAAGAGGCGGCGCTGCGGCTCATGGGGCAGAGCCTCTGGACGGAAGAGCGCCTCAAGCAGTTCGTCAAGCTGCGGCTCGGCGAGCAGCCGCTGATCGTCGTCTCCAACCGCGAGCCGCTGCGGCATGTGTGGAAGGACGGCCGGGTCCGCGCCGAGGTCCCCGCCAGCGGCCTGGTGACGGCCATGGATCCGGTGATGCGGGCCTGCGGCGGGGTGTGGGTGGCCCAGAGCAGCGGCGACGCCGATCGCGAGACCGCCGACTCGCACGGCCGGCTGCGCGTCCCGCCCGATGATCCCCGCTACATGCTGCGGCGGGTGTGGCTCTCCAAGGAGGAGGAGGACGGCTACTACTACGGCTTCGCGAACGAAGGCCTCTGGCCGCTCTGCCACATCGTGCACACGCGGCCGCAGTTCCGGCCCGACGACTGGGGCCACTACCGCGCGGTGAACGAGAAGTTCGCCTCCGCCGTGCTGGAAGAGATCGCAGGCACCGACGCACCCCTCGTGCTCATCCAGGACTACCACTTCGCGCTCCTGCCGGCGCTGATCAAGCGCGAGCGGCCGGACGCTCGGACGGCGATCTTCTGGCACATCCCGTGGCCGAACTTCGAGGCCTTCGGCATCTGCCCGTGGCAGCAGGACCTGCTCCAGGGAATGCTCGCTGCGGATCTCATCGGCTTCCACACGCAGTACTACTGCAACAATTTCCTCGATACCGTGGAGCGCACCATCGAGGCCCGGCTGGACTGGGAGCACTTCGCCGTGACGCGGGGGCAGCACATCACCTATGTCAAGCCATTCCCGATCAGCGTCGCGCCGGACTTCGTCGAGAACCCGCCCAAGACCACGCGCCAGGCGCTGCTGGACCAGCTGGGCCTCTCGTCAGTGGAGTTCTTCGGCGTGGGCGTGGAGCGCCTCGACTACACCAAGGGGGTGCCGGAGCGGCTGCGGGCGCTGGGGCGGTTCTTCGAGCGCTTCCCAGAGTACCGGAAGCGCCTCGTCTTCGTGCAGCTGGCGGCACCGAGCCGCAGCACGATCCCGCGTTACCAGCAGCTCGAGGCCGAGGTGGAGGCGGCGGTCCGAGAGGTCAACAGCGCCTTCCAGAGCAACGGCTGGCGGCCCATCGTCTACCTCAAGCGCCACCACGAGCACCGCGAGATCTGGCCCTTCTACCGCTTCGCGGACTTCTGCATGGTGACCTCGCTGCACGATGGGATGAACCTCGTGGCGAAGGAGTTCATCTCGGTGCGCGAGGACGACGACGGAGCGCTGATCCTGAGTCAGTTCACCGGAGCCTCGTCGGAGCTGCGGGACGCCCTGCTCGTGAACCCCTACGACCTGGACGGGGTGGCCGAAGCCATCCGGCACGCGGTCTCCATGCCACCCGAGGAGCGCCGCGCGCGCATGGCCCGGATGCGCGGCGCCGTGCGCGAGCACAACATCTACCGGTGGGCGGGCCTGCTGCTCAGCGAGCTCTCACAGATCCCGGAAGAGGCGCCCGTCGGGGCCTCGACGTCCTGACCCGCGAGCCAGCGAGGAGGATGCGCGATGAAAAAGGTCCGCGACATCATGCGGTCGGGATTCCTCTTCATGGTCCAGCGTGACGCGATGGTGACCGAAGCCGTGCGCGTCATGGGCACGCACAATGTGGGCATCGTCTCGGTTCTGGACGGCGACCGGCTGGC
>Ga0207684_10004041_pt1 | contig 14016 bp, 12 predicted proteins | sample KBSK5501metaG_FD_184342 | JGI IMG/M metagenome (GOLD analysis project Ga0207684, IMG submission 184342) | Corn, switchgrass and miscanthus rhizosphere microbial communities from Kellogg Biological Station, Michigan, USA - KBS K5-50-1 metaG... | ecosystem: Host-associated > Plants > Roots >...
GCTCGTTCAGAGCCTGAATACAGGCCTTTACCGCCGACATACAAGAACGATTGCACGCCGATGCACAGCCAGTCGCCAGCTCGGCCCTCTCGAGTAGGCCGTCTCGGCGGACACATAGGAGCCCGCGGTACAGCGCCTGGTCGCGGATGTCGCCAATCAACTCATCCTCGCCGGTCAGGTGATCGAGATGCCCGCGCCACAATCCGATCACGCTGATCGGCTCCTTGACCACGAGCCCGCGGCGGCGCAGGATAGCTCGGGCGACGAGTGAATCCCGATGCCGGCTCTCACCTTCGCCCTCCAACCGAACCGTTCCGCCGTCGGCGTTCGCGCGGGCGGCCCGGACAAGCGAGTCGGACTTTCTTGAACACCTCACAGGGAGGGAAGGTGGACATGTACCAGACCGACCGGTACGAAGGCATGATCGCCGAGACGGTGGCCATGAGGGGGCACACCGCGGATGTCATCAACGCGTACCTTGCCCGACCGCTCGGCGCTGGCCCCTTTCCCGGCGTGCTGCTCATCCATCACGCGCCGGGCTGGGACGAGTGGTATCGCGAGTGCACTCGCCGCTTCGCTCACCACGGCTACGTGTCAATCTCGCCGAATCTGTACTTCCGCGACGGTCACGGCTCTCCCGAGGACGTCGGGGCCAAGGTGCGTGCGGCGGGGGGAGCACCGGACGCTCGGGTGCTAGGCGATCTCGATGGCGCGCGCACCTACCTTCGCTCGCTGCCCTATGTGAGCGGTAAGATCGGTGTGTTTGGCACATGTTCCGGCGGTCGGCACGCGTTTCTCGCCGCGTGTCGGCTGAACGGCTTCGACGCCCTGATCGACTGCTGGGGCGGACGCGTGGTCCAGTCCAAGGAAGAGCTCACGCCAAACCAGCCGGTGGCTCCCATCGACTACACCAAGGACCTCTCGTGCCCGATGCTCGGGCTCTTCGGCAACGAGGACAAGTCACCGACGCCCGAACAGGTCAACGCGCACGAGGCGGAGCTCAAGAAGCACGGAAAGCGGTACGAGTTCCATCGTTACGATGGCGCCGGTCACGGGTTCTTCTACTACGACCGCCCGGCGTACCGTCAGGAACAGGCGATGGACGGCTGGAAGAAAGTGTTCGCGTTTTGCGAGAGAACCCTGCGATAGCCCGAACAGGAGGAGCCTAACCATGTGCACCATGATCGCCCACCAGGTGAAGATCCAGGGCCGCGGCAAGAATGGACCGGAGTGGTTCGAGGTCCGCGAGGCCAACGTCTCCTACGACCATCCGTACGAGCTGCCGCTCGAGCACGCCCTCAACATCGATTTCGTCAACGAGGCCCTCGGCCCGGACGCGCGCGTGGCCGTGGAGCTGAGCGTGGAGGCGGCGCGACAGCTCGTGAAGACCGTCGAAGCCGTTCTCGCGCAGGCCGACCAGCGCGGCGTTCTCGAGGACCGACCTCTCGCAGCATCTCCCGCTCGCGATCGCCTCCACGACGCATGACTCGTCCGCCGTCGTCGCAGTCCGCTGGGACGGCGACCGGCTCGCCGTCGCCCGCCATCGGACCTGGCGCCCGTCGCCGCGGGGTCGTCATGCACGGGATCCAGCTCCACCCGCCATCCTGACCCCGGCGCTCGCGTGTCCTTCCTCCAGTCGCGAGCCCGCTCGGCCCGCGAAGGATTCGGCAAGCCGGTCCGGCGCCAGGAGGACGCGCGCCTCCTCGTCGGTGCGGGCTGCTACAGCGACGACGTCAACCTGCCCGGTCAGGTCTATGCGTGCTTCGTGCGCTCGCCGCACGCCCACGCGCGGATCGGGCGCATCGACACCGCGGCGGCGCTCGCCACGCCGGGGGTGATCGCGGTGCTCACCGGTAAGGACGCCGTCGCCGACGGGATGAAGGCACTCACCCATAGCCCGATGCCGGGGAATCCTCACGAGGAGATGGTCCGGCCCGGCGACGTGTCCTTCATTGCCCCGCACCCGCCGATCCCGGCCGACCGCGTGCGCTTCGTGGGTGAGGTGGTGGCCATGGTCATCGCCGAGACGCCCGCAGCCGCGCGGGACGGCGCCGAACGCATCGCCGTTGACTGGGGGCCGCTGCGCGCGGTGACGGGGAGCATCGTCGCCGCCGCTCCCGACGCACCCGTGCTCTATGAGGAGATCCCCTCCAACGTTTGCGTGGATGCCGAGGCCGGCGATGCCGCCGCCGTAGACGCCGCGTTCGGGCGCGCGGCCCACGTGGTGCGGCTCGAGACGTGGGTGCACCGCATCACCGGCGTGCCGATGGAACCGCGCGCAGCCGTCGGGGTCTGGGATCCGGCGAGTGACCGCTACACCGTGCATGCGGGCGCCGGGGGTCTCGGGCGCACCCAGACCGGCGTGGCCGGAGCCCTCGGCGTACCTGAGCGCGCGGTGCGCGTGATGGCGCGCGACGTCGGCGGGAATTTCGGGACGCGCAACAGCTGCTATCCCGAGTTTGCGCTGGTGGCTTGGGCGGCGCGACGCGTCGGGCGCCCCGTGAAGTGGACGAGTGAGCGCCGGGAGGCGTTCCTCGCCGACTACCAGGGTCGTGACCTCGCGGTGCGCGCCGAGCTGGCGCTGAACTCCGAGGGCCACTTCCTCGCGCTGCGTGCCGTGAACACCAGCAACGTCGGCGCGCACGCCGTTTCCTTCCACCCGCTCAACAAGGGCATGGCGCTGACGGGCACCGTCTACCGCGTTCCAACCGTCTCGATCCGCGGTCGGGCCGTGCTCACCAACACCTCGCCGACCACGCCGTACCGGAGCGCGGGACGGCCCGAGATCATGTTCGTCACGGAGCGGTTGATCGACCTCGCCGCGCGCCGGCACGGCTTCGATCGGCTCGAGCTGCGGCGGAAGAACCTCGTGCAGGCGAGCGCCATGCCGTACCGGAACGCCGTCGGCACGCTCTACGACAGCGGCGACTATCCGGCCGCCTTCGATCGGGCGGTGGGCCTCGCGGACTGGGCGGGGTTCGAGGCGCGTCGCGCCGAGGCGCGCCAGCGCGGCCGCTATCGCGGGATCGGCGTGGCCAGCTACATCGAGTTGAACACCGGCTTCCCACGGGAGCGCGCGCACATAACGGTGCGGCCGGATGGTTCGGTCGATGTGGTGCTGGGGACGCTCTCGTCCGGCCAGGGGCACGCGACCAGCTTTGCGCAGCTCGTCGTGGAATGGCTTGGGGTTGAGCTGTCCCAGGTGCAACTGGTCACCGGCGATACCGACGTCACCGTCGTGGGCGGCGGCGCGCATTCCGCGCGCGCCCTGAGACTCGCCGCGGTGGTGATGGCGACGGCGTCGGATCAGATCGTGGTCAAGGGCCGGCGGATCGCCGCCTGGCTGCTGGAGGCCGCGGAGGCCGACGTCGACTTCTCGGCGCGCCGGTTCAGAGTGAAAGGCACCGACCGCTCGGTCGACCTGTTCGAGGTGGCCGCCGCGGCGCTACGGCATGATGTGCCCGAGACCTGCCGGGGGCCGCTCGACGGCCTGAGCGACGAGACGATGCTCGTGCCGTCCTTTCCCTATGGCACGGCGGTGGGCGAGGTCGAGGTGGATCCCGAGACAGGCGTAGTCGAGGTCGTACGCTACACGAGCGTGGACGACTGCGGCCGGGCCGTCAATCCGATGATCCTGCACGGCCAGACACACGGCGGTATCGCGCAGGGGGTGGGGCAAGCGCTCTGGGAAGCGTGCGCGTACGACGCGGAGAGCGGCCAGCTCCTGTCCGCCACGCTGATGGAATACGCGCTACCCCGCGCGGACATGCTGCCGTCGTTCACGACGGAGATCAGCGAGGTGCCGTCGACGTCCCATCCTCTCGGCCTGCGCGGCGGGGGCGAGGGTGGGACGACGCCCGCGCTCGGCGCGGTGGTGAACGCGATCTGCGACGCGCTGGCCGAACTAGGTGTCGAGCACCTCGAGATGCCGGCGACGCCCGAACGAGTTTGGCACGCGATCCAGGCCGCGCAGCGCCCGCGCTGACCGTGACCGCGTAAGAGGGACCATGGACCCCACGACCGAATACCTGAGCGACTACGCGTGCCGACCTTCGTAGATCATGCGCGTCTCCTCGTCATCGACCGACGGGCTGCTGCGCGCCGTGCGGCGGCCCCTTCGTCTCCTCAAAAGACTTGGCGAAGGCCAGCAGCTCCGAGTCCGGCCGGTCCAGATCGATGGGCTCGCCAAGCGACTGACGGATCTTGTACGGTGTCGTGTAGTACAGCTCGATGCGGTCGTCCTCGGGATCGTAGAAGTAGACGCTGCACGCGATCCCGTGCAGTGACCGGGCGATCGATCTTCACGCCCGCGTCCAGGAGTCGGTGGTAGAACGCGCGCACGTCATCGAGGCGCGTCACCTTGAAGGAGACCTGCTGCACGTGCGTCTTCTGGGCCGTGTCCTTGGCCCGGACGAGGGCCAGCTCGTGGTGCTCGGCGTCCGGCGCCGCACCCAGGAAGCAAATCCCAGGCTCGAGGTCTTCGTCGCTGATCGTGAGGCCCAGGACCCGGGCAGAGAAATCCCGCATCGTCCCGAGGTCGTTGCAGTAGAGGCCCACGTGACCCAATCCGCTGATCTGTGGCATGGGTCGTTCCGCGCTCACGTCTGCTTGTAGAAGCGGGCCGCGTTGTCCCACAGGAGCTTGCGCCGCGTGTCCGGCTTGAGGCTCGACCATTTCAAGATGTTGTCGACGGAGTCGGGGAACTGGCACTCCGAGTGGGGATAGTCGGACGCGTACATCAGCACGTCATCGCCGACCACGCTGGTGACGTAGTTGAACAGATCCTCGCCCTCGTGGCGCTCGATGGTGCAGAAGAAGCGGCCGCTGGTGATGTACGCGCTCGGCGCCTGCTTGAGCGGCGCCACGCCGCCGACGTAGACGGCCTGCTCGTCCATGCGCTTCGCCCAGAACGGGAGCCACCCGAAGCCGCATTCGAGGACCCCCATGCGCAGCCGCGGGTAGCGATCCAGGATCCCGGCGCCGATGAAGGCGGCCATGAACCGCATCCCGCCCCAGGGGTGCGACGCGAGCCGGCCGAGGAAGATGTTGTCCCACAGATCTTGGTAGCCGGGGAAGTACGGCGGATTCCAGGTGTTGCTGTGGTGCACGATGGGAAGGTCGTAGTCCTGCGCCACCGTCCAAATCGGTTCCAGGTCCGGATGATCCACGGGGATGCCCTTGCCAAACACAGGCAAGACCGCCGCGGCCCACCTCGACGTGCCCCAGTGCTTAATCTCGCGCACCGCCTCGTCGACGTTGCGCGTCGAGGCCACGATCGCGGTCTTGAGCCGCGTCGGGAACTGGCCGCAAAAATCATTCGCATGGCGGTGGTACGCGCGGATCAATCCGACTTCGAGCTCGACGTCCGGGAGACCGACCACGCTGACCCAGAGGGTCGGGACCATGAAATGCGCGTCGGTCCCCTCGTCGTCCATGTCCTTGACGCGGTTCTCAGCCTGATCGTCCTGCACGCCGACCCTGGGTGTCTTCGACCCCATCCAGTGCGTGCCGCGGCCGGTGAACGTCTCGTGTGCGCTCGCCTCACCCAGCACGCGCCGATAGAATTTCGTGGCGATACGGTATTGATGGGTGTCGGGCGTGCCGCCCATCATCTGGCCGGTGGCGACGCGGTGGGGCGCCAGCTCGGCGAGCCGGGGACGAAAGCTCGGATCGACGTACCGCTCGAGCACTTCCGCGGCGGGATTGACGTGGGTATCGGCGTCCCAGGCACGCAACCCGGCTCTCATGACCCCGGCACCCAGAGGATCGACGATACCTCGCCGAACTCCCGCCACAGCTTGCGCCAGGAGTCACCGCCGTCATCGCTGCGATAGAGATAGCCGTAGCGGCTCGCGGCGAACACCGTGTCGGGGTCGGAGGCCGAGACACTTACGGTCCAGACGGCCGAGTTAGGCTGCACGGGCAGCCCGAGGCTCTGCCACGTGGCGCCCGCGTCGCGCGAGCGCATCACTGTCCCCACGCGGCCTGGCGTCGAATCGCCGAGCGTCACGAACACCGTCTTCGCATCGTTCGGCTTGACCGCGATGCCGCGGGGATAGTGCCACGGGAAGACCTCCCGCGCGCGCGCCGGCTGCCAGGTCTTGCCGTCGTCGGTGCTGCGCCACACGTCGTCGTTGACGACGATGAACACGGCCTTCGGCGGGCCCGCGATCACCAGGACGTTGTGCACGTCCTGGTTCGGGATCTGCCCGTTGACCGTGGTCCACGTCTCGCCGCCGTCGGCGCTGTGGCGCACCCCATCGACCTCGAGCCCGACCCACACGTGCCGGTGGTCAGTGGGATCGATCGCGATCCCCGTGGGTCGAGGGATCCCGACGTTCGGGCACTCCACGGCGATCGCCACGGGCCGGCGCTCCCAGCTCTTTCCTTCGTCGGTGGAGCGATAGATGCCTGGCGTGCTGGGCGTGCCGGTGCCGGCGAACATCACGGTCGAATCGACGGGGTCGATAGCCATGCTCCAGACCATGGACCCGTTCATCGGCGTGTCGAGCCGGCGCCACGTCCCGCCGCTGTCGTGGCTGAGGTAGAGACCCACATCGGTCCCGGCATAGACAACGCCCGGACGCCAGGGATCGGAGAGCAAGGCCTTGACGATGCAGTCCGAATGCATGCCCTGGCGTACGCTGGCCCTGGTCCAGCTCTCGCCGTCGTCGGGACTCATCATGACGCCCTGGCCGATGGTCCCCACCAGGATGGTTCCCTTCTTCGCCATGGTTCACCCCCTGAGGTCGTGTGGACGGTCCCGGTTCCTGCGCTCGCGACTATACCCCCGCCGGCGCGCCGCCGCGACCCGGAGCAGGTACCGTAGCGCTCGGTGTGCCTCCCGGGACCCTCCCTCAACTCCGGCGTCACCTGCTGATCTACGCGGGCCGCGCGCCGTTCGTGGTCATCGCGGTCTTCCCGGTCTACTGGATGGTGATCACCGCCTTCGAGCAGGACGCTGATCTCTGCCGCATGGACCAAGTCCCGTTCTGGTTCCACTCAAGAACTTCCGGATCCCGTTTGTCCAGACGGACTTCGGGACGTTGTTGGTCAATACTCTGCTTCTATCGGTCTTCGTGGTTCTGATCACGGTGGTGGCGGCAGTGCCCGCGGGGTACGTGCTGACACGCTTGAGGCGTCGGGGCGCGGAGACCATCGGGATCGTGGTCCCTGACTATTTCGTGCCGTCGGGATGCGCGCCTCCTGCTGGCCGGGCTTCTCACATCAATCCGTAGAACTTCCCGGCGTTCTCGCAGGTGATCTTGTGGACGACGTCTGGGGGCAGGTGGCCGAACTGCTCGGCGATGTACCTTGACGACTGGGGCCAGACGCCGTCGGGGTGTGGGTAGTCGGAGCCCCACATGAGCGTCTCGACGCCGATGTCGTCGATGAGCTTGGTCCCGATGCGATCGAACTGGAAGGTCGCCTTGCACTGCCGCCGCCAGTAGTCGCTCGGCTTCATCTTCAAGCCGAGGTCCCGAAAGCGATCCTCCCACTCGAAGTCCATGCGGTCTAGCGCGTAGGGCAGCCAGCCGATGCCGCTCTCACCGAGGGAGATTCTGAGGTTCGGGTAGCGCTCGAGGACCGCGCTGCCGATGACGGCGGCCACGATGTTGACCAGGTTCATCTGGAAGCCGGCCACGCTGGTGAAGTGTGCGGCGCGCCGGGTGAGCCCCGTTTGCTGCTCACGCACGCCCGGAGGCATGGACGGGAAGGTATGGAAGTGGAGCGGCAGGTTGACGTCGTTCACGGCCTGCCAGAGCAGCTCCCACATGGGATGCCACATGGGCTCCATGTCCCAGGAGCAGGACAACTCCACCCCGCGGAGCCCGAGCTTGGCCACGCGCTGGATCTCTCTGACCGCGCCGTCGATGTCGCCGTAGGGCAGGCACGCGAGGCCGATGGAGCGGTCGGGATGATGGCGGCAGAAGTCGACGAGCCAGTCGTTGTAGATGCGAAACATTTCCGTGGCCGCCTCGTGGTCGCGGAGCCGCGTGGCCGCGCCAAGAATGCCGAAGATCACCTCGGCATCGACGCCGTCGCGCTGCATGTCCTTGACGCGGAGATCAGGGTCCGTCGGACGGCGGATCCCTTTCTTGCCATCCTCGTAGAGCCCCGTCGACGCCATGACGTCGACGCGCTCGTTCTGCCCGGACACGTACTTCTGTCCGGTCGAGCCCACGCTGCACGTGAGCCCGAGGGACGGGACGTTCTTCGTGGCCCAGTACGACCCGTCGGGCCCCTCGGCGACGTAGGGCATGCGGTCCTTCAAGGCCGCCGAGCAATTTGACGTGAAGAGGTCGGGGGGCAGCCAGGGCATATCGATGTGGCAGTCCGCGGAAATCCTCGTGTAGCGCATGCCGTGTCCTCCCACCCTCACAAGCGCCCCTGGTGCAGAGCATTGTGCAGCACGCGGCCCGGATGGCGCCCGGTGTGCGCGCCCTTCTCGAGCAGGACCTCGCCATTCACAACGGTGTAGTGAATCCGCTCGGCCAGTCCGCGGATACGCCACCCGTTGCTCGGAAAGTCGTGCACGACGTCTTGCTTTCCCGGCCGCACGGTGTCGGGATCGAAGATGACGATGTCCGCGGCCATCCCGGGCTGGAGCAGGCCGCGATCGTAGATCCCGTAGGCGGCGGCCGAAACAAACGTGAGTCGACGGACGGCGTGCTCATCACCTTGACGTCGTTCTTGGCTCACCTTCCGACCGCCGCGCTAGCCTTCTGCGCGTCGGCTCGCTGAAAATCGGCCTCGGTGAAGCCGTAGAGGTGAGCGCCCCCCAGCAGGATCTGGGCCGCGAGCTCGCGGGGGATGTTCTTGAGGAGGTTGTCCCCCACGTGGGGGAAGTTGGAGTCGAAATGGGGGTAGTCCGTCGAGATGCACATCCGGTCGGCGCCGATGAGCCCCGCGGTGGCCTCGATCTCCGGCTCGCTCCCCTCGACGGCGGCCCAGCAGTTGCGCCGGAAATACTCCCGCGGCGTCAGGGCGAGGTAAGGCGCGTGCGAGTCCCGGTACTGCGGGTAGTCCCACTCGATGCGCGACAGGAGACCCGGCACCCAGGAGTTCTGGGCCTCCAGGAAGCCCACCCGCAGCTTCGGGTGGAACTCGAATACCCCGCCGATGATCATCGCAATCAACGCCTGCTGCATCTCGATCCAGTGGCTGGCGACGTGACGGTAGAACCGATTCTCGCCGTACAGCGGGATCATCCGCGAGTACACCGCGCTCACCCCCTCGTGAAAGCCCCAGGTCACGTCGAGCTCTTCGTGCAGGCGGTAGAGCGGGTCCCAGTAGTTCGAGTGCCAGTAGTGAGCGTTCACCAGGTTCGGCCGGATGAACGACCCGACCGCGCCCAGCTCCCTCACGCCGCGCACCAGCTCCCGGCAGGCCAGATGCACGTCGTGCACCGGCAGCATCACCACGAACTTCAAGCGGTCGGGGCTATGGCGGCAGAAGTCGTGGATCCAGTTGTTGTAGGCCTGGCACAGCGCAAGCGAGAGCCCGGGGTCCAGATTGTCGCGCGCGATGAGGCTCAGCCCGCTCGTGGGATAGAGCACCGCGATGTCGACCCCTTCCATCTCCATGCCCATCACCTGAGCTTCCGGGTCGTAGTCGCGCTCGACCGCGAAGTCCAGGCGGCCGGTGTCGGCGAGGCGCGACCCCGAGAGGGGCTGGGTGCTCTGCGTCGGGCCGCGACGAACGCGCTTGCGGTATTGCTGCAGGTCGGAGTCCGCGGTGGGCAGCCCGTCGACGAGGGTCAAGCCGGCCGGGCCGCGGCACGGGCGCCCGTCGGCCCCTACCGGGACGCTGACGCGGTGCTTGAACGTCGGGTCCAGGTAGCGATCGAAGAGGTCGGGCGGCTCCATAACGTGCATGTCGGAGTCCACGAAGCGCAGTCCCTCTTTCATGGCACCCTCCCCTCGCGATCGGGCCGGTGATCGGGATCTGGAGCCGCGGGGCCAAGCCTAGACCCGGGTCGGCGGGCGGTCAAGGATCCAAACGATGCTAGGTTAAGGGCACTTTTGTCGCGCAACTTCTCGTCGAGGAGACCGACATGGACGAGGTAACCGAACGGCTTTCGCATCGCCACCAAACGCACATGCCAGCTTACGCATCGCGGTCGGAAGAGCGGTCGCCCCTTCGAGGTGACCATCTGGTTTCTCGTCGACGCCGACACCGTGTATTTGACCACCATGAACATGAAGCGCCGGTGGACCCAGAACGTGCAGGTCAACCGAGATGTCGCGATTCGAATCGGCCCTGAGACGTTTGCCGGCGAAGCCCGCGTCGTCACCGAGCCGTCGGAGATGGCGGAGGTCGTGCGCCTGCTGAAAGAGAAGTACTGGCTCTCTCGACCTTACCTTTGGCTTAAGAAGCGGCCGGACGGCGTGTTTCGCGTGCATTTCAAATCCTGAGTGAGCCTCAGAGCCTAACCCGCTCATGAGCCAGAGGCTGCCTCGTGAAGCCAGTCAGCCCAGGCGGAGACTTTGCCCTGACCCGGGTGGAGAGCTACCTCCGAGACTCCGGCTTCAGCCTGGGCTGTCCTGGTCAGCCGTCGGGGCTCGTTTTTTTGACAAATGGCTGTCACAAGCCGGTTTTTTGGAGCCAAGAAGTAAACGGTGGCAAGTAGTTGGCTCACACCAGGCCCAGGATTGAGTCTCCCGAGCTCCGCGGCGCGAAATGACGGGCAACTCTTTGAAAGGAAATGGTGGGCTGGGACGGGATTGAACCGCCGACACCAGGATTTTCTGACCAGCCCGCATCCCTCGGCTCGGACGAGGGATCTGTTGGTATCCGTTATGATCCGCAACCTTCGTGGCATTGACCTGCATTTGTGCTTCCGGACCAGCACGGATTGCGAAGCATGGTTCGGTCCGAGTAGAGTTCGAGTCAACTAGGGAGGTGTGTACAGGCTTGCATTCGTAGCAGCGGCTAGCAAGCGCCGGGCAACTCAGGGTCAAATCCCCAACGGGAAGCACTCACCCGAATTGGGTCTTGGCCCTGGCCGGGGGGGCGGTACCGCTCACCCAAGGTCGCCTAGCTGCCTCAGCCCGGCTGCTCCCAGGGGCGTTGGAGGAGACCCGGAGAATTACGGCACAGCGTTAGGCCCGCTCTTCCCAGGTTGAACCGGTGAACCGGTACGCGGCCAGCGCCGCCGTCGGTGGTGAGAACTCCCCTGCCCGCACGAGCGCCTCGATCCAGTCGTAGAGCGCCAGCACCTGCGCTTCGGTCGACATGGAGTGGAACCACGCCTGACGACCATCGAAGAGGACCATAACAACGTTCGCCAACGCACACGGGCCGAGGCAACCGCCGATGGTCAGATGCACACGGTTCCGCAGACGCCGTCGCTCCCACTCCTGGTGATAGAGCTTGCGCGGCACGGGCAGATAGCCGTCTTGGAGACGGCCGCAGCAGCAGCCGTCGGCGCAGACGAAGACCTGGCCCAGGGTAGGCGCGACCGGGATGCGACGGCCGTCGGGGTGCTTGACGATATCGCGCATGGTGAGCGCGCCGGAGGCTACGAGCGTTGACGCTCGAATCGACTGCGATATCCCGAGGACAGCAACCGTGTGGAGTTGAGGATGAACACCAGTTCGGAGGATACGTGGATGACAGCGGCCAGCAGGGGGTTGAGCAAGCCGATGGCAGCCAACCCCATCCCGAGTCCGTCCACCGCCACCGTGCCAATGAAGTTGGTCAAGATGATGCGTCGGCACCGCCGCGCGATGTGGAAGATCTCGACCAGAGTCCCGAGGTTGTCCCCGAGCAGGACCACCGTGGCGCTCTCTCGCGCGACGTCCGTCCCTGACCCCATAGCAATCCCGACACTGGCCTGCATCAAGGCCGGCGCATCGTTGACCCCGTCGCCCACCATGGCCACGGTCTTCCCCTGACCCAAGAGTGTTCTGACCCAAGCGAGCTTTTGGTCGGGGAGCAGTTCGGCCGCGAATTCATCGACCCCGAGGGCGGTCGCAATCGGCTGCGCGATCTCGGGCGTGTCGCCGGTCAAGAGAATGGTCCGCAATCCCATCCGTCGGAGCGCCGACACCGCCTGCGTGGCCTCTGGCCGTAGGGTGTCCTCAATCGTGAGCGTCCCGAGATAGTGCGGCCCGCGCGCCACGAACACCTCCGAGCCCCTGGTGTCCTCTGCCCCGTTGGGGCCAATCCGAAGGCCGTGTTCCTCGAGGAAGGCGCGGCTGCCCACCAGGATCGCCTCGGGTCCGATCACACCGCGCACGCCCTTGCCCGGGAACGAGTTGAACTCATCGGGCTCCTGGGCTGGGAGTGTACTGTCGCGGGCCTTTCTCAGCACCGCCTTCGCGAGCGGGTGCTCGGACGGCCGTTCGGCGATTGCCGCGGCTTCCAACAGATCGTTGGGCGCGACCCCGCGGGCTGGAAGGAGCGCGGTCACCTCCGGGTTGCCGAAGGTGACCGTCCCCGTTTTGTCGAGCACGACAGTGTCGACCGTCCCGAGGGCCTCCATGTAGCGGCCCCCCTTCACAATCGCGCGTTGGCGCGCCGCCCGGCTGATCGCGGCGAAGATCGCGAGCGGGGTCCCGACCGCCACCCCACAGGCTCCCGCCACGATGACCACCGAGATGGTGGACCGGAGATCACGGGTCACGAGGAAGGTGACCGCGGCGGCCGCCAGGGCGCAGTAGACGAGATACCCGGCGAGGCGATCGGCCAGCTTCTGCACGGGCGCTTGGCTCTGCTCGGCCTGCTCGATCGCCTGGATGATCTTCCCAAACGTCGTCTCCCGACCGAGCTTGACCGCCCGGATGTCCAGCACGCCGGACTGATTGATCGTCCCCGCGTAGACCTGACTCCCAGGTACCTTCTCGGCCGGCATGGACTCCCCAGTAATCGAGGATTGGTCCACGAAGGAGTGCCCCGCCGTGACCACGCCGTCGACGGGAATCCGGCCACCTGGTTTCGTGATGATCTGATCGCCGATCCGGAGCTGATTGATGTGGATGTCGCGGATCTGCCCGTCCCGGCGCACGACGACGCGGCTCGGCAGGAGATCGACGAGATCACGGACTGAGCCCCTGACCCGCTCAACCGTGAGATGCTCCAGCACCTCGGCGATCAACACAAAGAAGACGATGACAAGGGCCGTAAACACTTCCCCGATGGCCAGCGCGGCCAACAGGGCGATGCTCATCGATAGTTCCATCGTCATCCGGCGGGCCGCGAGAGACGTCAGGGCTTCCCGGAGGATGGGATAGCCCCCGATGACCACGCCCACGAGACCCACGACATCGGAGCCAAACAAGGTGCTCCCAAGCCGGACCCAGCTCAGGAGGATGCAGAACCCGACGAAGGCGATGCGGGCGCCGTCGGCCCAGCCCAGGCCATGCTCATGGACGGGAGCGGACGTATCGGAGTCTGTGGGACGCAGCAATGGGGGCGGAGTGCCGAGTCCATGGTCCGGGGGCACGCTGGCTAGCAGTCCCGCGGCACGTTCACGGTCTTGGGGCACAGCCCGCTCCTTCCGCTGACAACGGTTCCTTGCAGCTACTTCAGATACGTTTGCACTACCTCGATCAATTCCTGCGCCGCCCGCGCTCGTTGCGAGGTGGGCTGGTGATTCGGGTCGACGATGTGGAAGCGGATATGCCCCTCGATCACCTCGGCCATGAGACCGTTCACGGCCCCCCGGCAGGCGGCAATCGTTTGGAGGATGGCCGCGCAATCCTCTTCCTGCGCAACCAACCGTTCGATGGCCTCGACCTGGCCGCGGATGCGCCGGAGCCGGTTCAAGAGCTTCTTCTTGTCACGAATGGTATGAGCCATAAACTCAATATACTATACCCCGGTATTTTATCAACTTTCCACCAAAAAAAACGGCCTGCGCGAGAATCTCTTATCTTCGATCGACAGGAATACGACCACGAGACTGCAGTAGTAAATCGTCTCGGCCTTGGGAATGGCGGCCAGATTGCTTCCGGCTGAGCATCGCGACTACACCGGCGGCGACGCAGCAGGCCGAGCGTCACCGCTGCT
>Ga0207684_10004045_pt1 | contig 14008 bp, 14 predicted proteins | sample KBSK5501metaG_FD_184342 | JGI IMG/M metagenome (GOLD analysis project Ga0207684, IMG submission 184342) | Corn, switchgrass and miscanthus rhizosphere microbial communities from Kellogg Biological Station, Michigan, USA - KBS K5-50-1 metaG... | ecosystem: Host-associated > Plants > Roots >...
GTAGTGATTCATATCCATTAACCGCAAACGATGATTCTGAACTGCAAGTTAGCCCGGTCCGGCTGCATTGTCAAATCAGGGAGCGGACTCAGGACTCAGGAGTCAGGAACAGAAGCAGGATGCAGCGCGCGTTCTAACTCCTGAGTCCTGAGTCCCTCCCCTCTCGGCACTTCCTTTGCTGAGGCTCCGGGGTACGCAACAATTTCCCGCCCCACACGGTTTTGGTGTACGCAAAGAGACAGTAGACGACGATGGTCGTACGGTATGGCTACATTGACTGAAGGAGTTCTCCAATGAAGAAGAGCCTTGAACAGAGTAGATCGATTTGGATGGAGACCGGAGAAATACCGCAACAATCATCCCTGACGGAAAAAACAAGTAGTGATGTTTGCGTCGTCGGCGCCGGCATCGCCGGCATGACCACAGCCTACTTGCTGGCGCGCGAAGGTAAGTCAGTCGTGGTATTGGACGATGGCCCGATTGGCGGCGGTATGACTGGAAGGACGACAGCACACCTCGTCAACGCTCTCGACGACCGTTATTTCGAGCTCGAACGTCTGCACGGTGAAGAGGGTGCGCGACTGGCGGCGGCGAGCCACACGGCGGCGATCGACAAAGTCGAAGCAATCGTTGGCGACGAAGCGATCAACTGTGAATTCGAAAGGCTCGATGGTTATCTGTTTGTGCCCCCACGCGAATCCCAGAAAGTTCTTGATGACGAGCTGGAGGCTGCGCACAGAGTGGGGCTTATTGACATCGAAAAAGTCGAACGAGTTCCCTGGGACTCTTTCGATACCGGACCCGCCTTGCGTTTTCCGCGCCAGGCCCAGTTTCATCCGCTGAAGTATCTTGCCGGCCTTACCAAAGCCATCCACCGAATGGGCGGGCGAATCTACACGCAAACTCATGCAAACCAAATAGAAGGCGGCAAGCAAGCGCGAATTGAAACGACCGGCGGCGGTGTCGTCACAGCAGACTCGGTCGTAGTTGCCACCAACTCACCGGTAAACGATTTGATCGCCATCCACACCAAGCAGGCTGCTTATCAAACTTATGTCATTGGTGCGCGCATCCCTTCAGGATCCGTGACGCGAGCACTCTACTGGGACACACCTGATCCCTATCACTACATACGCATCGAAACGGTGGGCCAGGGCGCCGCGGCTTATGACGTTTTGATCGTTGGCGGAGAAGATCACAAGACCGGTCAGCAGGATGATGCTAACAAGCGCTTCGGCCCCCTTGAACGCTGGACGCGGCATCGCTTTCCGATGGTTGAGGAAATCGTGTATCGCTGGTCGGGGGAAGTGCTGGAACCAGTTGACGGCCTGGCGTTCATTGGACCAAACCCACTTGATGAAGAAAACGTCTTTATTGCGACCGGCGATTCAGGCAATGGGATGACACACGGAACAATCGCCGGCATTCTCCTGACCGACTTGATCTTAGGTCGCGAGAACCCATGGGAGGCGATCTACAAACCATCTCGCATAACTCTAAAAGCGCTGCCGCAGTTTGCCAAAGAGAATTTGAACGTGGCGATGCAGTATACCGATCTGTTGGTGGCTGGGGACGTGCGCTCGATGGATGAGATCAAACCGGGTGCCGGTGCGGTCTTGTCGCGCGGACTGAGCAAGGTCGCGGTCTATCGCGATCCGCAGGGTCAGACTCATGAGCTTTCAGCGGTCTGTCGTCACCTGGGATGCATCGTCAACTGGAACACGTCGGAAAATACCTGGGACTGTCCCTGCCACGGCTCGCGTTATGATGCGCTCGGCAAAGTGATTCAGGGACCGGCGAATAGTGATCTGGTTGAAGAAAAATCGAACGGCGAGCGATTGACAGTTAGCAAGCAAAAGTCAGCGGGAATATCCGAAACGTAAGTTCAAACTTAAAATCTGTAAACAGCAAACAGTAAACAGCCGGACTGATTGCGAGCGACCGATTGCTGTTTACTGTTTGCTGTCTGCTGTTTGCTCATTCAGTTTCCGGCCGCAGCCATGTCAGCTTCGCTGATGTCGAAGTTCGCGGAAACTTTCTGTACGTCATCGTGATCTTCGAGCGCTTCCATCAGTTTCAACATCTGTTTCGCCTCGGCTCCTTCGAGTTTCTTGTACTCCTTTGGAACCATTTCGACCTCGGCCACTTGCGGTTCAACACCTGCTTTCTTGACTGCATCAAGCACTACGTCGAAATCACCCGGGGCAGTAATGATTTCGAAATTGTCCTCGTCGTCGCGCAGGTCTTCGGCGCCGGAGTCAGTGACAATCTCAAATAGCTCCTCCTCCGACTTTGCACTCTTGGGAACCACGATGTAACCCTTCTTCTCAAACATCCAGGCCACCGCTCCGGCCGCGGCAAGGTTACCGCCATTCTTGGAAAACGCATGTCGGATTTCCGCGACGGTGCGATTGCGATTGTCAGTCATCGATTCAATCAACAGCGCCACACCGCCGGGGCCGTATCCCTCGTAAGTGATCTCTTCGTAATTCACCCCTTCTTCTTCGCCGGTGCCGCGGCGAATCGCTCGCTCGATCGTTTCGTTGGGCATGTTGCCGGCCTTGGCGTCGAGAATGGCCTTGCGCAGTCGCGCGTTACCTTCAGGGTCGCCGCCGCCCGAGCGCGCCGCGACAGTTATTTCCTTAATGAACTTCGTAAACAGTTTGCCGCGCTTGGCATCGAGCGCGCCTTTCTTGTGCTTGATACTATGCCACTTCGAGTGTCCTGACATTCTTAAAATGGTCCTTCGGAAATAGATGCGGTTTGTTAGGCAACGAAATATATCACCAGACAGGAATAGTCCAAAGTCCAAGGTCCAAAGTCCGATGTCGAAAATTGCCTGGCTCTTCAGGACTCCTATTTGCCCGTTAGTCATTTACTCCCGCTGGCACGCGAGCCTTGGACTTTGGACATAGGACTTTGGACTTTGGACTTGAGTACCGCAGCCCGACCTCCAGCAACGCACACAGTCTTCAGCTTTGCCGCATGTCCGCCGGTGATATCAATCGCGCTGCGCGGCACATCGAACGCCAGAGCCAGAAAACGCACCAGTTCGTCGTTGGCAGCGCCATCAACTGGAGGCGCGGCGATTCGAACGCGCAAGGCGCCGTCATGTTCGCCGACAAGTTCGCTGCGCGAAGCACGTGGAACAACCCTGACCTTGAAGATCAGTTTTCCGTCTTTTTCCGTGTAGTTGATCATGGGAAGTCCAATGTCCAAAGTCTGTCGGCCAGTGTACGTAGGACTGGTGGCGACCTAAGGCACCGTGTCCTGACCGAGGCTCTTGCCACTTCGACTTTCGACCTTGCACATTGGACTTTGGATTCTTAACCCCCGATCAGCATTCCTGCAACCACACGCTGCAAAACCTGGACAATGAGTAAGGCAACGATCGGCGATACGTCGAAGCCGCCAATGAGCGGGATTGCTCGCCGCAAGGGGCCCAGCAGTGGTTCCGTCGCAGTGACCAAAAGGCGCATCCATCGATGTGAGTAGCTCACGTTGACCCAGGAAAAGATCACGCGCAGAAAGATCAGCAGAATGTAGAAACTCAACAGCCCATTAAGCAGGTAACCTACGAAGGGACCCATTGCATGATTGATCAAGCTCCGCAAAATTCCTTCGAGCGTCATGGTTGCGCCGGAAACGATTTGTAGCGCAAACCATCCCAGAAGAATAGTCGCCAGAATGGCAACCAGCGGCGAATATTTAGGATCAACACCGGCGCGGACGAGGGCCCGGCGCACTGGACCGATAAGAGGATCGGTCAGGCGGCGAATTGTCTGCGAAGTCCAACCAAAAGGATTCGGGTTCGCCAGATTTGCGATCAAACGCAGCAGCATCAGCGCGACGATAACGACAATCGCCACGAACACCGCCGAATTAATAAGCCAGAAAACGCGGTCCAGGATAAGCATAGTATGTAACGCAAACTGTTAGTTTGCGCGGATTGGTTAGGGATCTCCTATCCACTAAACGGTTACGGCATATTAACTACCCAACGCAAACTAACAGTTTGCCTTACAAGTCGACTAACTACGCTCGCCGAATATGGCCGTGCCGACGCGCACCATCGTCGCTCCTTCTTCAATCGCAATTTCAAAATCGTGGCTCATGCCCATCGAGAGCTCGCCGGTCCGTTCCCGAAAATGTCCTTGTGTTTGTAGTTCATCGCGAAGCTCGCGGAGCGTTTTGAAGTAGGGTCGCGCGCAATCGGGATTCTCAAAATAAGGCGGCAAGGTCATCAGTCCGATCAGGCGAAGCCGTTGACACTCTTTCAACGCTGCCAACAATTCCGGCAACGCGCGTGGATCGATGCCAGTCTTAGTTTGTTCACCACCAAGATCTATTTGTACGAGAACCTCTAGTTCCGCCCTTGCCTCCGCGACACATAGGCGATCGAGGCGTTCAGCCAAATCAACTGAATCCAGCGAATGGATACAATCAAAAAGTTTGACAGCCCGTCCCGCTTTATTCGTTTGCAAGTGTCCCACCAGGTGCCAGCGCGCCGCGGTCCGTCCGAGTTCTACTATCTTTCCCTCGGCTTCCTGCACTCGATTCTCGCCGAAGTCTGTTATGCCGGCCTTCAGTCCGTCCCTCAACCTGTCTGCTGGGTGCGTCTTACTGATAGCAATTAGAGCCACCTGGTCAGGCGTGCGATTCGAGCGGAGTGCTGCGGCCGCAATCCGATTGCGAACGTCCGCAAATCGTTCGCTCAGAGTCTGAAATCCGAATGGTTTCTCTGTCATAATCTGAGCGCTTAGAACCTGGGTGCAATCGAACCGAAATAATAAAAACGCTAGTTTATCGCGCTTTCGCACGTTACCTTACCAGATCAAATTTCTTGCTGCACAGACGCGGGCTGGCACGATGATTGTGTTAGGCAAGCGTGCTATAACGCCTTTTACTAACTTGAACCCGGAAACCGACCTGGTTTTTGGGGCGTGGACAATAACAATGAGGAGGGATCTTATGAGACATTCCAAGAGCCCAACGGCCCTTTTTTCAATCGTCATTCTGACTATATTGCTGGCCATGGTTCTTCCAACCACGGCTTTGGGCCAGGGCCGCGGACGAGGTCATGGCCGCGGTGGATTAGGTGGAATTTTCGGCGACCCAAAGAATAAGTGCGGCAAGTTTGTAAACTGCCATGACGCCAGAGATGGACGCTGGGACGGACGTGGACCGCGCGGAACTCGTGTAGGGAATGTCATCCTGGGTCGCCGCCTTCGCGTTCGCCGTCATCGGAATTTCGACAATGACCGGTTCATTATTCGTAATCGAAGAGTGAATCGCGATTATTGGCGCAATCGCCACAATCGGTAAGCCGGCTGCGGATACGGGTAGGCAAACAAATACAGAACCGGGAGCTGTAGCGACCGTGGGCACCTGGAATAGGTGGCCCGGTTGTTATCGCTCCCGGTTTTGTATTGTCATAGCGATTACCGTAACTAATGCTTTCTTGACAGTGTCCTAACCCGTTCGCATAATGAATTCCCGTAAGCGGATGTGGCGGAACTGGCAGACGCGCAGGTCTCAGAAGCCTGTGATGGTGACATCGTGGAGGTTCAAGTCCTCTCATCCGCACCAACTTTCCTGCACTAAAGAAGCGAGTTTAGAATCTCGGATCCCATAACTGAGATTTCAGGCCCGCTTTTCTTTTGGCTATTTTTTGGAACTACAGCCTCACAGCGGCGTATAACAAGCGTCTCCAACCGCGACTAGATCAGAGCAAGCCGACAAAGGAGGGTTCCAAATGAGCGTTGAACGAATTGGCGCGATCAACCCTAGCGGCGAATCGACCGCTGAGGAACGTGCGCGTCGGGTGCGGGAATCGTTCGCGGCCACACCGCCTCTCCAATTAAAAATAGCGCAACGACCAGTTCGCAACCGTATTCAGCGACTGCTTGATCTGGCGGATTCGCTGTTTAGGGAAACGGAATCGCTCGCTCGGGATAAGGAGTTTGCTGAGGAATCCAATCGTTTGCAAACCTTGAATCTTTCCCAGGGCATTGATTTCTATGATGAGGTCCAGCGGTTCGAAACGGGTCTGATCAGGCTCGCCCTCGACCAAACGCGTGGCCATCAGGCGAAGGCAGCGCGGCTGCTGCACATCAAACCCACCACGCTCAATTCAAAGATTAAGCTCTACGGGATCGAGTACTGAAGATTTTCCATTTGTCTTGTGCTAGTTCACTGCCTCGGACGAATCGTCGGCGCGCGGCTCACGTCCATCCGAGACGGTGAGTTGTTGTTCGTCGAATAGATTTGAGTCAACCAGTGTCTGCACCCAATACTGTCCCGGCGCCGGGAACGTTACATTCACAAAAAAACTGATGTTGTCCGCGAAGCCGCCAGGTGTGATCTGGAGGCTGGTAGGCTGCGAGGCAACAACATGCTGCTGGCGATCCGGCGTCAGGATTCTGACCTCAGACAGATGATTGCCCTCACCGCGCCAATGGTTGACCACAGCAAACTTGATCAAAGATACAGGCATCTGCTGCACCATGATGTTTTGAAAGACTCCCATGAATGAGAGTTTGTTGCCTGCCTCGAGGCGGACGTCGTCGCAGAAAAGCGTGTAGAGCAGTTCTAGTTTCTCTTGTTTGTTAATCGCGTCTGACATGTAAGTCTCCTGGTCAAAACTCTAATTTAGGCAATAGCGTAGACTCACCACACGTAATCTTGTTTCAGAGTAAAGATTCTGCATGGCCTACCCAGAATCAGAACTGGGAGCGATAGCGACCAGCCAAGTGCGCACTGACGAAGAACTGGAGCCGAAGCCGTTTGAACCGTCACCTTTTCCAGTGAGTCCTTGGCTGGTCGCTATCGCTCCCAGTTCCGATTTTGTGCGAACAGGGTTGACTGCCCATTAGCTCAGTTACGCAATTGAACCTCAATCTTACCCTAACATCTGCTTAAACGCCGCCTCGTCGATCACCGAAACTCCAAGTTCCTTTGCCTTATCGAGCTTAGAACCGGCTTCATCGCCCGCCACCACGTAATCAGTCTTCTTGCTGACTGAAGAGGTCACGCGACCTCCGCGCGCTTCGATTGCGGCTCGCGCTTCGTCGCGATTGTATCCAGCCAGCGTTCCCGTTAAGACAAACAACTTGCCCGCCAGGGTTTCGTCGACTGGTTCGCTGGTCTGCTCCATTTCCGTGCGCACACCTGCGGCTGCCAGGCGCTTGCAGAGTTCAATGTTGCCCGGATCGTCGAACCAATCGCGCACACTCTGCGCTACCGTCAATCCAATTTCCGGAACATCGTCAAGTTCCTCGACGGTCGCTTTGCTAAGCGCCTCGAGGGAACCAAACTGTCGCGCGAGCGTGGTGGCCGTCCGATCTCCAACGTGGCGGATACCCAGAGCGTAAATCAGATTCGAAAGCTCACGGTGCTTGCTCGCCTCAATTTGCGCCAACAGATTTGACGCTGACTTTTTAGCCATCCGCTCGAGGCTCGCAATATCGTTGAGCGTCAAATTATACAGGTCGCCGGCGTCATGGACCTTACCGCTGGCCACAAACTGATCGACTAGCGAATCGCCCAGACCTTCAATACGCATCGCGCGCCGCGAGGCAAAGTGCAACAAGCGTCCCATTAGTTGCGCCGGACAATCGGCAGCCACGCAACGCGATACCACCTCACCTTCCGGTTTTGAAATTTCGCCGCCGCAGACCGGACACTTCTTTGGCATCCGGAACGGCTTCTCTTCTCCGGTGCGCTTCGACTCAATGACCTTGAGCACTTTGGGGATGACGTCTCCGCCCTTTTCAATCAGTACCCAGTCACCGATGCGAATTCCCAAGCGCTTGACCTCGTCCGGGTTGTGCAGCGTTGCGCGCGCCACGGTGGTGCCGGCAAGAACAACGGGTTCGAGGTTGGCGACGGGCGTCAAGGCCCCGGTTCTTCCCACCTGCACATGGATTGACAGCACTCTGGTGGTGGCCTGACGCGCGGCATACTTGTAAGCAATAGCCCAGCGCGGGGCCTTGTTCGTAGTGCCGAATTCATCCTGTAGCGCCGTCGAGTTTACCTTTACTACCAACCCATCAATCTCGTAATCCAAATCATCCCGGCGCGCTTCAATCTTGCCGGCAAACTCGATCACTTCATCAATCGTGCTGCAAAGCATGCGCTCGGGACTGACTTTGAACCCTGCGCTCTCCAACCAATTCAGTGCATCCCAATGTGTGGAGAAAGGCTTGCGCTCGCCCGCTAGCAAGTCATAGGCAAACATCTCGAGCTTGCGGCCGGCGGTGATTTTCGGGTCGAGCTGTCTGATAGTTCCCGCGGCTGCATTGCGCGGATTCGCGAAGCGCGACTCATCCTGCTCTTCACGTTCAGCGTTGATTCGCTCAAACACTTTTCGCGGGATAAACGCCTCGCCGCGCACTTCCAGGTCGGCGGTCTCAGATTTCAAATTTGAAATCTCAGAGCGCAACTTAAGCGGAATACTACGAATCGTTCGCGCGTTCAAGGTTACGTCTTCACCGATGCGACCGTCGCCGCGCGTCACTCCTCGCGCCAGCAACTGCTTCTCGTAGTGCAGGCTCAGGGAGAGCCCGTCAATCTTCAGCTCAGCCACGTAGTCGACGCTCTTTCCATCCGCGAGCCGCTGGCAACGCAGATCGAAAGCGCGCAACTCCTCGAGGTTGTAACTATCGAGCGACAGCATTGGACGCCGATGTACGACCTGGGAAAAACCTTCGGCCGGCTTCCCGCCAACGCGCTGGGTGGGACTGTCAGGGGTTATTTGATCGGGATGTTGCTGCTCAAGTTTCTGTAGCTTTTCCAGCAGCGCATCGTATTCCGCGTCTGATATCTCGGGATCGTCCTGAACGTAATAAAGGTCTTCGTGACGTCGAATCTCTTCGCGGAGTTTTTCGATCTGTTGTACGACTGATAGCGCTCTTGCCAACCGACTAATCCTCCAAACGAATCCCTAACTCTGCGACGCAGTAGCTCGCCCTTCCCGGATGCCGCTGATTTTTGTGATGCCGCTATTTTTGGTTTTAGTTTCACCTAGCCGGTGAATAACCCGCCCGATAAACTTGATGCCTTGTAGAAAATCATCAACGCGAATGTTCTCATCAGGACCGTGTGGATTTGAGCCTGCATAGCTGATTCCAAAGGATGCAACCGGTGTGGGCGGTGTGGAGGCTCCGCAGACCGCGCCGACGGGTCCGCTGGATGGGTCCATCGGATAAACCAAAGGCGTGCCGCCATAAACCTCGGTAGCGGCGCCGATAACTGCGCGTGCTACTACCGAACTTCCAGATGATTTCGCCAGCGGAGCGCTCCCGAGCTCGTTGATCTCGATATCCTTGAAACCGCGCACGTCGAGGTGGGCCCGCAACAACTCGATGACGATTTGTGGGGTGAGATCGGGTACCAGGCGAAAATCGAGGCGCGCCATCGCAGTGCTCGGGAGCACCGTCTTCACCCCGGCCTCGGTGTGGCCGGTTTGAATTCCACAAATCGTACAGGTCGGGCCAAATATGTGTTCCTTCACCAGCGCCGGCCCCTTCATCGAACGCACCCAGCCGGCGATACGGAATTCGCGTTTCAACCCGACTTCGTCAAGTTCGATGGCTTTGAGAGCTTCGGTGTCTTCCGCGCTGATTGGTGCAATGCACGACGAAAAACCGTCGATCGTGATAACGCCCTTCGGCGAGGTGATTGTTGCCAGTGCCTGAACCAGGCGCCAGGCCGGATTAGGCACAATCGCGCCCCACTTTGAATGCAGGTCGGTGCGCGCGCCGTGGGCCCTCAATTCCACAAACTGGATGCCCTTGAAGCCGAGACTGATAACCGGCCGCTCTTTTGTGTCCTTGTAGCCTTCGTCCCAAAGGCATCCCTCTGCCGCCAGCAGCTCCGGATTATCAGTAGCGAAACGATAAAGACTCGGGCTACCCAGGCCATCTTCCCCATCGACAAAGAATCGCAGCGAAACCGGCAGCTTGCCGAAGGTTTTTTGATAGGCTTCGACTGCGGCCACGCGAGCAACCAGATCGCCCTTGCTGTTGGCCGCCCCGCGGGCGTAGAGCTTGCCATCGATGATCGTCGCCGCAAACGGTCCTACTGACCATTCGCTCAAATGTCCCACCGGCTGAACATCGTAATGACCATAGACAACGAAACTTCGCGAACCACTGCCGCATTCGCCGTAGATAATCGGGTAGCCATTGCCGATACGAAACGAGCGCGTGCCAATACCTACGCGCTGCATCATCTGCTCGACAGATTCGGCGACCGCGCGCATGCCCGTGCCACGCGCGGCGACAGAGGGCATGCGGCAAAGCGCCTGCAGCCTCTCGGTAAAACTCCGCGCATGACGGTCAACGTATCGATCGAAGCGAGTGAAAGGCATACTCAAATTTCAAATCTCAAAGATTTCTTCGCCTGCGCACAACACGGCGTCGAGCTCCTGATCAGAACTAGTTCAAATGGCGACACCGGTGTCACTGAAGAACGGATCGCAAAACTTCTTCCGCGTAGAGCAAATAGCGCGGCTGTGCTGATGAACGCTCGAAACCTGCGGCAATTAGTCCGGCGGCCAATGCCTGCTGAAACTCGCTGCGGACGCGCAACTGCTCCCTTCGCGCCCGAGCGGCATCTTCCCGACAGAGTTGGGTCCAGTTGGTCGGGATTTCAATCATAGCTGCCGGTTTGACCGGCGCCGGTTCCGTCGGGGAAGAATCTCCATTAGCAAGACTGATCACCCTCGGTGACTCCAGCTGCCAGCTGGCGAACAAGCGATCGCTGTCGATGCCCGCCGGTTCTACATTGGTCAGCGACGGATTTGTCCCATAATCCGTCCCGTAAAAATTCACTGCATAACTGCCCACCGTCACGCCCAGGCGGTTCAAATTGAAATGGGCATTGCGCGCTTGCATCGGGTCCCACGTCCACTTGATAAAGCTTCTGCCTTCCTGAATCGCGCGCTCACGCTGGCTCCACTTGAGTCGAGCGCCAACCCCCTTGTTTTGAAAGTCCGGATCGACCGCCATCATATGGGAGTAACCAAAAATCTCAGCGCCACGAATGGCCGCTAAATGGTGAACAAAACCAACCAGTCGCTCGTCAACGAAGGCGCCTAACGTCCAGCCGCCGGCCTGTCGGGAAACGATTAAATGGCGCCGCGGCGAGATTTCGAGATCTGGAAGTCCAAAGACTTCTCGCTGCAATCGAATGCAGCTATCCAGTTCATCGATGGTTACGCATTCGCGAATAACGATGTCTGCCATCGGTATCAAAAGACGAATAAGAATTGTTAACTGAGATTTGGGAAAATCGTTCGCGGCTCCAGCTTTCCTGATTAGCAGAAACTATGCAGGTATGCTTGAGCCGTTTAGCTTTGGCGAACTCGCTGGCACTTCGATCACCGTTCGCAAGCCCGCGCGCTCGCGATTTTCAAGTGTAACCGAGCCCTTCATTAGTTCCAGCAATCGCCGTCCCACGATTATCCCCAATTCGTTAAGGTCGGTCTTCCCAGCCCGAGGGTTGTCTACCGGATCGAAAACGCTCGACAGGTCGTTGATTGGTTCGCCTTCATCGTCTATCCGCACCTGAAGCGATGACCCGTCGAGTAGCTTGGCATCAATTGTAACGCTCTGCCCTTCCCGGCTACGGCTAACGGCCCAGGCGAGGAAAGTATAGAGCACCTGACGTAAGCGCCCACGATCGGACACGATCGTATTTACTTCCGGCGCCAAATTACTCTCAATCTTCACGTCGCGCTTTTGCGCCTGCCGGCCAACTGCGGCGCAAGTTTCGCGCAGAGTTTCGGGAAAAGAAAGCTCCTGCAGAAAAAGTTCAGCCGGGCCAGCCTCCAGACGAGACAAATCGACCAGTTGATTTAGACTAGCAAGCAATTGCAAGCCCGAGTTCTGAATTTTCTGACAGAAGCGCTGCTGAGCTTCGCTCAACTTTTCCTGGTCAAGCATGATCTCTGCAAACCCAAGTATTGACGTCAGAGGTGTGCGCAACTCATGCGACATTCGCGCCAGAAACAGTGAACGGTAGGCTGAGACATGACGAAGCTCACGATTGGCTTCTTCAAGCTCGACGGTTCGCGTCTGAAGTTGCTCAATTAGATCCGCGATCCGCTCATCGTCCACATGATCTACCGACACTTTATTGTTGCCTTCGGGACTATCAGTCACTCTATTGCCCAGCCTGAATTGATAAAGGGTTAACGATTGAAGTTGTTGCGGGCTCCAACCTGATGCGCCTCAAATTGTTTGGGTAGTTCAATATAAGACTGCACCGATTGAGTGTCAAAGCCGTGCTTCTTTTTTAACTAAATCGTGCGTTATCATGCTGTAGGTGGAGGCGCGCAGCCACTAAATCTCCCAGACAAAATCAACGATGGGCAAACTTACAGAGCAACCACTGGCGGAACTCATTCGCGAGATCTCGATCAAAGGTTTGTCCGGCACCCTGCGGCTCGAACACGAGCGCATGCAAACGGCTGTCTATTTTGATAAGGGCCAGCTGATCTACGCAGCTGCAAACCTGCGAACGCTACGTTTGCGCGACTATCTCGTCAAGCGGGGGCTCGTCTCAGAAGACGATCATGCAAAGCTGGCCAACGGTCTGCCTGACCTGGAACTCGCGGAGGAATTGGCCAAAGACGGAACCCTAAGACAAAAAGATATCGATGCGCTGCTGGTGATACTGGTAAGCGATATCCTCCGCGTTTCATTGTTATGGACAGATGGGTCCTGGGACTTTAATGGGCGTGCCCGGCTGGCTGATCCGGTTTGCGTCAAGGTCGATACCGGAACGCTGTTTCGCGAAGCGGCTCACAGGATATCCCACAGCTTCGTATCGGGCCGTTTTCGGAATCCAAACGAGATGATCGCGCGGGCCTCGGAAGTGTCTCCGACAACCAATTTTCGCCCGGCAGAAAGCTTTATTCTTTCGCGCCTCGATAAGCCCTTGATGCTGGAGGAGTTGATCTCGCTTAGTGGATTGCCGGAACTGGAAACGCAACGTGTCCTTTATGGACTGGCGCTCAGTGACTTCGTAACACGCGAGTACTGGCAAAATGCTTTTCGGACTGAAACCGCGAAGCCGAGCGAGGTGCCATCGGCAACGCCCGCTGCACCAACCACCACGGCCAAACCTGAACAATCCGATAATTGGCTTAGTGCGAGTATTGAGAATGAGGACCTGGAAGTGTTTTTGAACCGACTAAGAACGGCAACGAATCACTACCAGGTACTCGAGCTACCGGCCACGGCGAAGACGAGCGAAATAAAAGACACCTACTACGCGATGGCTCGTCGCTACCACCCGGATAGATTCCACCTAAAATCCGGCACGAAAGTGCACGCAGAAATCAGCTCGGCCTTCGCTCGAGTGACCCAGGCCTACGAAACCTTAACGAACCCAAATAGGCGGGCCGGTTATGACCACACCCTGGAACGGTCCAGAAAATTTGCGGAAGAGGAGGCAAAAAGGCTAGCCAAGACTGGTCAGCCTGCTAAATCAGCCGAAGGTGTAGATCCTAATTTAGCCAACTCCGAAACAGGGGCAAGTCGTGCTGAATTCAGCTTTCGCGAAGGGTCCGGCGCTTTAGAACAGGGACGCATCAGGGCGGCGATCGAGTATCTGTCTAATGCCGCGCGGCTGGAACCGCAAGAGGCGCGTTATCGTGCCTACTACGGCCGGGCGCTGGCTGCCGACGCGAACACGCGCCGGTTGGCCGAGCATGAATTTCAGGCCGCTATTAAACTGGAGCCTACCAACGCCGACTTTCGTACAATGCTGGCTGAACTGTATTTTGAGTTAAAGTTTCATCGCCGCGCGCAGACGGAGTTGGATCGGGCACTGTCTATTGATCGAAATAACGCTGCGGCAAACCAGCTGTTGCGCAAACTCGCAAAGACGCGCAAGGTAGGGTAGCCGGAACCGCGGTTGAGGTCCGAATCTGAGATCTGAAATTTGAGATCTGAAACTGAAATCTGAGATCTGAGATCTGAGAATCCGAAATCGGAAA
>Ga0207684_10004046_pt1 | contig 14007 bp, 10 predicted proteins | sample KBSK5501metaG_FD_184342 | JGI IMG/M metagenome (GOLD analysis project Ga0207684, IMG submission 184342) | Corn, switchgrass and miscanthus rhizosphere microbial communities from Kellogg Biological Station, Michigan, USA - KBS K5-50-1 metaG... | ecosystem: Host-associated > Plants > Roots >...
CTGATTTCGGACTTGAATTAATAGGTGTTCCGCAACGAGGACAGTAAGTTCCTGTACGTGTTGGCGAAAGGGGCAATCCACAACTTGTGCATTTCATGGTCATAGTCTCTCATGTTTATTATTAACTCTATTATGTATCTTTACTGATTCAACGAATAACTTTTGTGGAAGTAAGTAAGGTATCGCTGAATGGGCTATTATCTTATTGCTTGCTTCCTTGACAGAAGTAGGAGATCCAAATACAATGATGCTACCGGGAGTCATAAGGTTTATGGCGTTTGGTAGAGTAAGAGGGCAGTTCTTCAGCGGGTGCAGTGATGAATTTTGCAAATGGGAAGTTAAGTAATCTTTCTTGACATGTGGGTTAATTCTATAGTCGCTGCTTATCTGCCAGAAGGGTGAATGTAGGAAAGAAACGTGATACACAGCAGCGATGTAGAGCAGGTCGAGAAGACACTGGCACAACATATTCCCAGATTACGAGCTTCATTACAACATGTCTCAGGCGATATCTCTGGACCGGAGGAAGGGAGCGATGCCTGGTTACTCCTCAATGCTTTTATAAGTAACGATCGTCCAGTACTTATTGATCGTTTTGAGCAATCTGGCCGGGCTCTCGCCGAGCAAGGTGGTAAGCTAGAGGCTCGTATTCAGGGTCTGCAATCTTACATCGATGCGCTTGCTCGTGAATGTAACGAGCTTTTCAACGATGAGGACACACATTCACGTTTCTTGATAGAAGCCACATCACGCCTGTATCAACTGCAATCTCTCTGCATATCAGCTCTCACGCATGGCTATCAGGCAGTAATTGATCAAGCTTTACTTGAACGTCAGCGCATGGAACAGCATTTCGAACATCGTCTACAGGCATTAAAACGCATTAACAGTATCAGTAATTCCACCATGGATCAGAATCAGACTCTCGAAATCACTACCGAGAAAGTAGCAGAGGAATTAAGGGCTGACTATTGCTCAATCTTCTATTATGACGAATTGCAGCGTACTCTGACGCTGCGTGCTACAAATGGACCTCGACCTATGGGAGGGATGCACTATATGCTCCACCTGGGCGAAGGGTATAGTGGTTGGGTGGCAGATAAAGGAACTCCTTTGTTAGTTCAAGATGCTCTCTCTGATGCAAATTTTGCTATTGAAGCGCGTGCTTGTGGTCAGGAATATCGTGGACTGTTATCTGTGCCGATCATTTTCTTTGGTACAGTAGAACGTTTGATAGGTGTCATCAGTGTCCAGGCGCTCGAGCCGCGAGACTTTACTACTGAGGAGATAGATTTTGTTGAGGTAGTAGCTGGTATCATAGCAATTAATAGCGAAAATGGGAGACTCGATGAGCAGACAGACGAGCAGTTACGTCGTAAAGTACATGAACTTTCTACTATCCATCGAGTTACTGGAATTATTACCTCGATTCTTGAATTGAATCGTGTACTACAAATTATTACAACTCAAGCTGTCCAACTAAGTGGAGCAGAACGATCATGTATTTTCGAGTTGGACTCTGAGAAACAGCATCTTCATATTGTGGCCCATCATGGACTCGAGGGCGCCGATGTTCAAGGGGTTCAGGTCCTTGTTGGCCAATGTTGTGCCGGGCGCGCTGTAAAAGCTGGGCATCCTACAATGGCTGTCGACTGTGTACACGAGGATGAAGGATGTTTTCTTCGTCAGGATCCGATGATTTCGTCTGAGATTCATTCTGTGTTGTGTGTACCACTAGAGGTAAAAGGTAACATACTCGGCTGTATATGTATCTATAGCAGTCACCGTCACCAGTTGAGTCCAGAACAAATGCAACTTGTTGTAACGTTTGCGAATGAAGCAGCAATCGCAATCGACAATGCTCGTTTATATGAAGAGACTCGTCGTGGACTTGAGCTCAAGTCTGCCTTGCTACGAGAGCTTCATCACCGAGTTAAGAATAACCTTGCCACGGTCGCAAGTATACTCTCTTTACAGCGCAGACGAACAAGATCGGCTGAAGTTCGTCACATTCTGGCTGAGAGTGTAAACCGTGTGCAAGGGTTGGCAGCGACACATGACTTGCTTTCACATGAGGATGTCAGCGAAGCGCGTGTCGATGATATTGCCCGTAAGATTGTAGGGGTTGCAAATGCAAATTTGCGTCCGCCGGATTCACATATCACGTTTGAGGTAGAGCCCTGTTCCATAGTAATCCCTTCGCGCGCAGTAGCTATCCTCGCGCTTGTACTGAATGAGATGGTTTCGAATGCAATCGAGCATGGAATAACAGGCATGAAAGAGGGAATCGTTACGATATGCGGGCGAGAAGAAGACGGCATGGTCATTGTCGAGGTTCTCGATACAGGTAATGGTCCATATGTATCTGAGTCACTCGAGGAAGAAGGCAGTGAAGGATTGGGTCTTTCGCTTATACGAAATCTTATGGGAGATATTGGGGGTGAGTTTACATTACAACGCACTTTGGAGTTACCCCCTCGCACCTGCGCTGAAGTACGTTTCCCATTGGTAAGAAGGACTCTGCATTCCTAAACTTTCACTGAGTTTATGATTGTGCTTTTAAGGTGTTGCCGCATTGTATGCAGAAACGATCTCTAGCCTTGTTTTTATTGCGGCAGTTAGGACAGGGATTGAGCAGAGAGCCACAACGTGTACAGAAATACACATCTGGTTTATTGGGGCGTTCACAATTGGGGCACAAGTAGAGTGGCGACGTAGGAGCGTGAACAATCGAGGCAGGCCGTTGTGTCGATCCTGGATAATTGCTTTCTCTGCCTGATGCCTGAATCGCATGTTCGAGGGATTTCGCTAAATCACTGGCATATTGATATCGATACTCCGGATTTTTTTGGATCGCAGTCAGGATAACATCTCGAACTGATAAGGGAATCTGACGATTGAATATGCGCGGGTCTGGTGGTTCCTCGTATATGTGGCTATGGGCGATGGCATGATAATTATCACCGATGAATGGGGTGCGCCCGGTCAAAGTTTCATACAACATAATACCGAGTGCGTAGATATCTGCTCGACGGTCCACCGGCTCTCCTTTACATTGTTCAGGTGACATATATTCGGGTGTACCCACTCCTGCACCTGGACGGGTCAAACCGTTGCTACTTTCAAGCACCTTTGCAATGCCAAAATCAGAGAGAATTGGACGGTTTGTGAGATCCATCAAGACATTAACCGGTTTAATATCCCGGTGAATAATGCCTTTTTCGTGGGCATATGAGAGTGCGCTGGCAAGTTGCTGAAAGACGCGCTTAGTTTGCATAATATTCATGGAACCCGATCCTTCCTGGCCATTTTGATTGCCAGTACTTGACGGGTCACGCAAAGAATCCAGCAGATGTTTCAGAGTGCCGCCCTCGACCAATTGCATTACGATGTAAAGGTGACCATCTTGCTCGCTGAAATCATGGATTGTTACAATGTTAGGATGGGAGAGTCGAGCGATTAGCTTGGCTTCGAGATTAAAGCGATCGACAAAATTGCGGTCGGTTGCATACCAAGGTGGGAGAACCTTGACCGCAACTTCTCGGTCAAGATTCTCCTGGTGTGCCCTGTAGACCTGGGCCATGCCTCCCTGGCCAAGTTGGGCCAGTATTTTATATTTCCCAAGGAAAGTTCCAATCAGGGGATCTTGTTGCATAACCTGGAAAGTGTCCCCCTAAAGAGCAATTAACTCCTGGCAAACACCAAAACTGTCTGGCCAAGCTGAATTTTATCCCCTTCCTGAAGAGGATAGGGTTGGTACTTGTTCACCGGCTGACCGTTGACTTTGGTGCCATTCGCGCTACCCTCGTCTCTAAGGGCATAATTGTTGTTTCCCAGACTGATGATCGATGCATGCAGCCTTGAAACGGCCAGGTCTTCGAGAAAGATATCGCTTTCCCTGCTGCGTCCAATGCTAAGAGATTCTTTACGTACCTCGTAAACACGCCCAGGTTCCTTGCCTTCTTCAATGCGTACGATACCAATACCTTGAGATCCACCTGCGCTGCGTAGCATTGTTCTGTCACCATCAGGACTTTCAAATGGACTGGCACCATAACCTTGTTGTACCTGACCCTGTCCTTGTTGCTGCCAGGGAATATTACCACCTGGAGGGGTAGAAGGGGGTGGTTGTTGGACACCCGGTGCCCAGGCGCCTTGTTGCGCTTGTTGGATGGGCTGACCCCATTGATCGGCTACCTGTGCTGGTTGGGCCCACGATTGACCTGAACCGCCTCCGCTACCATATGTTGTTGGAGCAGCTGGTTGATTAGTCGGCTGGCCCCATGGCGATACTCCCTGTTGTGGCTGTGCCCATGAATCAGGTGCTCCAGGGGCATCCCACTGTTGCTGTCCCCCCACACCACCTGAACCTGGAGCACTCCATGCAGCAGGTTGTTGTGGAGGTGGGTTTTGCGTGCCCCAACCTGCAGCCTGTTGCTGTTGAGCAGGATTCTGCATTTCCCACGGTGCGGCTTGTTGCGGAGGTGAGTTTTGCATGCCCCAACCTGCAGCCTGTTGAGCAGGAATTTGTCCCCAGCCAGGAGTTTGTTGTTGAGGAGCAGCAGAGTGCGTACCCCATCCTGCGGCCTGTTGTTGAGCAGGATTTTGTGCATCCCACCCTGCTGGTTGTTGCTGAGCACCCCATGTATTGGGTTGTTGTCCTGGTTGGTTCCAAGAATTTGCACTTGGCATACTGCCCGGCTGGTTCCAACCCGGAGGTGGAGCTTGTTGACCCTGACGTTGCCAATCAGAAGTTGCAGCAGCATTTTCCTTTTTCTTCATTCTGCTGCTGCGGAGGAGTAGTAGCGCTGCGATCAGGATAATGGCTGCTACTACCAGAGCAGCAACCGCTATGACAATAGGATTTGATACCAGAGAGACAATCGCTATGGAGTTCGAATGTTTGTTTAGCGGTTGTGCCTGGTATGCGACAATAACATTACCTGCAAATCTGAGAATTTCTCTCATGTCGTTCACCTCTCTCCATTGTAGGGGCGCAAATGCTGGTATTAGTTGCGCCCGTTTATGTTTTGGGCGCGAAATGCCGCACCCCTACAATTACATTTATCGCAATTCAAAACGTACCTCAACACTGCCAAAACGTAGAATATCGCCATCTTTGAGTGAACGCTCTTCATGTGGCGTTAAGATTACTCCATTTAATCGAGTTTTATTCAGGGCATTGAGGTCTTCAACTGTATATTGTCCTTGCTGGTTGCGCACATAAGCATGGCGTCGTCCGACTGTCTTGTCAGGTAGATTAATCTCCGGGAAGATACCAAGCACAGGGTCCTGACGCCCGACAACCATCAGTTCTCCTGTTAATTCAATATATTGATTACTCGCTAGAACGTAAAAACGGGCCTGTTTTTGCGGCATTGACTGCGGCTTTACAAACTCTGCATCAGTTTTCACTCTCGGACGTTCTGGTTCTTGTTTAGACTGCGCTGCTACTGCTTGAACTTCTGGTACTTCTTGCCCTTGTTGCTGTTCATATGCGTTTTCTGCTGCAAAATTGCGTTCAGCAGACGCGTAGTGTTCAGGCTGAATGGCTTGAATTCGTTTCTGCAATTGCTCTATTGCAGCAATGAAATCTTTTGGTGTATTGTAACGATCGGCTGGAGACTTCGCCATCGCCTTTTGCATGAACTGATCCAACTCGGGTGGTAAATCGGGTCGGATGCGGCAGATGGAAGGAACTTTTTCGTTCATATGCTTTATCACAATGTCAACCGCAGTTTCTCCTTCAAATGGAGGACGACCCGTGAGCATCTCAAATAATACAGCAGAGACAGAGTAAAGGTCGGAGCGGATATCCGCTGAACGCCCACTTTCTGCTTGTTCTGGTGGGATATAGTAGGCTGTGCCCATAAAGACATTTGATTGCGTCAGTGTCACAGTTTCTCTGCTGCGCGCTAAACCAAAATCAGTGATCTTCACTACGTCTTGACTATTGATAACGATATTTTGTGGCTTGATGTCACGATGGACTACACCATGCTTGTAGGCTGTGTCTAACCCCGCTGCAATTTGTTTGGCATAATCCAGGGCGCGAAATGTTTCCATTGATCCATGTGTCAAAGAATGGTACTTAAGGTTCTGACCGTCAATGTAATCCATCACAATGTAGTTTATGTCGCTCTCATCTCCAAAATCAAAAATTCGCACAATATGGGGATCACTTAATTGTAAAAGGATGTGTGCCTCCCGTTGAAAACGTGCTAATAACTCACCATCGTCCGAGAATTCAACATGCATGACCTTCACGGCGTAGATGCGATTGTTCTTGGTGTCGCGCGCGATATAGACAGTTGCGAAACTGCCCCGTCCCAGCTCATCAATGAGTTTGTAACGCCCTTTGATGACACGACCTATCATGTCACCACTCATGCAATTGACTCCTCCTGAAAGGCTACCCTCGCGGCTATTATACATCATCCAGTGTTGAATGTCATTGCTGTTAATCTTTAGTCAGGGTTAATCAACAATACCCAATCTCTTCACTAACATAAGAATATTGGGAATGGCTACCCTTGAACATCACCTTCTCTAACCCTTTCCCTTTCTTAATGAAGAAACGTGTATGGTAGCAATTGGGTCATTGTATGGGTAGACTCTCCTAGGGGAAAATTATTTATGCATGATATACTGGCTTTACGACCTGCTCAATTTCAACATTTGAAAACACTGTTTAGGAGGAGCGCTTTACATGGCTTCTTTTCGTGGTGTATTGCTTGATATAGATGGAGTGCTGCATGTCAGTATGCAAGCAGTTGCCGGCGCAATCGAAACATTGCTCTGGTTGGAGCGACAGGGTTACCTTGTCTGCTTTGTAACGAATACCACGATCAGTTCACGTACGACACTGGTAGGTCATCTGCAAGCAATTGGTTTGCCACTTGACGAGGAGCGTGTAGTGACTGCCCCAGTTGCGACTGCTAACTATATTCGCCAGCATTACCCGGACAAACGTTGCTGGTTGCTGATCAAGGGCGATACTGCCAGAGATTTTGCGGGTATAGATCTAGTTGAATCGCGTGCTGATATCGTCGTGATTGGTGGGGCTGAGGAATTGCTCACTTACGAGAACATGAATCATGCCTTTCGCTTGCTGATGGATGGAGCAATATTGCTTGCAACACATTCCAATCTTTATTGGCGTACAAACGAGGGATTGCAACTTGATAGCGGCCCCTTTGTGCATGCGCTGGAACTCGCAACGGGACAGCATGCGACAGTGCTGGGTAAGCCAAATCTCGCCTTTTTCGAGCAGGCATTGCTCACCATCGGTGTTCAGCCACAGGAGGCAGTAATGGTTGGAGACGATATTGAGAATGATATTGGTGGGGCCCAACGGGCAGGCTTGCATGGGGTACTGGTCTGTACAGGTAAGCATAATGCTCAATCGCCGCTTCTAGAGCGGATACATCCTGATACAATATTACCTTCAATTGCGGATTTACCTGGATGGCTGGGAGCAAGAAACTAATTATCCTTTCTCCTCGCTCAATCCTCAATAAAAAGTTTAGTGCCTTGTCTGTCCATCACCTCCAGGTAGACCTGATAGGTCTGCCTGGCAATCTGCTCCTGCGTATAATACGCTAGCACGCGCTGGCGTCCCCTGGTGGCAAGAGTTGCATATAGCACTGGATCCTCCAACAGTTTGCGCACACACGCTACCAACTTTTGTGCATTTCCCTCTGCGAAAACAAGCCCGGCATCGCCAATGACGTAAGGAATTTCGCCAGAACTGGAGCCAATCACGGGTGTTTCGCAGGCCATCGCTTCAGCAAGTACTCGGCCAAACTGTTCCTTCCAATTAGGACGAGTCAGAGAAGGTAATACAAGCACATCCATCTGCTGCAACTCTGTGGGGACTTCATAGGTCGGAAGCCCAGGTTTGAAGGTGATGCGTTGGGTGACTCCCAGGCGTAGGGCCAGTGTTTCCAACTCGCTCTTCATAGGGCCATTGCCAATGAAGACAACGCGACAGTATGCTGGCAGACTTGCTAAAGCTTCTATTAGCAAAGGTAGTCCCTTGTTCTCGACGAGACGCCCGAGGTAGCCGAGTGTGAAAGGAGCATCAGCAGTTCGTGCCGGCCGTGGCTGGCTGCGCTGGTAGATTTCTGTGTCAAAGCCAAACTGTGGAATAATATGTATTGGACTAAGGAAACCTTTGTGTCTCAATACATCTCTGGCATCGCGATTACCAGCCAATGCAATAGATGCATGGCGGTAATTATAGAGTTCTATCTGCCGAAATGGTGGTGGATAGTTGCGATTCAGGTTCTGCCAGGTAAAGAATAGTGTATGGGCCCTTTGCTTTAGAGAGAGACGCGTTGCCTGGAAGGTTGCGAGATTGTAGGGCTCTTCGTCAATATGCACGATTTCCGGTCTGATCTCGCGCATAATCTTGCTCAGTTGTGGATAGTAATGCAGGTGGAAGTTGCCGTTCAAAACCATCGGCGTGACAATCATTCGATAGCCATTTGTATAAAGACGTTCGAGAACTTGTTTACTACCGTCGTCGCTCCGCCAGTATTCTGGCGTTACGAGTATCAGCTCGACACCTGGAAATTTCGCAAGTTCTTCAAGCTTGCGTTGTGAGGTTCCAGCAACGAGGGCCTTTGAAATCATCAATACACGCATTTTACGTTTTCATGCTCCGAATATATGCTTCTTCGTAGGCAGCGACGGTCTCTGTCGCAGTCTTGTGCCAATTGAATTGCGCAGCACGGTGCAGTGAACGTGCACGTAAGTCAGCTTGCAATTCGTTCTGGGTTAGAACGCTATGCATGGCTTGCACCATTTCGCGCATGTTATCTGGGTCAAAGCTAATGGCAGCGTCACCTACAACTTCTGGCAACGAAGTGCGGTTCGAGCAGATTACAGGCGCACCACAACTCATAGCTTCCAGTGGGGTCAGGCCGAAGCCTTCATAGAGAGAGGGGAAGACGAAGATGCTTGCTCCACTATAGATGGCTGGTTTGTCTTCCTCTTCAATATAGCGATAGACAATTTGGCCAGCCATACCAAGGTCAGCAGCTAGTGGACGTGGGTCAGGAAAAAGTAGTCCATTAAACTTTTCAGGGTTACCTGCAATCAGCAATTGCAGGTTGGGATCGCCCGTTTGCTGATAGAGGTGGGCAAAAGCTCGTACGAGCTGCGGTACATTTTTGCGCTGGTCGAGACCACCAAGATAGAGGATATAACGATCGTTCAGTCCATAGTGTGCGCGCGTGTTTGCCAGGACTTCGGAGTCAGTGATCGGCTGGTACTCGTCTCCCGCAGCCTCGTAGATTACACGAATGCGTTCCGCAGGTAATTTCAATGCATCAATCATATCATGTTTAGCATGTTGTGAGATTGTAATAATTAACGTGGCTTTATGAGCGGCGCGAGTAATCAATTGCAAATAAGCTTTCATTTTGGGGTCGGTTCGATATTGTGGCAGGCGTAGAGGAATAACATCATGAATCGTGATAACTTCCGGTGTTCGCGGGAAAAAGGGAGGAGCAAAGTAAGGAATGTGAAAGAGATCAACGCCGGCTTTGCGCGCAGCGGATGGAGCCGTGAATTGTTCCCACATCAAATTTTCAATACTCACATTGCGTCTAGCTAATCCAGGCACAGGCGTTATCACGAGGGGAAACTTTATGAGTGTTTCAGTCTTTCGAGGGATGGGATGCGGGCCAAGCAAAATATACTCGTTCTCTTGATCCACCTCTGCCAACGCTAGTAAGAGATGCAAAAGATATTGGCCGCTACCACTTGCTGGATATTTGAAGAAATATGTATTAATGCCAATTTTCATACGATAGGGACCTCGTCAGTAAAGTTTGTTGCTCCATCGAAGAGCCTTTGATATACAGAGAGCGTCTTGCTTGCTGATTTGGGCCAGGTGAAGTATTTTGCTCGAGCATAGCCTTTTTGTCGTAGCTCATCTCGGAGTTGTTCACTCTCAAGCACTTGTAGAATAGCCCTGGCAATTTGACCGGTATTATGTGGGTCGATTAGTACAGCAGCATCTCCTGCGACCTCTGGTAATGATGAAGTAGTAGATGTGATGACTGGCGCGCCACAGGCCATAGCCTCAACCAGGGGCACACCGAACCCTTCAAAGAAAGAGGGAAAAACGAACACGTCCGCCATGCTATAGAGCGTGATTAGTTCAAGTTCAGTCACACGTCCCAGGAAACGAACTTTATTCTCAAGCTTAAGCTTTGCGATAAGCTGCTCGGTTTCATCGTAGAGCCAACCGGGCCCACCTGCCAGGGCAAGTATTGCTGGTCGAGGTTTGTTTCCCGCCGCGCTCTGGGCTTTGTGAAAAGCTTTAATAAGACCAAGATGATTTTTGCGCGGCTCCAGTGTGCCTACTCCTAGAACAAGTGGGTGCTTCAAGCCAAATTTATGACGCGTTGCTGATAACAAAATGGGGTCTGTAATACGCCGAAAATATGGTCGAATGCCATTCGGAATAATAGTAATTTTCTCATGAGGTGTCTTAAAGTGTTCAATCAGGGTCTGGCTTGTTGCATTTGAAACAGCAGCGACAACATCAGCAGCAGCTACTGCTTCTGGAACTACCTTGTTCAGATAAGCCGCCAATTGGGGTACGGAAAACTCTGGATGTTCTACAAAAGCGAGATCGTGAACAGTGACAACTTTACGCACTTTGCTATTAATGGGCGGCAGGACAAAGTCAGGACCATGATAGATGTCTACCTGGCCTGTAAAAAAGGTTGCGTATAGCGGCAAACGCCAGCGATACCAAAGAATGTTGAGATAGCGGTCGGGAATAATGATAGTACGCCCCCGCACATTCTCTGCTTGAGGAAAAGGATGCTCACGAGTAGGACGCCCACTCGTGAGCAAGGTATACTGGTTCCTAGAATCCTGCGCAAGGAGAGCATCTACTAAACTGCGCACGTAGTTGCCAATTCCTGCCCCCTGCCGGATAGCCGCTGTATAGTCAATCGCAATGCGCATGGAAAATACCTGGTAAATTCTAACCTGGAGGCCAGCCGAATTTGCGTCCTCCGAGCAGATGGAAGTGTAAATGAAAGACACTTTGCCCGGCGTCAGGACCAACGTTGGTCAGGAAACGATAGCCACTTTCATCAACACCCATGTCGTGTGCAATTTTCTGTGCTGTGGTAAAAAGTTTGGCAAGTATAGGTCCATCGTTGAGCGTGAGGTCAGCTATGGAAGCAATGTGCTGGCGGGGAATGAGCAAGATGTGCTTTGGAGCTTGCGGGTTGATGTCCTCAAACGCTACAACATCCTCGTCTTGATAGACGATTTTACTGGGTATCGTGCCGGTTGCAATCTTGCAGAACAGGCAGTTCTCCATACGATTTCCTTTAACTTTTATTGTTCGTAACTATTCCTGGGTATTACTAGTATCAATTGCGGGTGAAGTAGCAACTTCAACTGGTTCAGCAGGTTTCTCTGTGGGTGTAATTTCAATTTCCGTAGGTGTACTTTGAGCCTCTAAAGTTGCCGCACCATGCTCGAATTTTTCTTCTTGAGTCTCTTTTGTTTCTTCTTCTTGTGTGGCTGGACGTTTCTTTGCGCCAGTAATTGGCTCCAGTCCATGTAGAGAAGGATCATTATACTGTGGTAAATTCATTTCCAGGCGAATAGCTTTGATGGCCTGATAGACTTCACCGGGATTGAGTGTAAGTTCATCGGCTATTGTTTTATGCACGCCGATGGGAGGCAGAGGTAGGGAGGGTACATAAGCTGCCCTAATCTTCTCCAGTTCTTCACTGCTGCCTTTGTAAGTTTGAAGTTCCCACCAGCTTGGAATGCTCTGACGTACTCTCAAATCTTTGACAATTTTCTTAACGGCTTTCTTGGGAATTCCTATCTCTTGCGCGATCTGTGTGCGAATCCCGTCAAATTCGGTTGGTACCGCAAGTTCAAGGTAGCGGGCCTCGACCTGTTCAATCTGTTCGGGTGTTGGTGTAAAGGGCGCAGGAGGTGGAATCTTCTCGCGCTTTGGTTTTGGTGGAGTTGTAGGCTTAGGCACTTTAGCCTTTGCAGGTTTGCCTCCCTTTTTTCCATCAGGTCGGTAACCTTCAGGACGAGATTCACCGCCAAAACCTGGTCGTGGACTACGACCAAAACCTCCCTCCATGGGTTGTCGTGGGCGTTGCCCTATACCACCAGAGATACCCGGTCCACCTTGACGATAGTCACCCGGACCTCGATTGGGTCCTTCATGGTACTCACCGGGGCCACGGCTGCCAGGCCTTTCTGTTGTCGTTCCGCCTCTCATGTCTTTTGGAACAGGGGAAGAAGATAATCTGGATTTTGGCTGTTCTGGTTCGCTCACTTTTACGTCTTCGACGGTATCAATCCAATGGCTTGTGCCACTGGTTGCTTGTTTTGGTTTAGGTGGCGGTGGGGGTGATGGTCTTGAGGAACTCACCGTTCCCTGTGCTACCTGTCCTGGTTTGAGCGAAGAAGAGGGTTGTGCGGCCTTAGCTGCCAACTTCTCTTTTCTGGCCTTCTGCACGCAATCGGGGCAAGTTACTTCTTTAGCATTTGCCGACTGAAACCACTTGCCGCATGTTGTGCAACGCATTTTAATCTTGCTCATGCGCGAACTCCCCTGTTTTCTAGGACAATCACAAAAGATTGCTCTTACTGAAGAAATGAACATTGCCTATCGTTTGTCGGAATGCATCTTCTAGTATAACAGGTTTGGGAAATGCGTCAATTGTTTTGGTTATGTGGACAGGCTAAACAGGCTTAGAAAGGAATATTTTCGTTGTCTTCTTCAATGAAGTGTTCTACGTCTCTTAATTTGTCAGTCCTGCGGGCTGGAGGTAGGGCATTGATAACAAGTTTGCCATAGCCTTTTGTATGCAGGCGTGTATCAAGAATGGCCATTACACCACGATCCTCGTGGGTGCGCAGTAAACGGCCAAGCCCCTGCTTCAGTCGGAGTACAGCCTGGGGAAGAACGTAGCTACCAAACCAGTTTTCTCCGCTGGCTTTCATCCTGGCGACTCGTGCTTCGTGGACTGGATCATCAGGTGGGTCGAAAGGCATCTTATCGATGACAACCAGTGAAAGGGAATCTCCAGCGATATCAACCCCCTCCCAAAAGCTTTTCAGGCCGAAGAGAACAGCTCCTTCGCTTTCCCGAAACTCGCGCACTAATTCAATACGATTCATTTCTCCCTGGCGTAACAAGCGAAAATCCAGATATGTGGGCAAACGATCTAAAAATATGCTGTAAACGGCATCGAGCATACGTTTGCTGGAAAAGAGCAGGAATGCTCGGCCCAGCGAGGCTTCGACCAGGCGCATCATTTCTTCAGCAATCTTATTCGTGTAATCATTTGAATCTGGTCCATAAACAGGCTCAGGTAAATGTCGCGGTAAATAGAGCAACGAATTGTTTTCATAATCAAAGGTATGAGGCAAAATGTGTTCCAGTACATCGGGATACTCCGCATAGTCGAGGCCAACACGGCGACGAAAGTACGCAAAGTTTGGTCCTTTATCCTCTGGATCAACAGGGTTCGGACCAACCGTTGCCAGTGTTGCGGATGTACAAATAACTTTCGACTTATCAAACAAAAGCTCTCTAAGCAAGGTATTCACATCCAACGGAGTAGCGTTCACCTCCAAATAAGATCCACGTTGTCCAGGCTTCATTACCTGTTCAATGTAATAAACGTACGTGTCACGTTGATCGACTGAAAAGACCTTGCGAAGAGCCTCTGACACATTATCTGTACGGGTAATTAACTTGTCATAGAGGGAATTTTCAGGCTCCTCCATATATTCTGGACGTTGCTCACGCAATGATCCCGCGAGATTGGAGATGATAGTAGCAAGATGCAACCCCTCCTGCAGTGGTTCTTGGAGAATAACTCTGCCTTTGTAATGCCCAGCATGCGCAAACTGGTCTAGTCTATGCCACGCAAACATCATGGTTTGTTTTGCTTCTTCTTGCAGATCGGCCCGACTGTGCTGTTTGAGCCTTTG
>Ga0207684_10004049_pt1 | contig 14002 bp, 15 predicted proteins | sample KBSK5501metaG_FD_184342 | JGI IMG/M metagenome (GOLD analysis project Ga0207684, IMG submission 184342) | Corn, switchgrass and miscanthus rhizosphere microbial communities from Kellogg Biological Station, Michigan, USA - KBS K5-50-1 metaG... | ecosystem: Host-associated > Plants > Roots >...
GGGCTGGGCCGGGGCGACGCCGGGCCCGGCGAGGGCCCCAAGGAAGAGGCTGCCGATGAACGTGCGCCGCTCCATCACTCGATGACCTGATCCGCCCGCTGCAGGAGCGACGGCGGGATCGTCAGGCCGAGCGCCTTGGCGGTCGTGAGGTTGATCACAAAGTCAAATCTCTCTGGTCGTTCGATTGGCACGTCGCCCGGTTTCGCGCCCTTCAGAATTCTATCGATCGCCAGCGCCCCGCGCCGGGTCATATCGACGTAGTTGGGGCCGTACGCCATGAGCCCACCCTCCTCGGCGAACTCCCGGAACATCGAAATCGCCGGCAGGCGGTTCGCTCGGGCAAAGTGAGCGAGTCGTTGCCGCTGTTGGAGAAGGAAGGGAGACGACAGGACGACGAGCCCCCCAGGGCGCGCGCCGTGAACCGCGTCCAGCACACCGCCGAATGTGGCATGTCCCTCCACGGCAAACGTCTGTACCTGAAGGGCCAACGCCTGAGCCCCCGCCTCGATCGCTTTCACTTGAGCCGTCCCAGTCGTCGCATCCCAGAGCACCGCCACGCGGGATATCTTGGGCGCCGCCCCTTTCAGGAGCTCCAGCCATTTCCCCGTGATCTCCGGCATGTCGAGGAACAAGCCGGTGATGTGCCCACCGGGGCGGCTGAGACTGGCGACGAACCCTCGCTCGATCGGATCGCTCTCGAGGTCAACCACGACGAGCGGAATCGTGGTGCCCGCGTGCAGAGCGGCTTGGACCCCCGGGGGGCCCAACCCGTAGATCAGGTCCACCTTCAGGCGAATCAGATCGCGAATCAGTTCCGGCAGGCGCTCGTACCGTCCCTCGGCATTGCGCCGCTCGAGCACGAGATTCTTTCCCTCGATGTACCCCACGCTGCGTAATCCTTGTCGGAGTGCCTCAAGGAATTGGGATCCTTCAACCCAGCTGGTGCCGGCTGACACCGCCCCGATCCGGTAGACCTTCCCTGGTGGTTGCGCCCCCGATATGAACGGCACCGCGAGGACGCCGCCGACCGACAGCGCAACGAATGCCCGCCGGTCCACTACTCGATCACCTGATCTGCCCGCTGCAGGAGGGATGGCGGGATCGTCAGGCCGAGGGCCCTCGCTGTCTTGAGGTTGATGACCAACTCATACTTCGTGGGCTGTTCGATTGGAAGGTCCGCGGGCTTGGCTCCTTTGAGAATCTTGTCGACGTAGGTCGCGGCACGTCGCCAGCTATGCGGGATGTTCGGCCCATAGTTGATCAGTCCTCCGGCCTGCGCGTAGCTGGTCTCGCCAGAGATTGTCGGCAGCCCGCTCTTCAACGCCAGCGTCGCGATCTGCACAGCGCGGGTGAAATAGAGCGGCCCCTGGATCATGATGAGCCCCTGGGCTCCGCCGCTGATCGCGGCCTGAAACGCGCCCTCAAAATCATCGGAGCCTTTCACCTCAAGCAGCTGGAGCTTGAGACCAAGCGCGCGGGCGGCTGCCTGATGCTCCTTTACAAGGGTGGGAGAGCCCGGGCTGCGGTTCCAGAGGAGAGCCACGCGAGCCAGGCGAGGGACGGTCTCCTTCAACAGCTCCAGTCGCTTGCCCGCCAGCTCGTTCGTCCGAAGCACCAGCCCCGTGACGTTCCCTCCGGGTCGCGCGAAGCTCTGGACGAGCCCCAGCTCGACCGGGTCCCCCAAGCCCGTTGCCGCCATGACGATGGGGATCAGTTTAGTCGCATTCTTGGCGGCAATACTCGCGACGGTGGTGCCGGCAACGATGAGGTCAACGTTGAGCTGAACGAGATCGCCGACCATCGCGGCGTACCGATCGGGCTTGTCTTCGTCCCAGCGCCATTCAAGGAGGATGTTCTGCTCCTCGATGTAGCCGAGGTCGCGCAATCCGCTCCGGAACTCCTCGACGGCCACATTGGTAGAACGACCCGGGGCCAGCACCCCGACCCTCGGCACCTTTCCCGCCTTCGACTCCTGCGCCTCGGCGGCGAGCGGCGCGGCGAGGAGGCCGCCAGTCAAGGTGCCGATGAATGCACGTCGGTCCACTATCGTCGTCTTGCCTGATGCCGGCAGCCCACACATCATGACGACTGAGCCCCGAGTCGATACGCGGTCTCTCGTCATCGTGCCTGCCCTACCCAGCATGTCCTCCCGGCCGCCTCCGTGGCCCCAAGCCTAACGCAGCGGGGGAAGCCGAGTCGAGCGCTGGGGTCATAGCGGTTGACCGCCGCGCGTCTTCGTGGAGAATACCCACGCCAGACCCGACCCCCACCTCGTACCCAGGAGGCCCTCGATGGCGACCCGGACGAAGCGCGCTCCGAAGAAGGTTCAGCCCATCCCGGCTGGCTACCCGCCGATCACTCCCTATCTCCGTGTCCGGGGCGCCGACCGGGCGCTGGAGTTCTACAAGAAGGCGTTCGGGGCCAAGGCGAAGGGCCGCATGGCCGGTCCCGATGGCCAAGTCATGCACGCCGAGATGCAGGTGTTCAACACCAGGGTCATGCTGTCCGACGAGTTCCCGGAGCGAGGGTCTCTCTCACCCGAGTCGCTCAAGGGCAGCGCTGTGGGCCTCTTCGTCTACACCCGTGATGTCGACGGGGCGATCGCCCGGGCCGTCGCCGCCGGCGCGACCGTGACCATGCCGGCCCAGGACATGTTCTGGGGCGACCGCTTCGGGACCATCCGTGATCCCTTCGGGCACGACTGGCAACTCGCCACCCACAAGGAAGATATCGCACCCAAGGAGATGCAGCGGCGGTTCCAGGCGATGCAGGCCCAGCAGAAAGGCTAGGCGCCATACGCCTGGCACGCCCTGGTGATGACTGATTAAACGAGTTTGGTCGCACACCCTCGCGGAAACTCTCTCAGCCCAACATTGCGGCTCGGACGCCGAATGTCAGGCCCAGGCGGGGTCGGGCGGGGGCCGGCTCCGGCTGCTAGGATGGGGTCGAGAGGGGTAGCCTCATGCGACGTCTCGTCCTCTTCATGGCGATCGTTTGCACGCTGAGCGCGTGCGCCTCCTCGCCGCCCCGGGCGCAGCAGCAGCGAGTTCGATCACATTCCGGTGCCGAACGGTCTGGTGCCGGACTGGAGCAGGTCCACCATCATCGAGTCCCCAACGATCAAGGCCGCGCGGCTCTTCTACAAGGGCCGCCTCACTCCGGATAGCCTCGCCGTCGCGTTCCGGACCACCCTCGAGGCCAACGGCTGGCGCTATCTATCCTCCACGACGGCTGCCGAGAAGGGCACCACGCAAGTGTACGAAAAGCCGGGTAGCTCGCTTCAGGCTACGAGGGCTGGTACTACACCTGGTGGAACTGTCAGCGACTCGGGTCGTCAGCAAGGAGCCCGGCCCGGCCCGCTGGGCACACGAGGAGAGCGCTGATCATGGCGAAGCCCTCGCCACCTCCGCGCCCCCAGTTGCGAGCCGGTGACGTCGTCGTGCTCCGCCAGAGCCACGAGTACGTCGAGGGCGAAATCATCACGGTCTTGGTGGACGGCCGGTACAAGGTGCGCTGGCTGACGGGATCCGACTTTCAGAATCGGGTGACGACAGTCACGACGGAGGAGGTTCGGAAGAAGAGCTAGCCGAGTCGTTGGCCATCCACAGCACCTCCCATACGTCGCTGAGGGTACCGCCGATGATCCAGCTCACCTCGGCGTTCCCCGGCTTTGTTCCCCGCGCATCAGCGCACTCCGTTGGCGAACTCGATCTCTTGGATGAAGCGCCAGCCTGCGCGCTCTGCAGCGCCATGGTCGTCGCTCGCACCAGAAATGCCGAGGATGTTACCGACCATCACGTAGTCATCCCCCGGAATGTACTGACGCAGCTCGCGCAAAAAGTCGTCCTTCTCGATACCGCATGGCCCCACGAACGAGCAGATCTGGTGCCAGTCCGGACAATGCAGCGTCACCATCGCCCAATTCCCACAGAGGCCGACGATATGGCCGTGCTCGCGCAAGGTGACGAGATCGGCCAGCTTCACAGGACCCTTGCTGACCTCCAGAGTCTCATCCACGTCGAACGCGTACACAACCATACAGTTTCCTCCACCTACCTGGCTCCAGCCAAGCCCCTTGACTAATCGGCCTCTACTTCCGTCCGCGAAGGATCATCACGTAGATGCCTGCTCCTTCCCAGCACCCCTTCCCAATCCGAGGGCGGAGTCCATCCCAAGCTTGGAGCATCGCCCCGTCTGGCGTCGCGTCGTAGGGCAAGCACGCACGCATAGTCGTAGTCCCAGGCAGGACGCCGCGGACCCTCAGGTAGTCTGGCCAGGCCTCGGTAGAAGAAGGCTTCGTAGATATTAGTCCGTTTCGCGAGCCTCAATCTTTGAGTCCACACTTTCGCCATTCACCTTCGCTAGTCGCAGTCCGAGCAGCCAAAGTACCGAGTCCTCTTAACCTCTTCGCGAATTCGAGTCTCGGCCTTCCCGCTCAGCCTATCGCGTCTCACGAACTCACCTGAGTACAGCAAGATTCCATACCGTTCCTGGACCCAACGATCGACGTACTCCTTGATCGGTGCATAGTCACGGCGAAAGCGCGGGTCGTCATCCAGCCTGGCTAACCAGCTGTGATACGCCGAAGTGGAAATGATAGTGGGCCGTATTTCGTCGAAGACATAGTCGTAAAAGCGCCGCCTACCTACTCTAGAGCTTCCCTCGCCTAGGGAGTGCGCGATGACTCGATCGCACAGCATTCCGAGGTCGTAGATTCTTACCTGCGACTTCAGCAACGCCCCGCCCACCGAAGGCGTCAGAACAGCCGCTGAGTTGATGTTGATGTCCAGCGCCGAAGCGAGTCGTTCGAAGTGTCGTCCAGTCTCAACCACTTCTTGGATTGGTAGCGTCGGATGACTGACGAAAGCTGCCGACCGCTGACTCCCAATCTGCAGGGTTCCTACAAAGATGACGATCGCCACGACCAAAAACGTGACCACTCGGCTCTTCGAGCCTCTCGAGAGACTGCCGGAAACCGCCCACAGCAACCCACTCACATAGAGATACGCGAACACAAAGAACGGAGTGGCATATCGGTATTCACCCATCCAGTCGCCAGGCAGCAGCAAGTACGCAAGCGTAGAAATCGCCAGGAAAGCTCCAAGCAAGCTGTGAATCGGGTCAAAGAGCCAACGCAACCAACACCATACCGTGGCGGCACAGACGAGACCAAGGAGCCACCAGCCCAACCCCCCTCCTAGAGCCTCCGTGAGCCCGAACAGTTTCGCTGGCATCGGGTCTCGAAACACAATCAGATCCTCCAGCATCCGCCAGCTAGGTCCACCTTTCGCGTAGTATGGATTCGGCAGGAACTCGCCAAAGTAGCTCCACCGGAACAAAACAAATGCTGAGATTACAGAGCCAAAGCCGATCACGTATCGTGCCGTACCTCTCATCACCTCCACGCCTGTTGCCCCAGCGTTGGAAACACGCGCCAGGATCCGCCAAACCGGATATACGAGCACAAACAGGACACCCTCTGGCCGTGTGACTCCCACTATCCCCGCTACGACCCCGACGGTCCCGGGACATCCCCCATCGCTCCGCGTGTGAAGGTCCTTGAGCGCGCATGCCAACAAGACGCTCAGTCCGAACACATATAGAGGGTTCTCGAGGCCCGACGCGCTCCAGACAACGAAGCCCGTCTGCAACGACAACCAACACAGTCCAACGAGCGCGACCCCCTTACCCCACGGAGCGTTTTCCCCGAGAGTCAAATAGATGACGCTGTACGACACGACCACGAGCGCGACAGACACAACCTTGGGCGTCCAGACCAGGTCGAAGATCCCGAGTCCAAATGCCGATGCCATGAGCGACATCCAAGGAAGACTCGACACCGCCTCTATGCGCTCGCCTCCAGCTTGGCATACGATTCCCTGACCGTGAGCGACGTTTCTGGCAACGGCGAACACAATTCCGGCATCATCAACAATCCAACGCCAGAACACTGAAACATGGACCACGAAGAGCGACACAGGAAGGAGGACCGGCAGGAGGCTGCGGAGCCGGGTTGTCAATGCTCGAGCGGCGACTAGGCGTCTAGCGGACTGGCGCAATATGGACGCTGTGTCTCCGTTCCGCAGACTGGAAGACTGCAGTTAGCCTCGGGTTGGGGTTGGTAGGGAGCTTGGGACAGTCCCTCTCCGCTGGCCCTCGTCTCGACACTGCGCACGGGATTGGAAGTCCTGTGACGGATCCGAGTCTGGGGTGGCTTGCTCGCGCGGCGCTCGAGTGGCCGGGCCTAGCCGAAACCTGGGCTCGTGAGATCGGCAGCCGACAGCGCATGAATATGCTGGCTGTGGATCTGCTCACTGCTCTTGAATAGCCCGCCGCACTCCTCTAGCACGGCGCACTCCTGACACGCCTCCAGGTAGATGTTCTTGAAGTCCGAAATCGACTTCCGGGCGAAGCGCCAGAGAGGCCGGCGGAGCAGGCAGAGCTGGTGGTTGTAGATCGAGACGTTCATCCCACGTAAGGCCAAGCCCGACACTGCCTGCTCCAGGCTGTCCTGGTAGTCAACCGGGTCGATCCACAGAGTCTTCAGGTTGGTCTTGGTATAGCCCATCATTTCTAAACCCATGAAGGCGACGTGCTCAACAAACGGCAAATTGCTGTAGATGAATTCCGCGAGCCTGGGCAGGCGCTCGTACGTCTGCTTGTGGGCGACCACCCGGACCTCAATTCGGACGTCATAACGGGCCAGGTTGTGAAACCCGACCATAGTTTGGTCGAACGCGTCATGAGCCTGGACCACAAAGTCATGATGACTGGCAACATCTGCGTAGAGTGGGATTCCCACCATGAAGTCAGGGTGATTCAGCTGCGCCAGCCCTGCCGCATACTCCCGGTCCGCGAAGCGTCTGCCGTTCGAGAGCATGTGGAGGCGCGTTACCGGTAGGTGTTCCTTGCACGCGGCTATGATGCGGAAAAGGTCGGCACCCAATAGTGTCGGCTCTCCTCCGCTGATGCCAAGGGTCTGCGTCGTAGGCGGAATCAGGGAGACAAGCCGAAGGTGCTCTGCAACCATCTCGCTATCATCGATGTCCTTTGGAGGCTGTGAGCACATGAGGCAATTACTGTTGCAGCGGTCGGTGGCGAAGATCGAGTTGTGCGGAGAACCGACGCGATAGAGGCTCTTGACGAACCCTTTCTTAAAGTCGAGTCGAAGGATATCGCCTTCGTTGATGTGTTCAACCTGGTTCGCCTTGTGGATTGTAGGCAGCCCTGAAGCCGCCCTACCTAGCTCCCCGTCACCATCCAGATCCACATCGGTCAGAAGCGCGGCATATCCTTCGAGGCTCACGGAGGCGGTCTTCTCACCCGCCCGAATCACCCTGATGTGGTCGGAGTCCCGAGCTTGGGAGGACAGCGAAGCGATGCCGATGACCGAATCGCCTGACCAGCGTGCGTCACCATAGGTGTGGCGTCGAATCACTTCGCCGGACACGACGCTTCCTCCGCTAGCCTTCGATTGTAGACCCATCCCCAGAAGATCCGCATCATAGCCTCGTCCCCGGACTCGATGTAACGAAGAAGCTCGTTGATGATGGCCATGTTCTTGCGGCAGAACTCGCTGGTCGGCCGATGCCCCATCATGTCGCCCTGCGTTGCATGATGGAATACGGGATCTGCGCCGCAATAGAGCTGGTACGCGCAGTCAGAACACCCGGGTAGGCTCTCGTTCACGCTCGCAGCGATCATTGACCTCAGTCTCGGGCTCTTAAAGATGGCGTCGTAAGTGTCATCGTGAACGTTGCCAAGCCTGAAGGTCTTATCCTTCATCTCGGCTAGCATCCGCGCCTCGTCGGACGCATAGACATCCCCATCGTAGTTATAGACCACCGCCCCGATACCCAACCCGGCCGGGGATTGAAGGTCGGTGAAACTAGTGGGAAATGGCGTCAGGATCTTGGTCAGCAGGATCTTGGCGTAGATCTCCGTCATCTCAATGCCGCGGCGGTTGAGCTCGAGGATGTAGGATAAGCCCTCGCGGTAGAACTCCAGGAATTCGTCCGTGAGGTAGCCGGTCTTGCCCCTCGTCTTGACCGCAAACCCATAGGGGCTAATGGACCGAAGGAATATCGACCGAAAGCCCCGCGCTACGTACTCGTCGATAATGTCCCTGACGTGCGACAGGCTCCTTCGGGTGGTGGTCATCAGCGCATCCACGCTTCCGGGGCCCACGATGCTTCGCACGAGCGCGATGTTCTCGATGACCCTGGCGTAGCTGTCATTCCCAGGCCGTGGGCGGTTCGCGTTGTGCAGCCACTCAGGTCCGTCCAGCGATGTGGATAGCCCGATCTTGTGGTCCCGGCAGTACTCCAGGATGTCTGGTGTCGCCTTTGACAGGTTGGTCGTGATGACCCGATCGATTCGCTTGCCGAGATCCTGGTTGCGCGCCTCCGAGTATTCCACCATGAACTTGATGAGCGGAAAGTTGAGAAGGGGCTCTCCGCCCTGGAATTCCATTGTGATGGCTTCTGCCGGCGTCTTGAGCATCAGGTCCACGGCCATGCGCGCCGTGCTGGGTTTCATGTCGAACGCAGCACGGTCCTCGCTCTGCCGCGACACCTGGCAGTAATGACAGGAGTGGTCGCACCGAAGCGTGACCACGAAGAGATGAAGCTTCGTGAAGCCTCTCAGGAAGCTTTTCTTCGTGCGGTATTTCGTCGCCAATACGTCCAGTAGCGGCGAAGATGTCTCGTCGGCCAGGAAATGCTTGGCCTTGAGATCCAGATAGGTCGGAAGCTCCGCGCTGAGGCCCTTGGTTGCGAACGCCCGGAAGATTTCTTCGTCCAGGAAGATGAACTCGCCGACTTCGTTCACCAACACGAACCGAGACGCACCGAACCGCATGAAGCGGAAAGGGAGAAGCGTGTACTGGCGCGGATTTCGGCGGTATGACTCCAGTGGGTGGAAGGTGAACCGGGCCGGCTTGCTGGCTGAGTCCAGGCTCACGAGGCCAGATACTTCTTGATGGACAGGTCCAGGACGTAGTTTAGGAATTCTCGTTGCACGGTTTCGGGATCAGGAGCGCCGGGCATGGGGGCCACTTCGATGCTTGAGTATCCCTCCCCGCGCTCGACAGAGACGACGGCAAACGTCTTGTATGCCTCGCAAGCGGCCTTCAGGCAGTCTTCGTCGTACAGGATATGGTGGAGAAGGACCTTCTCTTCACTTAGCGAACTGGTCGCCAAGTCGTAATCGCTTGCTGGTCAACCTTAGGTGGGTGGCTCGGTGCAACACGCCGGCCGCGGTCGTCAATCACGTCCACGTCGGCGAAGGCCTGCTCGACGATCATCTCGCGCACAGCGGCGGTCTCCTGCTGAATCGAGACTCGCAGCTGGTTGTCTACGAGGCTGTTGAGAAACTCCCAAGCGAGGCTGTTAGTTTCGTTCTCTTCGCGGGCCTTCACAAGCAGCGTGACCTCGATATTCCCCGCGCTCGGAGCAAGGTGAACGTAACAGCGATTCGTCAGCCAGTAGCATGATCGAAGGATGGCACTGACCGAGTAGATGTCGGTGGCCAAGGACAGCCGCAGGGCGCCGTCGTCGAACCGTACGGCTGCCCCAGTGGGGAGCGCCGCTTCTGGTGGCGGCAGCTCTGGCAACGGTTGCGTCGTCCCCTACCTGCTCAACTACGGTCGGGCAGCCGTTTCGCTACCGGCTGGAGTAGTGCGAATAGTGCGAACTGTGCGAAGAGTGCGAACTGTGGGAGTAGTGCTGGGCGTGCATAGTGCCAAGCGTCCCAACCTGCTGCATCACGAGCGGGGCGGCCTTGATCGAGGAAGTATCCTGCGACGGGACGGCAGCCTGCGCCGTGACCACGGCGCCGGCCGTGAAAGCCGTAATCAGAAGAGCACCGCCCAGGTGCTTCGCTACTCGCGTAACGATACGACCGCTCGGAAGCAGATCAACCACACTTTTGCTCGCGCGAGGAAACTCCATGGTGCCCTCCCTTGTAGGACTGTTCCCAGCCACTCATCTTGATCTCATTCCATTTATCTAGTCAAGGTCTGGGATCTCGTTGGAAGGATGTCCTTACTGTGTAATCCAGAGATTTGGGTGATGAATCGGTACATTGCAGCTCCAACTAGCTAGAATCGCGTGGAGGCCGTCGCCACGGCCCCTGCCCGCCTATCTGCGGGACTTCACCGGCTCCCATGCTACTCCGCCACCGCGCCCCCAGTTGCGAGCCGGCGACATCGTAGTCCCTCGCCAGAGCCAGGAGGACGTCGATGGCGAAATCATTGCGTCTTAGGGACGGCCGGTACAAAGTCCGCGGCGTGACGGATCCCACTATCAGGACCGGGTGTTCCTGGCGGGCAGTCGCTCAATGGCGTACTCGTGGAGCCTCATCAAGAGGTATATTCCCGCTCTGTGGCAGACATTACCATCTCCGTAGACAACGCCACCTTCGATCAGTGGACAGCTTCACTCTCCCTTCTCCAACGCTCCTACTTGATTCCGCTCGTCTTCACTGCGTCGATCCCAGGCGTCGCCTCACCTCCGGCTGCTGTAGATGTCACCGGTGAGCGCCTCCTCCTCGACGTTGGCCGCGCTTGCTCCCGTCCAGAGATCCTCGATGACCCAGGGCGTCTGTTTGCTGTTCTGCGGTATGCGTCAGCAGTATCGGACCGGTATCCGGTGTTTACACTCACGAAACCGTTCTGGCGCCTTGACACGCACAAGAAAAAGGTCCTGTCCGATGAATTCGGCTGTGGAGCGGCCTTTCTCCTCGCGAGTGAGCTTTTCGGCGCCACAACGACTATAGACCTTGAGACCGCAGTTGCTAATGGCTGGATCGCGACTCTTGCGCCAAAATCTCGGCGTCCCGACTATGCCGTTAGGCTCCCCACCGGAGGGCTCGTCATTCTGGAAGCCAAAGGCACTCAGTCTGGGCCCAGCTATGCGAGCGACCAGCTGACTGCCGGCTGCCTACAAGTCGCCGCGGTCCAAGTCACGGGTCCAGGGAGCCCACAGATCGCTGCTCGCGTCGCCTCTGCTCTATCGCTGTCCTTTGAGCAATGGGGACCGGATACGACAGTCTTCGTTGGTGACCCCCCCGAAGCGCAGTCAGACATGTACGACTTCCGCGAAGATGTCGCGCGTGTCGCCCAACGCAGTCATTACTCGCGCGTCGCAGCGTTCATCGGTGATAGAGAGCTTGCCGGGGCAATGTCACGCGTCGGACAGCACCTGTCGGCGCCCAGTCTTCCAATGAGCCATACGACTCTGAATGGGACATCGTACCTTGGCACCCAACTCACCTTCGAGGCAGGTCAAGCACGCCTTCGCTTCTTTGTCGGTATTGAGGCACGCTTGCGACAGTCTCTGCTCGAGTCTCCCCTCGGGGCCACGCTGGCGGCGCTACCCTCACGCGGCGCAAAGTTCATCTACGACCGAGAGGTGTTGCCGACTCGAGAGCCTGCTCCACGGGATAGGGCGTCCGTCCAACCCCAAACCTTTGCGGCCGCCTCAGACGGAACGGTGTGGATTACAACACTAGAGCGCTGAATGGTATGGCGCTCATGCCGTCGGCTAAATCCCACACTATTCCACGCGTGTGGCGGACTCCTCTCCCCCGTAAGGCTCGGCTCATCCCCTTTCACACAGGCACCTCGCTGGCCCGAAGGGCCGGAGCGCGATTGAACCGGGATTGACACCGGAGAATGAATCAGTACGCTCGGACAGGAGCCTGCGCCCGACACCCATGCCTTGGAGCGACAACCTCACTGGTCCTCACCTACAGATTGCGGCCTACATGGGAAGCCCGCTGCGGGTCATCGCGGGTCCTGGGACTGGCAAGACTTTCGCCCTCATGCGCCGCATTACGCGCTTCCTCGAGTCTGGTCTGTCCCCCAACCAAATGCTAACGGTAACGTTCACTCGTACTGCTGCTTCGGATCTCGTAGCGAAACTTGCGGCGCTTGGCGCTCCGGGCGCGCAGAACGTTCGGGCCTGCACTCTCCACTCTCTCGCTTTCTCACTACTCGCCACAGCTGAGGTCCTCGCTCTCACAAACCGAGTTGCGCGTCCACTCCTCAGCCACGAAATGAAGATGCTTCTTCAGGATCTTTCCGATGACTTTGGCGGCAAGAAAGCTACGCGACGACTGATCCGCGCGTTTGAGTCTTACTGGGCGACCCTGCAGACGGATGAACCAGGATGGCCTCAGCAACCTCTCGAACAGCAGTTCGATGTGGCACTAAGACAGTGGCTGGACTTTCATCGTGCGCTTCTGCTAGGCGAACTGGTTCCGGTTGCCCTTCGATTCATCCGCGATAATCCTCATTCGCCACATGTGCCGTCCTTCACGCATGTCCTGGCGGACGAATACCAAGACCTGAACCGCGCCGATCAAGCACTAATCGACCGGCTTGCCGGAACGGGCAGCGTAGTGGTGGTTGGAGATCCGGATCAATCAATCTATCGCTTCCGCTTCGCAAACCCAGAAGCGATGGCTGACTACTCGACTACCCATCCTGGTACGCACGATGAGGTCCTCGGAGAGTGTCGACGCTGTCCGCAACGCATCGTCGCAATGGCAGCAGCCCTCGTTAGCAATAACCCGCGACCCGCACAACCAGTTCTCGTACCGTTCCCCAATAATCCCCAGGGAGATGTCTCAATAGTTCAGCACACTTCCTTGCAAGCGGAGGCTACTACCCTGTCTGCCTTCCTAGACTGGTATCTCGTCCAGCATCCCGATGTTCCCGCCGGAGAAATCCTCGTTCTGGCGAATCGGCGGCGCATGGGATACCTCATTCGGGATTCGCTCAACAATGTCGCGGTTCAGAATCTCCGGCTATGGGCAGCCCGAAGCTTCTTCTATGAAGAGGCTCTAGATGAGTCCGCTGCGCAGGAAGGCTTCACACTTCTTACGCTCCTATCCGACCCTGACGACCGAGTCGCCCTGCGGACTTGGGCGGGGCTGGGTAGCGCCACTGCAAGAACCGGAGGATGGGCTCGCATAAGAAACCACTGCCTCCAGGCTGGCTCGTCCCCCCGCGATACTTTCAACGCGTTGCTGGCCGGTACGATGACGCTGCCCCATACCGGGGCAATCGTTGAGCGATTTTCTGAGCTCAACACACGTCTCCAGCACCTTGATGGTCTAAGTGGGCAGCCGCTTGTCGATGCACTCTTTCCTGCAGCAACGGCTGGCTGTGAGGACATCAGAGGGGCAGCAACGGCAGCAGCTGTGGACCATCCCGCTCCAGTCGATCTTCTCCAGGAATTGCGCACGGTCGTCACGCAGCCCGAGATCCCCGGAGATCAATCCAATATCATCCGTGTAATGAGCCCTCATAAGTCCAAGGGGCTGACGGCCCGCGTTGTAGTTGTCGCCGGTTGCGTTGCCGGAGCGATACCTACGGTAGACCCCGATGATCCGCCAGAGGAACAGCTCAGACAGATCCAGGAGCAGCGTCGCCTCTTCTATGTCGCGATCACCCGAACAACTGAGGCTCTCGTTATCAGTGGGGCCGCACAAATGCCGTTCGGTGATGCGAAGCAGATGAACTTACAGTTCGGGCCCGGCCATGGCGGGAATGTGACTCTGATCGCCAGTCCCTTCTTGCAAGAACTGGGACCCCAAAGGCCCCAGACCGAGACAGGACAAGCATGGCGAACACGTGTCGGTTTCTGATCTCGTCCTACTGGCGACCCGATTCCTGGGCGAAGTCTGGGTAGACGAAAGGGGTTAGCGGCTGCTGCGTCCGCTAATCCCTCGTCGTCAATCGTTGCGGGGACTCGAAGAAGGCTGACACTTCTGCGTTCTACTCGAGGGGTCTCTCCGAGCATGGGGTCGTGCGCTGGAATGCGCTGGAGTGTGCCTGAGTTGGTCACAAACTTGGTCACAAAATCAGTTCGGGGGAAATTCTCTGACGGGCAAGTAACTGAGAAGAATGGTGGGCTGGGACGGGATTGAACCGCCGACACCAGGATTTTCAGTCCTGTGCTCTACCAACTGAGCTACCAGCCCACCACGAGTTTTC
>Ga0207684_10004050_pt1 | contig 14002 bp, 11 predicted proteins | sample KBSK5501metaG_FD_184342 | JGI IMG/M metagenome (GOLD analysis project Ga0207684, IMG submission 184342) | Corn, switchgrass and miscanthus rhizosphere microbial communities from Kellogg Biological Station, Michigan, USA - KBS K5-50-1 metaG... | ecosystem: Host-associated > Plants > Roots >...
AATCGGCGGGCGCGTTGGAATTGAGAGCGAGTGACTGGGAAGTTGATTTTCTAATCGGCGGCACGATCAAGTGGCTGTGCGGCGGCCCGGCTTGTGGTTATCTCTACGTGCGGCCTGAATTGCAGCGCGATTTGCAACCACGTCTGACCGGTTGGGTTGCGCACGCCGCGCCTTTTGATTTCGCGCACGTACCGATGCGCTACGACAATTCAGTTCGTCGCTTTGCGCAGGGGACGCCCAGTATTCCCGCGCTTTACTCGGTTCTGCCGGGGCTGCAAATCATCGAAGAGGTCGGCGTGAAAATGATTCAAGCTGAGTCGCGGCGCCGTACCGAATGGATGATCGATTTTGCTTTGGAGCGAGGTTGGCAAGTCAACAGCCCGCGCCAGGTCAAAGATCGCGGTGGCTCAGTGATGATTGGCGTGGGGCGAGGTCCCCAGCGGGGCAGTCCCGCTAGGGTGCCTGATGATGGACCCGCGATGGTTAATCGTCTGTCGGAACAAAAAGTTTTTGTCGATTGCCGCCCCGGTGTGGGCCTGCGTATCTCGCCGCATTTCTTTAACACGGATGAAGAGGTTCGTGAGGCGATGGGGATTTTGAATGAACTGATTTAACAGAGACGCGCCAGTTAGGTTCGCAAACGCGACCAAGTCCGCGAAGCGGACGAATGGGAATAGATTCAAGTATCACGACCAGTCCGCGAAGCGGACGACTGAAAGGTTTGTTACGGAACCGCGAGCGGTTGCGAGCGGATGCTAGCATCCAACTCGCGAGTTAACAGACGCCCTGCACGTCTTCCGAAGTTGAGCGTTTGATCCGGTCGCTACCGCTCCCGGTTCTGTACCTGAGCCCTCCCTCACGGTCGGGCTACTGACCCTGCGTACCCAGCGATGAAATCGGCAATCCCTCGATCCTCCTCAAGCGCCAAGGGCGCGTAATGTAAAGCCAACGGCCCAGGTCAATCGTAGTAGAAAACAAATTAATCTGTGTGGCTATCGATCCAGGGGCGTTGCCCCTGGCTATTGCATTTCACGCCTTCAGCGTGAGGACCCGCCCGGTAGAGGACTGTGTCATTACAGAACCGGGAGCGACCGGATCATAGACTCAACTTGAGTAGCAGCATCCCGTCGCTACCGCTCCGGGTTCTGTAACTTCAGCCGTCCATTTCACGTATGCGTGAAGATCCTTGAGACCCGTGTCTGGATCAAGGAATACTATCCAACCCTCGCGACTTGGTGATTGAAGTCGTTTCACCACGTCAGCTGTGTACTCGCTTCGAGACTTTGCCTCGAAGCGACGATCGAAGGCTTCAATTTGGAGTTTCGTCAGGGTTGCAGGACCACTTATTTGGTTGAAGTCCCTGAAGTGTTGAAGGACTTCCGATGCTACCGTCGTTTCACCAAGCTCCGATGCGACTTTGGGCACAATTTCGTCGGTAGTCAGGTATGCTACGTAAAAGATGAATCGCAGTCAGGTTTTGCGGGCTAGTTGCACAAGCGTGCCCACTTCACGAGGTCGCGATGATCTCCATACCACTCAATTCTCATTTCGGTTTTGCCGTTTCAATGTTTAAACATCATACCTCACACTGGGACTGCCCGCCGGATAGAAGACGCCCAGCAGACGCAACTCATCGCTGCCAATGTTCTCGACGCAATGCACCTGGCCCTTTGGCAGATAGATGCACGAGCCGGGCGCGATCGGCGTACTTGTTTTGCCGGCCCACATGCGACCATGGCCCTTCAGAATAAACAGAACTTCTTCGTAGTTGTGAAAATGATCCGGCGCGCGTCCCGGTGGGATCGAGCCGACGAACTGTGTGACTTGATGGCTTCCGAGTTCGTCATCGACAAGCACTCGATACCAGCGATCGGCAATCGGCAACGAAGCGCGATCTGCCAGACGTACCAGAGGCGACGCGCGTGGTGTCGATTCAGGCAATGGAGCAGTTAGCGGCGAAACGAATTCGGTTGGGCGATCCGGATCGGGACATTGCGCGCTGATCAGGATGACTGGACGTGGGCCGGGATTGTCGACCGCGAAGATTTGGCCCGGGCGAAGGTAGATTCCTGTGTCTGGGACAATGTCGTATGAGTAGCCGTTGATGAAAGCTTTCTGAGGCTGGTCATCACCAGACTGCGCTTTGCGATCATCAGTGCGGAAAGGATGTCCGCGCTCCCAGCAGTCGAGCACGTACAGGATCTCATCGCAGTCTTCATTGCGAATTCCGGGCGATAGACCGGGCGCGAATTCAAGTATGCGCAGCGACATTGCCCGTGCCCCTGTCGCGCGGCCCACTTGATTCCAAATGCGCAATGTCCCTTCGGTCAAGGGCTTGTCTTCGCGCATGTCGGAAACCCGGCAACCGCCTTCCAGAATCACAGCCATAGATTGTCAGTGTTCAGTCTTCAGATGGTGAGTTGTGTGCTCAGTGACTGACGAGCCCGCAGCGCTGGAAAGATTCGAAGTTGTCGGCGATCGAAATGACGGTTGCGCTTCAGCGTTCGTTCGCAGTTGCGCCGGTGCGTAGCCGGCGTCGAGCAAGTTCTGCGACCGCGCGTCGGACGAGCGATCTTCCAGACCTCTGCGCGGTCTGGTGAACAACAGACCGTTAAGCACCAGGCCGAGTCCGATTGCGAAAGCAATTGCCCCGAGTCCAAAAACCATCAAGGACGCCTCGATATCTGCACTGCGAAGAACCGCCGACATCACTAACCCAAGTATGCCTGCTCCGAGGCCGCTGGCAGCCGTGATAACTCCGGCGCGCACCCGCCGCAGGCGTTTTTCTTCGTACGACTCGAGAAACTTTTCAATCTGTGGGAGGACATCTTCGGCAACGCGTTTCAGATCGTGCGCGTCTTCCACCTCGCGAATTTTTTGGGCCACAGCGCGGCCGATCTCTTCACGCGCTGAAACGGCAGAGGCCGTAATCGAGTCAGGGCGCTCGAGACTGACACGCACTGCTCGCAAGTCAGTCCCACAAGCACGGCAAAACTGGCTCGCCTGTCGTTCCTCCGATCCGCAGCCTGGGCAGAACATAGTTGGTAGGTTATACGGTGAAAGCTTAGCTACAGTTCCTTGGCGGTCAAACCCACTCGCTTCCGCGAGCGATTCTGTACTTACGCCCTTGCTGACGCGCGGGCTACTGCCCCGCCGCTGACTGCCGGCATGATGCAGATTTCGGTATCGCCTGCGAGCTCGGTCTGCAACACTTCGTTTCGTCGAACGGTCTCGTTGTTAACAAAGACGTTGACGTGCGGACGCACCTGGCCTTGCTCGTTAAGCACGCGGTCGCGCAGTCCGGCGTGTGCACTCCATAGTCGGTTCAAGGCTTCACGAACAGTTGCGGCCGACCCATCGAGTTTGATTTCGGCACGGCCATCAGTGAATTCCGTTAAGTAACCCGCGATTTGAATGGTGATCATCTGTTTGACCGAATAATCGTAAACGAGCAAACGTGCGAAGTCTATGGCGTCGCGACCGCTACGCGAAACTGCGCCTCAGCAATTTGGCTTTGAAACGAGCCTCTCAACCGCGAAGCGGTTGTATAATGCAGCCCAACGTTGCTGCGCAGCGGCTACGCTGGGCTATTACGAATGAAAGATATCGCAACCCTGTCAGGGTTGCGCAAAGGAATTGACGCGAATGTTTCCCAGGGTAGCCGCCAAGCAGGAACCTGGGCTGATCTATACAACTGCGTCGCGGTTGCTTTGTTGAGAATGTCGCGCCCAAGTCCACGAAAAACCGACGCGAATGCCGCGCTAAAAGAGCGCGTGCGCGCCTTCTGGCAAGCCCATCCCTGCGGCACAAAGTTCAGCGATGCCGAGATGGGCACCGGCAAATTCTTCAAGCGCATCGAAGCGCACCGATATGAAAAGGAATGGCACATTCCCGAGGCGGCGGATTTTGTCGGCGCGGGCGGTCTGCGGGTTCTTGAAATTGGTTGTGGAATTGGAACGGACGGGGCCCAGTTTGCCAAAGCGGGCGCAGACTATACGGGCACCGATCTCACCGACGCAGCGGTTGAACTGGCGAGAAAACGATTCGAATTGTCAGGTTTGCGGGGGCGGTTTAGCGTTGCGGATGCCGAAACGTTGGACTTTGCTGACAACTCATTTGATCTGGTTTACTCACACGGCGTTTTGCATCACACGCCCGACACGCAACAGGCCGTGAATGAAATTCACCGCGTACTCAAGCCGGGCGGGCGTGCAATCGTGATGCTGTATCATCGCGGCAGCTACAATTATCGGATCGGCATTCGCGTGCTGCGACGCGCGGGCGCGCGGCTGCTGAAAAGCGAATCCGGACTTCGAATGATTCATCGTTTGACGGGCGAACCGACGGACTCGCTGCGCGAACATGCGCAACTGTTAACAACTAATACCAACAGCTATCTTTCATCGGACGAATTCCTGAGTCAGAGCACAGATGGCGCCGGCAACCCGCTCGCGCGAGTCTACTCTCGACGAGAAGCCAGAGACTTATTCAAAGACTTCCGTGAAGTAGGATTGCGGACTTACTTTCTAAATAAGCGCTTCATTCCAATCATTGGCCGCCTGCTGCCGCGATCAATTGAATCGATGCTGGCTGCACGTTGGGGCTGGCATTTGTGGATCTACGCGACGAAGTAGTTTTCGGTTTACAGTTTTCGGTGCAGATTGAGGGGTGTCAATTCTGACTGGACTGAGAATGAGAACTCAAAACTGATGACTCGGAACATCTTAATTACCGGTGGCGCTGGTTTCATCGGCTCGTACTTAGTCGATCGTCTGATATCGGAAGACGCTTGGCGCGTCACGGTCGTTGACGACTTCAACGACTTCTATGATCCTGCGATTAAGCGCGAGAACATCCACGGACATCTCGCAAATCCTAAATTCAAACTAATCGAAGCAGACATACGCGATCGCGCGGCGCTGCAATACGCCTTCAACAGCGCAAAATTCGATTGTATCGTTCATCTTGCAGCGCGCGCCGGCGTGCGGCCTTCGCTGAAAGAGCCGCGGCTTTATGTCGAGACTAACGTCAATGGTACGCTCAATCTGCTGGAGCTGGCGCGGCAGCACGGCGTCAGGCAATTCATCTTCGGATCTTCGTCGTCAGTTTACGGAATTAATACAAAGGTTCCTTTCAGCGAAGACGATCCGATCTTCAATCCGATTTCGCCGTACGCGGCGACGAAGGCAGCCGGTGAACTGCTCTGTCACATTTATGCGCATCTATACGACATGCGTATCGTTTGCTTGCGCTTTTTCACCGTCTACGGCGCGCGGCAGCGGCCCGATCTCGCGATTCACAAGTTTGCAAAACTGATTAGTGAAGGAAAGCCAATTCCCGTTTTCGGCGACGGCACCACTCAGCGCGACTACACTTATATCGATGACATTATCGCCGGCCTGCGCGCGGCTATCGATTACGACGCGAGCAAATATGAAATCATCAATCTCGGCGAGTCGCGGACCGTCGAGTTGCGCGAGTTGATCTCGCTACTTGAGAGCGCGCTCGGCCGGCACGCCGAGATTGACCGGCAGCCGACGCAACCGGGCGACGTTCCGCAAACATTTGCTGATATTGCGAAGGCGCGGCGACTGCTGGGCTATGATCCGCAGACGCAAATTGAGGAAGGAATCCAACGCTTTGTCGAATGGTTTCGCAGCAGTATTGGCTTGAGCATTAGTAGCAGTCTACAATAGTTATTCAATTGTTCTACAATGAGCGATCGAATCGCGGCTTTGCCGCCCGATGTGCGGAAAGGCTTCGCCTTTCGGTGAGGCAAATCCGGGTTTCCCGGGAGGTACGCCTCCGAAGCGAGGCGTAGCCTCGCCTGATGAACAAATGAACGTTCGCCGGTAAGGTGGAAACCTTACCGCACATCAGAGCGGCAGAGCCGCGAATGCCAGAATGGCCTCCACCGCCGACAGCGTCACCAATTCCCTGCCGCGAGAGATGCAGCCGCATACCTATGCGATTATGCGCGAGGTTGAGGGCAAGCATTGGTGGTATGTGGGGCGGCGCAGGATTATCGCCTCTTTCGTTGATGAGATTTGCCAGAAGTTCCAACGCGAAGGCAACCGCCGACCGCACATTCTCGATATTGGTTGCGGTACGGGTGGTAATCTGGAGATGCTCTCTGAATTTGGAGACACTGAAGGCGTGGATGTTTCGACCGAGGCGCTCGACTTTTGTCGCGCGCGGGGTTTTGACAAAGTCAGGCAAGGCGCCGCAGAAAGTCTGCCATGGGAAGATGGATCATTCGATCTGGTCACCGGCCTTGATGTCGTCGAGCATCTCGATGATGATGTTGCGGGATTGCGTGAGATGCGTCGCGTGCTGAGTGTGGGTGGACGCGTGTTGCTGTTCGTGCCCGCTTTTATGTTTCTCTGGGGCGTGCAAGACGATGTCAGCCACCACCGACGTCGCTACACTCTGTCAGAACTGAAAGGAAAACTGCGCGACGCGGGTTTGGTGGTTGAGCGCGCCAGTTACGCAAACATGACTTTTTTCGGTCCGATCCTTCTCGGGCGTTTTCTGATGCGATTGACGCGCTTGCGACCGGCTTCTGAAAACAACCTCAACATCGGCGCGCTAAACGGTTTGTTTGGGCGGGTTCTCGGGGCAGAGAGTTGGTGGTTGCGGCGAATGAATTTTCCGTTCGGCGTGTCGATCGTGTGTGTGGCAAAGAAGACATCAAGTGACAAGACAGGCAACGCCCGCAGCTAAAGAGATGAGAGTCTACGAAGAACAAATGTCGAGAACTCAGTCGGCTGCGGTCGCTCAACTCGACAGCGGCGCGCCCGACATCTCGGTTTTTCTTCCGGTCTTCAACGAAGAGCCAAACCTGCGGCCACTGCACGAAAAGCTGGATCGAGCGCTGGCGCAACTTAACCGCACGGCTGAGATTATTTACGTCGATGACGGTTCCAGCGATGACAGCCTCGCCGTGCTACGCGAAATCGCGGCAAAGGATTCCCGCGTTCGGGTTATCGCTTTGCGTCGCAACTATGGTCAAACGCCGGCGATGGCTGCCGGCATCCACGCTGCGAGCGGCCGCGTGCTGGTTCCCATGGACGCCGACCTGCAAAACGATCCGAGCGACATCGCACGTTTGCTCGACAAGCTTGACGAAGGTTATGACGTGGTCTCCGGCTGGCGCAAGAATCGCAAAGATCCTTTAATCACGCGCAAGATTCCCTCGATGATCGCGAACTGGATGATCTCGAAGATTGGCGGCGTGCCATTGCACGACTATGGCTGTTCGCTTAAAGCATATCGACGCGAATCGCTCGCCGACGTGCATCTTTATGGCGAGATGCACCGCTTCATTCCGATTTACGCCTCGTGGTCAGGCGCGCGGGTCGCGGAAATCCCGGTCGAGCACCACGCGCGCACGATGGGCAAATCGAAATACGGCTTGTCGCGGACGATCAAAGTCATCTTCGACCTGATGACGATCAAGTTTATGGCTTCCTATCAGACAAAGCCTCTTTATGTATTTGGCTGGGCCGGCTTGTTGACGCTGTTGGTCTCGCTCTTATGTGCGGTGTTCGCATTCCTTATGAAGTATGCCAGTTGGCCGCATCACGCAGACTTTATCCAGACTCCTTTGCCAGTGCTGACGACAGTCATGCTGGTTCTGGGTATTCAGTTTTTTCTGATGGGGCTTTTGGCCGAAATGCTGGTGCGCACCTATCACGAATCACAGGCGAAAGCGATTTATGCGGTGCGAGAGAAGATCAATTTCACCACAGAGGACACAGAGAAATTCAAGCAGTGAACTTCCTACTTGAAACTAAGCGGCAAGCCCATCGGCCTGCTGATCAATTTTCACTCGCTTCACTTGAAAGACGGGGTTAAGAGGTTTGTGATTTAACCTGTGCATTCCTCTGATGATGTGTCCTCTGTGGTGAAATAGCCTCTTATGTGCGGCATAACCGGTTGGGCCAATCTCGATCCTAACACGCCGCCGCCTGAAGGCGCGGACGAACTGTTGCGCTCAATGTGCGACCGCATGGTTCACCGCGGGCCCGATTCGGAGGGCTATCTCGTCGACGATGGAATTGCGCTGGGCATGCGGCGACTGGCGATCATCGACCTCGTCACCGGCGAACAACCCACCTTCAACGAAGACCAAAGTATCGCCGTAATCCTCAACGGCGAGATTTACAACTATCGCGAGTTGCGGGCCGATTTGGAGACGCGCGGCCATTCCTTTCGTAGCGCATCAGACACGGAAGTTCTGCCGCATCTTTACGAGGAATATGGACGTGATATGGTCCAGCACCTCAACGGCATGTTCGCGTTTGCACTTTGGGATGAAAGGAAGCGAAGACTTCTCATCGCGCGCGATCGCTTCGGCGAAAAGCCCCTCTACTGGGGCGTCTTCGAACGCACTCTGATGTTCGCTTCAGAGCCGAAAGTGCTTCTGGCTCACCCATCGGTGCGCCCGAATTTGAACCTTGATGCGTTGCGGCAGTATCTATCGTTTGATTACGTGCCGGCGCCGCTTTCGATCTACGAAGGAATAAACAAGCTGCCGGCGGCGCACATGCTCACGCTGGAAGACGGCCAGATCGAAGTCCAGGATTACTGGCGGCTGAGTTACAAAACTCGGCAACCAGTTCCCAGCGTTGCCGAGGCTGCCGACAAACTTCGCCGGCTGCTAGCCGATTCCGTACGCATGCGTCTGGTTTCAGACGTCCCTTTGGGCGTGCTGTTGTCTGGCGGTATCGACTCTTCGGTAGTAGCAGCATTGGCCATGCGCGCGGCGTCGGAAACTGTGAAGACGTTTTCGATTGCTTTCGCCGAAAGCTCGTTTGACGAATCGCAGTACGCGCGTCGCGTCGCGAAATATCTTGGCACCGACCATCATGAAGAGCGCTTTGGCGCGAGTCTCGCTGCTAATCTGGTTGCCGAAATCGGCGCGTGGATGGATGAGCCGATGGCCGATCCGTCTTTAGTACCGACGTATTTGTTGTCGCGCTTCACGCGCAAACATGTAACCGTCGCGCTTGGCGGCGATGGTGGCGATGAAATCTTCGCCGGCTATCCGATGTACTTTGGCCATCGCATGGCGCGCGCCTACGATCGCGTGCCTCGCTTTCTTCGACGCGGGGTGATCGAGCCGCTGGTTAATTCGTTGCCGGTGAAGACAAAGAACCTTTCGTTTGATTATCGTGCCCGACGATTCATAACCGCTTCGCATTACGACGAAGTCGCACGCCATCACGTTTGGTTCGGCTCGTTCACGCCGCGTGATCAGAATCTGCTGCTCACTGATGAAGTTAGAAGATCGACTGACGGTGACATCTATCGCGATGCGCGCCGGATGTTTGCCGAATGTGACTCGAACGATGTAATCGAATGCGTGCAGAGTCTCGACACGCAGCTCTATCTGGCCGAAGGAATTCTGACGAAAGTAGATCGCGCCAGCATGGCAGTGAGTCTGGAAGTTCGGGCGCCTTACCTCGATCCGCGCGTGGCCGAGTTCGCAGCCTCGCTGCCATCGCATTACAAACTCCACGGGTTCACGTCAAAATACATTCTTAAGCATGCCGCAAAAGGCCTGGTGCCGCCCTTCGTATGGCGGCGAGGCAAGAAGGGGTTCGGCGTGCCTTTTGCGAAATGGTTGAAGAGCGAGTTGCGGCCGCTGGCGCGTGATCTGCTGGCGCCGGAACGCCTGCGTCGTGGTGGTCTCTTCAATCCCGAATACGTCGGGCAGCTGCAGGACGAGCACGAGCGCGGCGTCGCAAATCATCGCAAGCTGCTTTGGACCCTGCTGTCATTCGAGCTGTGGCGCGAGAGCTTCATCGAGACGCCGCGGAGGATCGAGACGTCGATTTCGGCGACGCAGTAGAATTTGGAGCGCGGTGGCAAGCGCGGCGCGACGCCGCTTTGGATCCAAATAATCCTCAATCTTGTATAGCGCCAGCAATCCAATCAAAGCGCCGTCGCCGCTTCGCTCTGCCGGCGCACTCCAAATGTCAATCGATTTCAAAGCTGCGCACCAGGATTTGTGGAAGTGGTGCCGTGCGCAGGGTTTCGCCGGCTATGATCCCTATGACGCGCTGAACAGCCGCTTGTTTCAAGCGATGCGGCTCAACAATTCGCGCACAGCCCGCCTGGCCTGGACACAGTTTCACAAACGCTCGCCGGTTAACTTTCGTTCTCTCGTTCGCATCCCGCGCGAAAGGAATGCAAAGGCGATCGCCCTGTTCGCCCTGGCGGCGCTGGCTGATTACCGGCGAGCCAAAACGAAAGAAGCCGAGATTGAAGCACGAGAACTGCTTGATGATTTGATGTGGATGCGCCTGAAAGGCTTCAGCGGGGCGGCGTGGGGCTACAACTTCGACTGGCAATCACGAGCTTTCTTTCTACCGCGCGGGACGCCTACGATCGTGCCTACGGCATTCGCCGCCCGCGCGCTGTGCGAAGCCGCTGAACTTTTTGGACACGATGAGTACCTGCCGTTTGCTCGCACGATTTGCGACTTTATTCTTAATGACCTCAAGCGATCGGAAGAGACTAGCGACGACGTTTGCTTCAGCTACTCGCCACTCGATCGAACGCGCGTTTTCAACGCGAGCTTGTTTGCGGCTGAAACGCTGGCTTCGGTTGGCAGTCTGACCGGCGAACCTAGCCTTTGCGATTGGGCGATGCGCGCAACGCGCTATGTCGTGCGTCGTCAGCGCGCAGACGGTTCTTGGGCCTATGGCGCTGATGACTCTCAACAATGGAGTGACAGTTTCCACACGGCTTTCATTCTGATAAGCCTCTCTGGGATCATCGGCGCTTGCCAATCCACACGAGATAAACTTGAGTCTGCACTCATCCGCGGCTACGAGTTTTGGAATGAATGCTTTTTTCTAGGTAACGGCTGGCCCAAGTACTATCCTGATCGGCTCTATCCAGCGGATGCACATTCGGCCGCGTCTGCAATCGTCACTCTGACGGAATTGCGCGGGCGCATTCCCGGCACGATGATCCTGGCGGAGCAGATCGCACAGTGGACGATTGAAAATCTGCGTGATCCACGCGGCTTTTTTAATTATCAGCGCTGGCGCTTTCATACCAATCGAATTCCCTATATGCGCTGGTCGCAAGCGTGGATGTCCTATGCGCTGGCGCGACTGCTCGAAGGAAAAAGTAAAAAGTAAAAAGGAAAAAGGAGGACGAAGACTTCGATGAAGGACCTTAGAGAGAGAACGTTTGAGTTTGGAGTTCGAATTATTAAGCTCTGCTATGAACTTGACAGAAAACCAGGCGTTAGTCGAAACGTAAGACGAGGCTGAAGAACTTAAGCGTATTCTCGGATCGATTGTTGTCTCTGCCAAACGGGCGCAACAAACGTTATAGAGATATTTTTGCCTTTTTACTTTTTCCTTTTGCCTTCGCGCTATGCGCATTTGGATAGACCTGGCTAACTCTCCGCACGTGCCGTTCTTTCGGGCGCTGATTCCAGAGTTTGTCGCGCGCAGGCACCAGGTTGAAATCACGGCGCGTGATTTTGCCCAGACTGTCGAGCTGGCGATGCAAGCGGGGATGACTCCACACGTCATCGGCGGACACGGCGGCGGCAAACTCACGGGCAAAGCGGGGAACCTGGTCGGTCGCGCGGCGGCTTTGCGCAAGTGGGCGCGCGATCGTGGGTTCGATTTAGCCGTGAGCCACAACTCTTACGCGCAGATTGCCGCCGCCGCGACGCTCGCAATAAAGGCAGTAACCCTGATGGATTACGAGCATCAGCCGGCGAATCATCTGGCATTTCGCCTGGCATCGCGCGTAATTGTGCCGCGCGCGTTTCCGGGGGCAGAATTGCGTCGCTACGGCGCTTCGATGCGAAAAGTAAAGCGCTATGAAGGAATCAAGGAAGACGTTTATCTCGCTGACTTTACTCCTGATCCCGCTTTCGCCGAAACATTGCGTAAACTCGGCGTGGCAAGCGAAGATGTGCTTGTGGTCGCGCGTCCCCCGGCACGCGAAGCGCTTTATCATCGCTTCGAGAACGAATTGTTCGATCAGTTGCTTTCCCATTTGAGTTCTCGCCGCGAGGTGAAGATCATTTTGCTGCCCCGTTCCGAAGCGCAGCGCGAAGAATACCGGGCACGCAATCAGACTAGTGTGATCATGCCTCGGGAAGTTTTGGATGGCGCAAACTTGATCGCGGCCGCTGATCTTGTAATTAGCGCCGGCGGAACGATGAACCGCGAAGCCGGTGCGCTGGGCGTGCCTGCCGCCAGCATCTACGCCGGCAGTTGGGCGGCGATTGATGAAGAGCTCGTGCGCGAAGGACGATTGAAGCGGATTACTTCGCGCCAAGATATTGAAGTGCTGGAGATTCAAAAGAAGGAAAAGATCAAACTTCGCGGAGCCCTGAAGGTCCGCTCGGAAATTGTTAAGTTAATTCTGGAATGAAAGCGGAAAGTGTTCGAGAATCCTTGACCGACGCACGCGCGGTGCGCGTGCCGGCGCGGGCGCCGCGTTGGGTTGTGCCGCTGGTGAAACTTCTGCTCGCGTGCACCGACATCGCGCTGGCGACCCTTTCATTTGTAGCTGCCTTCTATCTTCGCCATCACGAAGCGATTCTTCATCGCACCACCCGCGGGAATTTAGGCTGGAGCAGAGAGTTTGCCCCTTATGCGCTGCTCCTTCCGCTGGTTATTCCAATTAGATTATTGCTGCTCCGCTATTACGATCTCTATCGCGTGCGCGGCGAGTTTTCTTTCGTCGACGATCTGGCGCGCGTCTTCAAGGCAACTGCCATCGCTTCGCTGTTGATAGTGGCGGCGGCCTTCATGTATCGCGGTGGGGTAGCTTATCGGACGTTTTCGTACTCGCGTGGAATTTTCGTGCTGGATTTTGTGCTGGTGCTGGTGAGCATGGTTGCGGTCCGAATGCTTTTGCGCGGCGGCCAGATCATTGTGCGCCGTCGTGGGGTTAATCTGATTCCGACTTTGATCGTAGGACGCGGTCAAGAGGCGGCCCTGTGCATTCAGGAAATGCGGGCGCGGCCTGAATTGGGTTATCGCGTGATTGGCATCGTCGAAAACGGACACCTAAGCGCGACGGCGCCGACGACGTTCGAGGGGGTGCCCGTCATCGGCGATCTCAAAGATCTTCCTGAAGCGATTCGGGAATCGGGCGCCAATGAAGTAATCATCTCCGACCCGAACGTCCCGGGCGAGGCCCTGTTCGACGTGATGATCCAAACCGGTCGCCGGCGCGGCGTGGAGTTTCGCATCGCGCCCACGCTTTTGAATTGTCTACCGAGCAAGACCGAGATCGATCAAGTCGGCTCGCTCCCCATGGTCACGCTCTTTCGCTCGCCTCTTTCGAGCGCCGCCCGCATAGTCAAACGCAGTTCCGATTTGATGATTACGTCGCTAACGCTGGCGATCCTCGCGCCGGTGTGGCTGTTCATCGCTTTGCTCATCAAATTGGATTCGCGCGGACCTGTTTTCTACAAGCAGGAGCGCGTTGGCATGGACGGACGGGTTTTTCTTTTCTACAAATTCCGCACCATGCGTGTCGGCGTTGATGACGCGCAGCATCGCGAGTTTCAGCGGAAGTACATAAAGGGGCAGCCGGATTCCAACCAGGGTGATGAAGCGCGGCCGGCTTACAAATTGCGCGCGGACGAGCGCGTGACGCGACTGGGTCGGATGTTGCGAAAAACCAGCCTCGATGAGCTGCCGCAGCTTTTCAATGTGCTGCGCGGCGATATGAGCATCGTTGGCCCGCGTCCACCGATTTTTTACGAAGTCGAAAGCTATGATTTGTGGCACCGCAAACGGCTGGATATGAAGCCGGGCATCACCGGCCTGTGGCAAGTTTCGGGGCGCAACCGTCTGCCGTTTGACGAGATGGTGCGAATGGATTTGTACTACATCGAAAACTGGTCGCTGCTTCTTGATCTGAAAATTATTTTGCAGACACTGCCCGTGATGTGGCGGGGCGACGACGCGTATTGATGTCAGAGGAGAAGTTCATCGTGGCGAGTTCA
>Ga0207684_10004052_pt1 | contig 13996 bp, 12 predicted proteins | sample KBSK5501metaG_FD_184342 | JGI IMG/M metagenome (GOLD analysis project Ga0207684, IMG submission 184342) | Corn, switchgrass and miscanthus rhizosphere microbial communities from Kellogg Biological Station, Michigan, USA - KBS K5-50-1 metaG... | ecosystem: Host-associated > Plants > Roots >...
GGGGCAATTCGAGCAGAAACGTGGGCGTCTGCTTTTTTGGCTCCCTGGCTTCCTTTGTGCTCTTTGTCCCTTTTCCCGCCATCTGCGGCGCCTGCTCCTTTTCTGTTAGAACGCGCATTCCAAGTATAGCAGGCCTGGTTCCTTGGGTCAAGCCTTTTTCGCCGCACCATCCACCAGAGAAGGAACGGCGCTTCATCCCCCGCTTGCACAGACGGGGACTTTCGCGCTCGGATTTTCTGTAATAGTAATCATTCTCAGAACATAGCCAATTATTCCTATCCAGTATAATAAAGTGTAAGAGGCAAATGCATCTTTGTCCAACACAGCGGTTGGCAGAAACCTTGAGCCAATGATACGATAGAAGAGAGAAGTAAAGGACCAAACTGATACGAAAAGGAGGGAGCCGATGAAAGCCTACTCACCTGACTTGAGAGAACGTGTAATACGAGCAGTCGATCATGGATAGAAACGTGCGGACGTTATAAAGCTGTTTGGCGTATCGAGAGCTACGATCAAGCGCTACCTCAAGCGAAGACGCGAGACCGGGCAGGTGAGCATGAAACCGATTCCCGGTCGCCCTCCCAAGAAATTTGCTCCCTTGCAAGCTGGCCTGGGTGCTCAGTTAGAGGCTCACACCGATGCCACATTGCAGACTCACTGCCAGTTATGGGAACAGACCCATGGAGTGCGGGTAAGCACGAGCACGATGAGCCGTGCAATCAGGCGGGTCGGCTGGACACGAAAAAAAGACGCTGGGTGCCTCTGAACGCAGCGAAGAAGCACGAGCGGCCTGGCGAGAGCAGCTCAAGCAATTGGATGCGAAGCAGCTTGTCGTCATCGATGAATGTGGGTCCAACATCGGTCTGACCCCGCTGTATGCCCGTGCCCCAAAAGGGACTCGTGCCTACGGCAGTGTTCCACGCAATCGAGGGAAAAATACCACCTTGATTGCTGCTCTGGGCTGGTTCGGGATGGGCGAGTCGATGATTATTGAGGGGTCAGTCAATGCCGTCGCTTTTGAACAGTATGTCAAAGAGATCCTAGCACCAAGCTTGACCGCTGGACAGATTGTGATCATGGATAACCTGGCGGCACATAAGGGGAAGAAGGTTGAGGACCTGATAAAGGCCAAGGATTGCCAGGTTCTCTTTTTACCAGGCTATTCACCTGACTTCTCCCCGATTGAAGAAGCGTTTTCCAACTTGAAAACGCATCTACGTCGGATCGGGGCCCGCACGCGTGAAGCACTGCAAGAAGCCATTGGTCAAGCTTTACTTACAGTGACCGCACAGGATGCGCAGGGCTGGTTTCGTCATTGTGGCTACCTTCCCGCAGGAGGCAAGTAAGCAGTCTTAAAAACGAGCCGTAGCGTGTAACGGGATGAATTGATCCATCCATCATCTGCGCCCTCTCCTGATGTTTATCACCATCAGAAAGGAGAAGGAGCACTCCGAGGGAAACAATGAAGGTCTTTCTCGTCGTCAAATATAGCCGTGGGAATGCTGAATTAGCAGAGCTTGCTGATACCTTAGTGACAGCTACCCAGGTAGCTGGTCATATTCCTTTTGTTGGGTGGCGAGAAATTCGCACAAGGCATCTCTCTGCTGGACGTGAATGGATGCCCTTTATCAAAAGGTTGCTCAGTACCTGTGATCTGCTCATCCTGGTGTACGAGGAATCGCTGCGTGGTGGATTTGTCGAACTCGGAATGGCCTATGCCCAATCCCTTCCTATCTGGGTCCTCTCAAGACCAGGGCAGTCCATTTCCAACTCCGTTCAGGGGTGTGCAGAGAAAGTGATTCTCTATGAGAGCTTGGAGGAATTATCTCATCACCTCTTAGAAGCATATCGTCAGTACAAGACAGAGCCATCGTGATTCCATGCAAGATCCGAAAACTGGTTCTTCTTTCATTATTTTTATCTGAACAGTTCCAAAACTATGGCTCAATCTTTTCGCCAGCCGCAGTAGGGGAGAAGGGACACATAAAATATTACCGCGCAAAATGAGCGCTAGTTGCACCCTATTTATCTTGCGCATACCCCCTTGCGCGCCTATACTATGATCTGGATAGGATAGGAGATCAATTGAATGGCTCTAAAGCTCAATAAAGAGAAACAGGAACACGAACTCGTCCGTACACAGCGGCAAGAATTAAAAGCCGAACTCGCTGAGAACTATGCAAACCGGCCGCGCAGGCCTCGCAATCGGCGCAGGACAATCACCTTTCTCGTACTCGGGGTAATCGCCCTGCTTGCAGTCATATTTGGCTTCCTGGTCTTGCTGCCCTCACCGGCGCAGCAACCGACCACAGGTGTGCCCATCGGCGCGGCAGCCCCAGCTTTTGACCTGCCAATTTATGGCGGTCGCGGCGTGGGCAGTACTATCAACCTCACTGCTTTGCGCGGGCAACCGATCATTCTCAACTTCTGGTCCGAATCTTGCCCTCCCTGCCGCACGGAGGTTCCGTTCTTGCAACGCACCTATGCACAATACGCAGCACAGCATCAATTTGCCCTGCTTGGCATCAATCAAGCCGATCCAAAAGGTGATATTGCCACGTTCGGCGCGGATTTTAATATCACCTATCCTCTCCTCTTTGATAGCGGAGACAAAATCAACGAAGCCTACGGCGTAACTGCCATTCCTACAACCTATTTCATCGACAGCAAAGGCATCGTACGCTCCGTCTTCGTACAGCCGCTCACTTCCAGCACCTTGCAGCAGGGGCTTTCCTCGGTAGGAATTGTCTTGCATCCATAGCGCCCTATCCAAATAAGTATGCGCTTGCAGTACTCAAACCTGCCATAAGTAAGTATAATTTTGAGGGGAGAACATCGTCTTACTTATGTTTAGCTAACCTGTGTGAGAATTTTTGCGCAAGCGCGGATCTGAGAGGAGAACTACTCATGACAATAGAAATTTCCACGTCCCAGCCGTTTTCGGTTGAGCAAATTCGCCAGGCTCATGGAGCGGAATTGGATGCCATAGCCCGTTACCAGCGCGTTGTTGACTACCTGGTAGCTGCGGAACTGTATCTCAAAGAAAACGCCCTGCTTGAGGAACCTCTGAAACCCGAGCATATCAAAGATCGCTTGTTAGGTCATTGGGGTACCAGCCCTGGTATTAACCTGATCTATGCTCACCTCAACCACCTGATCATACGTTATGATCTTGACATGTTCCTGGTTACGGGACCTGGGCACGGCGCTCCCGCGAACCTGGCAAACCTCTATGTAGAGGGCACACTCCATGATTTCTATCCAGACCTGACATTTGATCGAGCCGGGGTTGAAAAATTTGTACGCAGCTTTTCCTGGCCTGGCGGGTTTCCCAGTCACCTCTATCCCGGTGTCCCAGGCACCATTCATGAAGGCGGAGAGCTGGGGTATGCCCTGGCAACCGCCTTTGGCGCTGCTATGGATAATCCTGACTTGATCGTAGCCTGTATCGTCGGCGATGGAGAAGCGGAGACCGGTCCTACCGCTACCGCCTGGCATAGCTACAAATTTCTTGACCCCGCCGAATCCGGCGCGGTACTGCCCATCGTACACTTGAATAGCTATAAAATCGCCAATCCCACCATCTCTGGTACCATGAGCGACGACGAACTGCTGGCCCTGTTTACCGGTTACGGCTACCAGCCAATCTTCGTAGAGGGTCATGATGTGAATGAATTGAATGCGCCGCTTTACGGAGCCATAGATTGGGCGTATCATGAGATCCGTCATATACAACAGGCTGCTCGCTCCGGCCAGCCCATCAACAAACCACGCTGGCCCGTTATCCTTATGCGCTCTCCCAAAGGCATGACAGGCGTTAAAGAAATGGATGGAGAACCAATCGAGGGCTCTTACCGTTCCCACCAGATTCCGATTCCCGATCCGAAGACGAATCCTGAACACTTTCGCCTGCTAGAAGGCTGGCTGCGCTCTTACCACATCGAGGAACTATTCGATGAACACGGCAGCCCGAAGCCCGAGATACTCTTACAGTGTCCAAAGGGTGACCGCCGTATAGGAAGTAACCCTCATACCTTTGGCGGCCGCCTACGTCGAGACCTTGATCTTCCCGACATCTTCGAGTACGCAGTACCCGTTGAGCAAGTAGGAGCACACGAGACTGGTCCGGTAAAAGGGAGCCTGGTCAGCAACGCCGAGCAGCTCGGCAAATACCTGAGGGCTGTCGTCCAGCGCAATCCACACACTTTCCGCATCTTCAGCCCGGATGAACTGGAATCCAACAAACTGTCCGCGGTGCTCGACGTGACAAAGCGTGACTACCAGTGGCCCATTCCACCTCATAATGAGAAGGTCAGTTCACACAATGGGCGCGTGCTGGAAATGCTCAGTGAGCATACCCTCCAGGCCTGGCTGCAGGGCTACCTCCTCACCGGTCGTTATGGCCTCTTCCCCTCCTACGAGGCCTTCCTGAACATTGTTGTCTCCATGATGGACCAGTTCTCCAAGTTCCTGAAGATGTCACTAGAATTTCCCTGGCGTCTGCCGGTAGCTTCGCTGAACTACCTTGAGACCTCCACGCTGTGGCGGCAGGAACACAACGGCTTCTCGCACCAGAGCCCAGGCTTAATCAACGACATCTTGAACAGGAAAGCGCGGGTATCGCGCGTCTACCTGCCGCCGGATGCCAACTGCCTGGTCAGCACCGTCGATCACTGCTTGCGCAGCAAGGAATACGTCAACCTGGTCATTGCCAACAAGCCTCCTATGCCCCAGTGGCTCTCTATGGAAGACGCCGTCGCTCACTGCCGTGCAGGTGCCTCGGTCTGGCAATGGGCCAGTACAGATGACGGCGTTAACCCCGATGTTTTGCTGGTAGGTATTGGCGATAACCCGACGCTGGAAGTCATGGCGGCTGCCAATATCCTGCGTAAGGAGATGCCCGAGCTACGTGTGCGCGTGGTCAATGTCACCGACCTGTTCATCCTGGAGAAGGAGACCGCCCATCCACATGGCCTGGATGATGAGATGTTTGAGGCCCTCTTCACACTGGATGCTCCCGTGATCATCAACTTTCATGGCTATCCCTCGGCCGTGAAGCAGCTGCTCTTCGGGCGTCATCATAACCAGCGCTTCTACATCAACGGCTACCAGGAGGAGGGTACGACCACCACGCCATTTGATATGAATGTGCGCAATGGTACCGATCGTTATCACCTCATGATGCAGGCGATTCGCCTGGCGTCGGCTCGTAATCCGCGTGTAGCTGTGCGTGCCAGCGAGCGCGTACATCATTACGAGTATGTTCTCGCCGATTTCCGCCGCTACATTCAAGAGAACGGCGTCGACCCCGAGGAAATTTCCACCTGGCAATGGAGCTAATCTCATGAAAATACTTATCCTGAATGCAGGTTCCAGCAGCCAGAAGAGCCGCTTATATGAAGTTTCGGGCACCTTGCCTGATCTCGCGCCCACACCGCTCTGGCAAGCTGATGCAGATTGGACGCGTCACCAGGGAACCACAGAATTGAAGATTGCCACTGCAAGTAGTGTTACCTTCACAGAGAATCTTGACACAGATGCGCGGCCAGAAGTGATTACGCATATGCTCAAGACCCTCTGGAGTGGAAAGACGCAGGTCATCGCTCAAGCTTCGGACATTGACATTGTGGGCCACCGCGTCGTGCATGGAGGACTGGAGTTTGAGAAGAGCACCCTTGTTACGCCGGAAGTGAAAGCGGCAATTGCGCGCATGGCGGTTCTCGCCCCTGCGCATAATCCTGCAAATCTTGAGGGCATCGAGGCCATTGAGCATATCTTGCCTTCTGTTCCCCAGGTCGCCGTCTTCGACACCGCCTTTCACCACCAGATGCCCCTGCCTGCTGTGGTCTATCCCCTCCCCTACGAGTGGTTTAAGCAGGGGATTCGCCGCTATGGATTTCATGGCATCAGCCATCAGTATTGCGCCCATCGTGCAGCGCAGTTGCTTGGCAAAGACCTGGCGACGCTGCGACTCATCACCTGCCACCTCGGCAATGGCTGCTCTTTAGCAGCCATCCGAGACGGCCACAGCATAGAAACCACCATGGGCTTTACTCCCATGGAGGGGTTGATGATGGGGAGCCGCTCAGGTTCGGTTGACCCCGGCATCCTGCTCTACTCGCTGCAGCAAAAGGGCTATTCGGCGGAACAATTGGATAGCACGCTCAATAAAGCATCGGGCCTCAAAGGTATAGCAGGTTCAGCTGATATGCGACAGGTATTGCAAGCCATGAAAGAAGGCAATTCACAGGCGAAGCTGGCTTTTGATATGTTTGTGCATCGCCTGCGCTACTACATTGGCGCTATGCTGGCAACGCTGGGAGGCTTGGACGCGCTCGTCTTTGCCGGGGGCATAGGTGAAAATTCCGCCGGCGTGCGAGCAGCAGCATGTGAAGCATTCGCCTTCCTCGGCCTCAAGCTCGATGCGCAGAAAAATGCCCAATCTCCTGCCGACCAGGAAATCAGCACTGCCGGCTCGTCTGTTTCCGTGCTCATAGTGCGCACACAGGAAGATTGGGCCATTGCCCAGGACTGCTGGAGATTGGCGCAAACCCCGCGCTAATATACTGCGCCTCGTCTACGCCTCGTGATAATCAACCCAATAATACCCAGCACGAGCAGCAAAGCGCCTAAAGCAAGACGCCCCTCAGGCTGACCCAGGTCGAGCGCGGGCGGCAAAGGCGGGGGGGGAGCTGTTGAGGGACTTGAACCTGTATTGGATTGTACTCTCGCCGCCTGAGTTGGAGTTGGGGTAGGAGTCTCTGACCGCGCTGCTTGGGGTCTATCAGTAGTGGCTGTTCCATTAATACGCCCCATTACTGTACTGTTGCTAGATGGTCTTGTTTCCGCAGACGAGCCATTTGACGTTGTAGAAGAAGCTCCTCCACCAAAGTGCATCAATGGCAAAATGCCCGATATGATAAAGATCAGAGCCAGCACGGCTGCCAGGGTGCTTATGACGCGAACTGTGCGCTGTAGAGCATGAGCCCGGACACGCCGCTGCCGGGTAACAGGGGTGGCCCCTGCTCGCCGGTGCAAAGGCCGTTCCGCGACAGGCACTAACCTGCTGGGCAATACAAAAGAGCGCGGTACCTCCTCCTGTGGCAGTGCACGCACCAGGGCAACCGTCAGCCGTAAATCAGCCAGCTTGCCTTGACACTCCTGGCACGTAGACACGTGAGCATCAGAAGCAGCCTGCTCCTGTGGAGCAAGTTGCTTGTCGAGGAATGCTGAAAGTTGCTCGGTTGTCAGATGCTCGTCATGTTGTGCCACGTATAAACTCCGTTAAGGTAATTACTCTTTATCAGTTAGTAGACGATAATTTCGCGGTAAAAGTTCCCTGTGCTTGTACAGGTAGTCACGCAGCCGCGCGCGCCCACGCGCAATACGCGACCGTACCGTCCCCAGGCTTGTTTGCGTACTGGCTGCAATCTCCTCGTAGGAAAGCCCCTGCACATCACATAAAACGACCGCGACACGTTGATCGAGGGGTAGTTCCTGCAAGCCTTTCTGGATCAGTACTTGCAATTCCTGGTTGAGTAAAAACTCCTCGGGATTTGCTGCCTGTTCTGTCGTTACCAGCGTACCTAGCAAGCCGACCCCGTGCGGCTCACCTTCGTCCATTATACTGTCCAGTGAGTCTACAGGGTGGCGATTAGTGCGCCGCCAGTGGTCACAGGCCTGGTTAGTGGCGATGCGCAGCAGCCAGGCGCGAAATGAGGAACCTCCGCGAAAGGATTGAATAGCACGATAGGCGGCAATAAACGTTTCTTGTGCCACATCGGCAGCCGTATCACGGTCTCCAAGCATACGCAGAATTACGTTATAGACGGTTTGCTGATAATGCAGCACCAACTGATTGAACGCATTGACATCCCCGCTTTGACTGCGAGCGATGAGCGGCGCTTCATCTTCGCGCTCTAGCTCTGCCATCGTGCTGCCTCTTTCTTGTACTGTTTAAATCAGTGTAACATAATTTAGCCTATATGAGAATCCATAGGAATATCCTTTGATAGAGAGTATTTTTCCATACATAATACGCTTGTTGGCGCTAACATTTCGCATAAGCACCGTGCAGGCATGCAAAAACTTCCCAAAAGTACAAATAGGATCTTTTTGTGGCCCTCACTCGTTAGTATTAAAGAGTGTAGTAGCAGCAAATGTCTTAAACGAGAGAATTGTGAAGAATAGCCATATGCAATATATACAATACCCATTTCTCTGGCTACAAAGCATCTTTCGGCGCTTTGGTCATTGGAGAGAGGGTCTATTAGATGACGAACAAAAGAATGGTAAAAAAAATACAATATCAGTGTTGGATGGAGTCCGCGGGGTGGCCGTTCTAATGGTCATCGTATTTCATGTCAATCGCGTGACCGGGGACAATCTCTGGAACCAGGCAGCCAATCCACTTGCTTCTTCGATCTCAACTGCAGGTGGAATAGGTGTAACGCTTTTCTTCGTGCTGTCAGGATTCCTGCTTTTCATGCCCTTTGCGAAGGCGATTCTATACAAGACAAACTGGCCACTGGTGCGTGTTTTCTATGTGCGGCGTGTGTTACGCATTCTTCCTGCTTATTACGTTTCACTTTTCCTGCTAATCCTATTCGAACACCCCGAATACCTGCATCGCGATCACTTAAAATCTCTTGCTCTATTCCTCACCTTTTTTATGGATTCGACTCGAGCAACGTTCCGGCAGATCAATGGTCCATACTGGACATTGGCAACCGAATGGCAGTTCTATATGCTCCTGCCGCTCATTGCCCTGGGTATCGCCTTCCTCGTGAGTCGTGTCCCTATCAAGAGGCGCCTACCAGCAGTCACGTTCTGCCTTCTTGGAATCATCGCCTGGGGCTTGTTTATACGCTACTGGGGACTCTATTATTTGAAATACCCTTCGCAGACCTTTCTGGTTCCTCGCTCAGTGCTTGATGTCATCTTATTCTTCTCTTTTGGTATAACCGGCAAATACACAGAGGATTTCGCCATTGGTATGTTTATAAGTCTCTGCTACATATATACGCAACATCCTACGACTGATGATAAGATTGTGCGAGTATGGCAGCGCCTCAGTCCGTTGATGTGGGCTGGTGGTATCCTAATAGTGGTTTTCATCGCTATGTGGCACTTTAAGAATGGCTATGTGTCGTGGAGCTGGCCTTTCTTAGATGGTATTATGCCAGATTTTGATTGGTTAAATGAGATGTTACTCGCGATCGGTTTTGGGGCTTGTATAGCCGCGATCCTCTATGGCAGTGCCGGTTTGAAAACAATATTCAATTGGCCTTTGCTGCGTGGGGTAGGCCTGATTTCATTTAGTCTCTATATTTGGCACCTTCCGCTACTCGTTCTCTTTCAGTCTCGTGTCATGCCACTGTTGCAGTACCTGCATTTGAATCGCTATGCAACCTATAGCCTGTACTGGCTTTGGGTACTCTTGATCATTTTCCCTTTTGCGTTCCTATCCTATCTCATAGTTGAGAAACCCTGGATGAAGCTGGGTGATCATTGGCGTATTGCCATTGAAAAGAGCCACCGGGAAAAACTAAAGATGCAAGAGGCTTCGGTAACACGCCGGCAAACATTTACAGAGTAGGGAACTGCCCCTGCTTTACCTCAAGAGGCGATAACAAAATAAAAACCCGCACAAAATTGTGATACGCTGCTTGCTTTTTCCGTTGACATTACGCTCGATTGCTGACTATAATACTTTACAGAACCGCATATTGTTTGTTGTAGTGAAAGTTGTCTGCTTCGACGTGGAAGCAACAGTTTCGCGTCACCCGCCAATCAATCGGATGCCGACTTGTATTCTTCTGACCGAAGCGTACATCCCTGGAGGAGAAGCTCATATGCCGACCACAGACGGACTTGAAGACATCGTAGCAGCGCATTCCAGTATCTGTGACCTGGATGGCAAACTTGGAAAATTGTCGTACTTTGGCATCGATATTCATGACTTAGCGCGTTACTCCTCATTCGAGGAGACGGCTTACCTGCTCTGGTATGGCGTCTTACCGACGAGAGCACAGCTTGAAGAGGTGAAAGCACAGCTTTGTGCTAGCCGTGCACTCCCCGGACCCGTGAACCAGTTGATGCGTTTGCTACCCCTAACGTCTACTCCAATGGATGTCCTGCGTACCGCCGTCTCAGCACTCTCCTCTTTTGATCCCGATATCGGCGACAACTCTCCCGAAGCAAACCGGCGCCGTTCGATTCGCCTGACAGCGATAATGCCAACCATCGTTGCAAGTTGGGATCGGCTGCGCAATAGCAAAGAGCCAGTTGTTCCACTTGATGGCGAAAGCCACGCCACCAACTTCCTGTATATGCTAACCGGTGCCATGCCTGAAGCCTACATGGCCCGTATGTTAGATGTTGTCTTAATCTTGCATGCCGATCATGAACTTAATGCATCCACTTTTGCCGCTCGCGTAACAGCTGCCACCCTGGCGAGCATGTACGCCTCGATTACATCGGCCATCGGCACTCTCTCTGGCCCTCTGCATGGTGGTGCAAACGAGCAGGTCATGCGCATGCTTTTGAGAATTGGTGAAGTTGACCAGGCCGGAGCATATATCGAAGGAGCGCTTGAACGTAAAGAGCGCATTATGGGCTTTGGACACCGCGTCTATAGAACTGAGGATCCGCGCGCTACTCACCTGCGCCAGATGTCAAAGGAACTGGGCGAGCGTACTGGCGACAGCCGCTGGTACGAGATGTCGCGCATCGTCGAAGAGTATATAAAAACACACAAAGGCCTCTATGCCAATGTTGATTTCTATTCAGCCTCGGTCTACTACATGATGGACATCCCGATCGACCTCGATACAACCATTTTTGCCTGTAGTCGCATTAGTGGCTGGACAGCCCATGTACTGGAACAGTATGCCAATAACCGCCTGATTCGTCCTCGCGCCGAGTACATCGGCCCCAAGAACGTGCCATACGTGCTGGTTGAACGGCGAAAATAAAACCTTGTTATAAAAACTCCTGCTGGTCCTGGCGTCAGTAGGAGTTTTTATAACAGCCTCTTCACATCTCTCTGTATCTCTGCGTAACTCTGATACCTCGTCTCTCTATCTTCCATCAAAGCACGAGTGAGAATCGCCTCGAGTTCAGGCGACACGAGCGGGTTGAGCGTACGTACCGCCGGAAACGCGGGATAATGTGGCGGAGCATGGTTTGTCAGTACATGATGCATGCTTGCAGCGAGCATGTATATACAGGTGCGGTGATCGTAGGGCACATCTTTTACTGGCACATAAGGTGAAATGGCTATCTTGCGCGTCGTGCGGTGGCTGCTTAGCATATTCAATTTTTCGGGAGCAGGTGCGGGGATCTGAAAGCCTGTCAACATCGCCCGCCCTCGTGCATTTTCGATGATAATATTGGCGGGCGAAATGTCATAGTGACGCAGGGGAGGCCGCTGCTGCTCCAGCGCTATCAATACATTCAGCACATTATTCATATAGCCCAGGACTTCACGTTCTGAGAGAGGTCTCAGCAACTTTTGCAGCAACTCCTCCAGGCTCTCACCATCGATATATTGGATTACCAGGTAATAATGTTTCCCTTCGACGAAACGGTCAAGTACAGCGGGAACCAACGGATGGTGCAGGCGCGCCAGCGGCTCGGTTGCTCTCTCATAATAGACCAGCTCTCTTGCACGGCGAACAACAGGAAAATCGGTACATTCCCAGCGTTTCAGTACGACGCGCTGTTCGTTGGCCTTGGTGTCGATAGCAATGGCTGTCATCACTTTTGCTTCTGCCGTGTGCTTCAAGACATGCTTGATGACATAACGCCCCTGGCGTGCGCTAACGCCCGAAAGAGGGCTGTGTTCCACCATCGTTGGCGGGATAGTCAGCCGGCCACAGACGGAGCAACAGCGCTGCCCAAAACGAACGGGTGTCTCGCAATAGGGGCAGCAGCGATCATCGTAATCAGTGCCACAGTTACTACAACGATGTGCGCCGCTGCGATTCTGGTACCCGCAGCGCTGGCAGACGTAGCGTTGCAATGCTGTTTGGACCGCGTTGGTATAGTTCTCGGCAAACTCTACAATAGTGTTGAAGCGCTGGTGATAGTCCTTTGCCAGTGCGCGCGTCAAAACAGCGCTTACCTCGACGGGTATGCGCGGGTTCCAATGCTGTGGCGCTGGCGGCTGTTCTTTCAAATGGGCGTTCCACATCTGCTCTATAAATTTGTAGCTAAAAGGCGGGCGGCCTGCCAGCAATTCATAGATGCAGACTGCCAGCGCATATTGGTCGGAGTCGCGTCGTGGATTCCCCTGCCACTGCTCAGGCGGCATATAAGGAGCTGTACCGGTGACCTCTCCAAGCGAGGCATGTGTCTGCATGCCGAGATAGAATGTCGCGCCAAAGTCTGAGAGCAGGATTTGTCCATTGCGTCCAATCAGCAGATTGCCGGGTTTGACATCCTGGTGTATGAGGCCGTTCTCGTGAATATAGAACAGTGCCGCTGCCGCTTGCTGGAGATACGGCACCAATTCTTCCGCGTATGCAAGGCGCCTGCTGCCATCTTCTTTACGAAAGAGGTCATGAATGGTGCGCGGTGCGTACTCCATCACCAGGTAAGGGCGTCCATCTTCTAACTGGCCGAAGTTATAAACCGGCAGGATATTGGGGTGTTGCAGGTTGGCGATACGCTGCGCTTCAGCAAAAAAGCTGTCCCGTGCCTTTTCGTTGAATTGGTCAACGCGCAGCACCTTGAGTGCTAATATACGACTGAGCGGCGCAGGTTCACGCACCTGGTACACATGACCATAAGTCCCTGTCCCAATGAAGGATACGACTTCGTAGATGCCGACGTGTGCTCCCTGCACCAGAAAATCGCACCTCTGACAGGAAGCCGCGCTTGTGGGATTCTCATGTCCCCCGCCTGCTTGCGGATTCAGACAACGAACCAACTATCTATCCTACCTCTAATATAAACGCTGTAAATGAACCTGGCGGGTTCTCCTGCCCATACTGTACCCTGCTGGATTCTCAATAATATTTACGCTGGTGGAGGTTAGGAGTTGCGTATATGCGGCGATTGGTACCATTCTATGCCATTATATGCGAAAAAAGGAAATCAATTGGCTCAGAGAGCCAGGCATTACATCCAACGTGCGTGCTGCCAGCCAAGGTGAGCATGACTGTTGACGAGGCGCACAGTGGCGGGCGTTGCGTGTCGCCAATCAACGACGCTGATTGTAGCGGGATCGAGGAAGATACGCAAGGCAGAAGAAATAGGTGCTCCAAGTGCAGCGCAGAGCAACACTTTAATTGGCCCTACATGGGAAACGAGCACAATCGCCTGGTCCGGGTGTGCCTGGCACAAGCGTTCGACTGTAGCGCAAACACGCTCCTGCATCGCCTCAAAGCTTTCTCCCCCTGGCGGCGCGAGGGAAGCGTTCTGTTCCCATTCCTGCAATCGCCGGGCATCTTCCGGGCTACGTGCTTTGACTTCAGCATGGCTCAACCCTTCCCATGCCCCAAAATTACATTCACGCAGATCATCCACTGTTTGTACATCGAGCATATGCTGAGTCGCTATTGGTAGTGCTGTATCGTAAGCACGCTGTAGAGGGCTACTGTAGACCGCCACGAAAGGCAGGACAGCTAGTGCCCCGGCAAGCTGAAGAGCCTGGGTTTCGCCGTGGGCGCTCAGTGGGTCATCCCGGACACCGATGTAGCGATTTTCGCGGTTCGCGACGGTCTCACCGTGTCGAATGAGAAAGAGGCGGGTGGTGGGCAAGAGCTCAACTCCTATTGCTACAAAATCTCTGGGTTGTTTGGTATTTGAGCATACTAAACGCAAAAAACAAGGGTCACCAAACGTTGGTGACCCCAATCTTTCACTCTACTAATTGTACCCCTCTATCCGCCTAGCCCACGCTGCCCGACATCTCCAACTGGATCAGGCGATTCAGCTCAACCGCGTACTCCATCGGGAGTTCCTTAGTGATTGGCTCGATGAAGCCGTT
>Ga0207684_10004053_pt1 | contig 13991 bp, 12 predicted proteins | sample KBSK5501metaG_FD_184342 | JGI IMG/M metagenome (GOLD analysis project Ga0207684, IMG submission 184342) | Corn, switchgrass and miscanthus rhizosphere microbial communities from Kellogg Biological Station, Michigan, USA - KBS K5-50-1 metaG... | ecosystem: Host-associated > Plants > Roots >...
TGCTGCGTACTTGTATCACAAGGTTTTTATTAAGTGAATACCCGGCGGCGTGCTGGGTTTGCGAAAGGTCGAAGTCTTCCGGCGGCGATTGCACGTTAGCTGTCACCGCCGAAAGGCTTCCAGGTTTGTCCTGCTTAGGGGACAACTGGCGAAGGACTTGCGGGATAGCCGGGAATCATGGCGACCCCAAAAACGAAATTCAAGACAAGTTGGACGATGACCAGGAGACTCCAGATCATCATAATGTTTCTGACGCCTAACTTATCAGCATTCATCCATCCCCAGATGAAGGCGTAGAGAGCACAAATAATCCCCAGAATTCCTTTGAGTGCGCCTTCATTCTGAAACAATTTGATCAGGACGATGACCCAACAGATCAAACATCCGATTCCGACCAGCATCGCAAGTATTCCTAGCATTGTGGGTTTTCCTCCATTAGGTGATTAGTCGACAGGCGAACGTTAACCTCGAATTAGCTGGACGAAAGCCGTTTGCAGAAACAACAGTCGAGCCAGCCAGTAGAGAATCAGACCAACAAGAATGATGGCGGTGAATCCGGTTTGCCGTTCCAGGACTTCCAATTTGGAAATAGCCGGTTGCGTGATTGACCTTGGTAATAAGAGGACCAGAATGAGGGCCACAGCGGTGAGTAGAACCAGAGGCGCAAAGGCGTGAAAACGAAGCGATGCTTGCAGGTCGCCTTTTAGCAGCAGTATTACTGCCCTGGTCAAGCCGCAACCGGGGCAGGGAATTCCGGTTAAACGGAAAAAGGGGCAATCCCATCCTGGTAGACTTAGAGACACCAGGGCAATTTGAGCTCCCGCCGTCCCAGCTACGACCAAGGCGAATTTTCTATCTCGCAACAGCGGCGAGATGGGGGCGAATGCGTTCGACGGCAGCATGTTGGGCGGCATTCTATAGCAGGTTCGGAGGAATCACTACCTTTTCCCGGTTATCTTTTTGAGCGGCTGCTCCACTCTCCTCCGACCTCCGAGAGAGCTAGTTCGAAGTGAGTTCCGCGGTCTTCTCAGTAATGTCCTTCTGGCCCCATTCGTTGTCGCGGCTGGCTTCACCAGCTTTTGATCGTTTCGCGGCTTTCATCTTCTGGACCAGATCCATATGCGTGGAAAAATAACCCAGACTCTTGCCTACCACTTCCTGCACTGAGTTGAAACCCTTATCCGTCATGAATTTTTCGAGTCCCTCTTTGAGTTCGTCGATCATCTTCACGCCGTGGAGCATTACGCCGGTACATATCTGCACCGTCGAAGACCCTAACAACAGGAACTCGATGGCGTCGTGCGAGTTTTCAATGCCGCCAATGCCGCTGATGGAAACGTCCTGCGGGAGTCCCAATGCCAGCTGGCTAACCATGCGGAGCGCAATCGGCCGCACTGCCTGAGAAGAGTAACCGCCGGGCACCGTGTGTCCCTCAACCGTCGGCATCGGCCGCAGGGTGTTGAGATCGACGCCAATCACCGAAAGAATCGTATTGATCGCCGAGATGCCGGCAGCGCCGCCGCGCACCGCTGCGAGTGAGGGCTCCTTGATATTGGTGATGTTGGGCGTCATCTTCGCCCACACGGGAATGTTTGAAACTTCAGTTACCCAACTTGTAACCTGCTCGCACAGGTCCGGATGTTCACCCATCTCTGAACCCATCTTGCGTTCAGTCATGCCATGAGGGCAGGAAAAGTTCAGCTCAAAGGCGTCAACGCCGGTGTCTTGCACCAGGCGCGTTAGTTCCTGCCAACGACCCTTCTCATATTCCTCCATGATCGACGCGATCAGCATGTGCTTCGGATAATCTTTCTTGATCTGGCGAAACTCGTCGAGCCACACGTCGATAGGCCGGTCGGAAATCAACTCGATATTTTCAAAGCCGATCACTTCGCCGGAAGTCTTTGAACGCAGTTTGCCGTATCGCGGCACCACGTTTACCACCTTCGCCGATTCGAGGCTGATAGTCTTCGCCACCGCTCCTCCCCAACCGGCGTCGTACGACTTGGCGATGACACGCGCGTTCGTTCCCGGCGGGCCTGAGCCCAGCAGGAAGGGGTTTGGGAAGGTCATTCCGTTTACTACGATCGATAAATCCATAAGTACTCCCAAGAAAGTTTCAAGTTTCGAGTTTCAAGTTTCAAGTTCGTTCAGAATCGTTCGATGCGGTTTGCCTGGCACACTTTGATAACCGTATTAACAAACTTGGAACTTGAAACTTGAAACTCGGAACTTTATTTAGTCTGCGACCAATGCGCCGTACGTATCCGGGCGGCGATCGCGGAAAAACTGCCAGGTGTTACGCACTTCGCGAATCATATCGAGATCCAGGTCAGCGACCACCAGCGCGTCCTGATCCCGGGCCGCTTCGGCAATAAACTGGCCGCGCGGATCGCAGAAGTAGCTTTGTCCGTAAAACTCGCCAATGTCCCACGGCATTTCGTGTCCGATGCGATTGATAGCGCCAACGAAATAGCCGTTTGCCACCGCATGCGCCGGTTGTTCAATCCGCCAGAGATATTCAGACAGACCCGCGACAGTTGCTGATGGATTAAAGACTATCTCAGCACCATTCAGGCCCAGCGCGCGTGCGCCTTCGGGGAAGTGGCGGTCATAGCAAATGTAGACGCCGACGCGAGCAAACGCCGTATCGAAAACCGGATAGCCAAGATTGCCCGGACGGAAGTAAAACTTTTCCCAGAATCCCGGGTTCACATGCGGAATGTGATTTTTGCGGTACTTCCCAAGATACTTGCCGTCCGCATCGATCACGGCCGCAGTGTTGTAGTAAATGCCGGTGATCTCTTCCTCGTAAATCGGCACGACGAGTACCAGGCCATGCGTCTTGGCCACTTCCTGCATCAGCCGCACAGTAGGTCCATCGGGAATCCTTTCTACCGCTTCATACCAACGCGTTTGCTGTTCCGCGCAAAAGTAGGGAGTGGTGAATATCTCCTGCATGCAAAGTATCTGCACGCCCTGCTTAGCTGCCTGGTCGATGAAACCGAGATGCTTTTCTATGTTGAGGCGCTTCACGTCATCAATGGGCAACTCAGTTGAGGCCGCATTTGAACATTGAATGAGACCGCATTTAACTGTACGTGGCATGTTATCTCCTGAAGTGTGATTGTCGAATACAGTCTTTTAAGCAAAGAACGCGGCCGCGCGATTCATCCCTGGCCTTCAGTGCCGCCGGCAGTGGCGGACGACGGTGGAGCGATTCTCATCAACGCCAGATGAACGATGGCAGCCGTGCCGAAACCCACGAACCAGGCATAATCATACAGCGGCCTCAGCGCCGACACCACCAACCCAATCCACGCAACGGCGCAGCCCAGCAACGTGGCAACGACGGCTCGCCAGTTCCAACCACTGCTGTAAGTGTAAACGCCTTTTGTGCGGTAAAGATCGGGAAGGGCGAGCCGCTTCTTGCGCACCAGCCAATAGTCAGCAATCAATACGCCGGCGATTGAACCCAGGCCGCCGGAATAGCCGACCAGCCAGGCAAAGATATAGCCGGAAGGATCCGCAAGGAGGCGCCACGGCTGCATCAGAATGCCGATGATGCCGGTGATCAGGCCACCGGTACGAAACGAAATAAGCCTGGGGAAGGCATTGGCGAAGTCGTTCGCCGGAGAGACAACATTTGCCGCAATGTTTACAGCGAGCGTGGCCACCACAACCGTGAACATCGAGATGGCGATTACCGGCACACTATGAAACTGGCCTACCAGCTTCATCGGATCCCATAACTCATCCATCTTCATGTGTGGGTATATCACCACGGCGGCCGACGTGATCATCACTCCCATCGCTGCAAACACAGTCATGGTGGTCGGCAAGGCAACCACTTGCCCCACCACTTGTTCGCGTTGACTGTGACCGAACCGCGTAAAGTCCGGCATATTTAGCGACAGCGTGGCCCAGAATCCGATCATGCCGGTCAGAGAGGGAATGAAAATTGGCCAAAACTCTCTGATGTCATGAAACTTGCTCTGTTGCGTTAACAAGTAACCAAGACCATTCGCTTTCCATATTGCCCATCCAAGCAGCAGCGAAGTCATAATCAGAACGAACGGAGCCGCCCAGTTTTCTACTTTTCTAAGTAGATCCATGCCGCGGTAGATGATGTAGATGTTCAGTCCCCAGAAGAGTAGAAACGATAACCATTCAGTCGGCGCATGCCCGCCGATCGGTCCGCCGAGTAGAGTGGCCCATCCGGGAATAATCGCTTTGAAGAAAGTGTGTAGCGCCTCGCCGCCGATCCATGCCTGGATACCAAACCAGCCGCAGGCGACAATCGCGCGCATAAGAGCCGGGAGATTTGATCCGTAGGTGCCGTAGGCTGCGCGCGCGAATACCGGGAAGGGAATTCCGTATTTTGTGCCCGGGTGCGAATTCAGCAGGATTGGAATCAGAACGATAATGTTGCCCAGCAGGATCGTGATCAGCGCTTGCCACCAATTCATCCCGGCGCTGATCAATCCCGAAGAAAGCATGTAAGTCGGGATGCAGTGCGCCATGCTGATCCAGAGCGCGGCATAGTTGTAGGTAGTCCAATTGCGCCTGGAGACGGGGACTGGCGCCAGGTCGCTGTTGTAGAGAGGACTCCTGCCAATCTCCTCGGCAGCCTCGGGATTCAGTTCGATACGACCATCGGGATGTTGAATTGTCTCGGAGCTGCTTATCATGGGTGTCGGCGTGGTGGACGAGACTATGTCAATAATTATTTGAGTTCGAAACTGACTGTGACTTGCGCGGTGACTGAGATCAGGCCCGGCGCGATCGCGCTCTCGGATTCGCTGGCCGAAAGGTCGCCGCTAATTACTGACGTGGAGTTCTGCATCATGGATTGGGAAGGGTAGCGGCTGGCTACGCCTTCAGCGATCGAATGCGCCGGACCTATTGTTTGTCCAATTTCGCGTGCGAGCAGATTGGCTTTCTCCTGAGCCGCCTTGATGGCCATCGCTCGCGCCTGGTCCCGATGCTTGCGGATTTGTGAATCACGAAACTCAACGTTGCTGACCTTCGTGACGCCGGCCTTCAAGACATCAGATAGCAGCGGATCAAACCGGGAAATGTCTTTCAGCCTAATCGCAATTGTTTTTGATACCTCGTAACCGATAAAAACGCGCTTCACACCGCGGCGCTCATCACCATATGCGAGATCATCCGTATTGTATTTCGGTTCAACGCTGATGTAGCTGGTCTGAACGTCATCCGTATTGACTTTGTTGTCCCGGGCCAGCGCAAAAACCTGTTTCACGCTCTCATCGGTTTTCTTTTTAGCTGCCAACACGTCCTTGTCGACGGACTCCACCACTAGCGTGAAAACAACTTCGTCGGGAGGCACTCTCACCTCAGCCTGGCCAGTCACCGTAATCAGTGGACGATCAACTGCATTTTGCGCGAGGGCGGCGCTCGCAGTCAGCACGATCACAAAAACCAACAGTATTTTTCTAATCATTCGTTTGCTTAGTGGCGCCACCAGAACGGACGGTCGTCAGTTCTCCGTGGATTAGTTCTGAAGGGATTTTAGACCGCGCGAATAGTAAGACAATAGAAGCAAGCGCTACAAGTGTTTTGTCGAAGTTTGGGCGAAGTTGGCCAGAGCGACGAGGCGATAGCAATACGTGTCAGGGTTGGAGAATAAAACACTTCATGGACTCGCTAAGTTGAGCTTTTCCCGGATGATTCCGGCTAACTTCACCAACAAGGAGTCAACGCCTTCGTTATCGTACTTATACTCAATGAAATCGAGGTGTTTGATATCAGAGGGAATATCGTCGTCGCTCCTCGTGATGAACACGACCGGCTTACCGAGGACGTGGGCCAGACCGATCTCGTAAAAGACGTTCGGATTCTTTTGAGTGCAATCAGCGATAATCAAGTCTGCGAAATATATTGCCCGCCAGACTTTGGTCATAAAAGATTCATTAAGGCTGTAGAGCTCGTCAGCGCGTTTGATTGTCACGCCCAGCTCCTGCTCGAGCCTCTTGAAATGTATCTTGTGCAACTCCGACAGCTCAGCGTCAAAGGGCATAAGAACAAACACCCGGGCAGGTTTATAATCTCCGACAACCCGTCCGAAGATAGGCTTAACCACAACGCCCCTTGCGTTGTCGGAAATTGCGGTTATGTCCGCCAACTTCGGTCTTCCGATAGCGGTTTGGATCTGTTCCCACTGACCCGTGGATTTGATCTTAGAGCTTTTTTGTGGAGTCTTACCTCTGTATCGCACCAACCCGACGTTGCGAAGACCGACGAGCATCTCTGACAAATATATTCGATTTGACTCTTCTGCGGGAGATACCAGGTCTATGCCGAGTTTGTCACAGAGATCGTTCCAGCTGCTCGCAGAATCGCGGAGCAGCAAAAGTATTAGTGCTCCGTTCATGATAGAGGCCGGCATTTAGAACCACCTCCGAAGCTAAAGGTCCGACTACATCGAGACACAGGTGCCGCGCTTTAGGAAGCGTCCATCACCCGCCTTGCCCTTGTACTCGCCGTTCTCGATTACAACCTTGCCGCGTGAAAGCACAGTCTCCACGACACCTTTTACCTTTTTCCCTTCATACGTGTTGTAGTCGACGTTCATGTGGCTGGTCTTGAGGCCGAGTGTCTGTTCTTTCTCGCCATCAAAGATAACGATGTCGGCGTCCGAGCCCACAGCGATCGTGCCCTTTTTCGGGAACAAACCAAACATCTTTGCGGCCGCGGTCGAGGTCAGTTCGACGAAGCGGTTGAGGCTGATACGGTTCTCGATAACGCCGCCGTTGTAGATGAGCGGTACGCGGTTCTCGACGCCGGGCGCCCCATTCGGAATTTTGCTGAAGTCGTCGCGACCGAGTTCCTTTTGCTCTTTCATGCAGAAGGGACAATGGTCAGTTGAGATGACCTGCAGGTCGTCCATCTTCAGGCCCTTCCACAACTCTGCCTGGTTTGACTTGTCTCTCAGCGGGGGCGTCATCACATACTTAGCGCCGTTGAAGTCTTCGCCGTAATCATCGAGGGAAAGGAAGAGATACTGCGGACACGTTTCGGCGAAGGCGGGTATGCCGCGATCTCGCGCCTGACGAACCTGGTTGAGCGCGTCAGCGCACGACAGATGAACGATGTAAACCGGCGACTCAGCCATCTCCGCAATCGCGATCGCGCGATGCACGCCTTCTGCTTCGGCGATTGTCGGGCGAGTTAGCGCGTGATACTTGGGCGCGGTATGACCCTTAGCCAGGGCGTGCTTAATGATCTCGTTTATGACGATGCCGTTTTCAGCGTGCATGCAGATCAAACCGCCACGCTCACCGGCAGCAGACATGGCCCGGAAGATTGTCGCATCGTCAACGAGGAAAACTCCGGGATAAGCCATGAACATCTTGAAGCTGGTCACGCCCTCGTCCATGGCGGTGTGCAGTTCTTCGATCTGGTTGTCTTCAAGTTCCGTCGTGATCAGGTGAAAGCCATAGTCAATCGCCGTCTTGCCCTCGGCCTTCTGGTGCCAGTTGTCGATGCCCTGGATGAGCGACTCGCCTTTGTACTGCACGGCAAAATCGATGATGGTGGTGGTGCCGCCGTGCGCGGCGGCGCGCGTGCCGGTGGTGAAATCATCGGAGGCTTTAGTGCCGCCGAAGGGAAGTTCCATGTGCGTGTGCGGATCGATCCCGCCCGGGATCACGAGCTTGCCGGCGGCGTCGATCACTTTGTCCACGGCCATGTCGAGCTTTGCGCCGATGACGGAGACGCGCTCGTCTTCGATCAGGATGTCAGCGCGGTAGTCGTCAGCGGCCGTGATGACGCGGGCGTTTTTGATTAGTGTTTTCATGGATAGATTTACTCATTTGGTTTTCTGGATTGTCGCTTTCCATTCGCAGATCCTATTAGGCGTTTAGGGTTTTGTTATTGCTCTCGCGGCTTTGCCGCCTGATGTGCGGAAAGGCTTTGCCTTTCCGGCCGGCTCTTCTATATCACGAGGCTGCGCCTCTTCTCCAAGCGATCCGGTCGAGATCGATCTTGAGAGGTTCATCTTCCAGAGGGCAACGCTTCCACCATCGCACACTCGACCAGCGATAATCCTCGGCCTTTTCGACAAGGCCGGCCCTCACGGGGTTCTGATGGATGTAATTCACTTTCTGCATGAACATATCTTCACTAAAAATTGAAAACACATTGCTATGGTGGTCCCAAAGTGAATAGCGATAAGCCCTTTCCTTTGTTTCATGCCTGAGTTTCCGGAGTGAGGAATTATGGGCGTGCTCCTTGAGATAATCAATAACCCGACGGCTGATGATGCCGTTAATGTAGCGGAGAGTCTCGGAGGGTTTTCGGTGGCTATCAGTTATCGCATGCAGATGATCAGGCATGATGACGTAGGCATAAATGGAAAAACCTGCTGACTTTCGAGCCTCAGCGAGAGCGTTGCAAGTTATGACTTTGATCGCGTCGGTGCGAAATACCGGAAGGCGGTCTTTGGCTACAGCGGTCATGTAAAAAGCCGGATCGTCGCGTGAAATAGTATGCATGAGGCGTAGCCTCATGATTCTAGGTTGAGCGTTACGGAAAGGCTAAGCCTTTCCGCACATCGGGCGGCGGAGCCGAAAGCAAGCCGTTTTGCATCAGCGGAGGCTGAGGTTTTCTCGAGAAAGTTAAAACAAAAAGGCGGCTGGCTCCCGAAGAAACCAGCCGCCCTTAGGTTGACTACTTGAACTCAGCTGTTCGTTACTGCGCCAGTTCCGACGTAAGTATCGCGCCATTCAGTGCGGTCAACACAGCGCTAACCTTTGCTACCTTGCGCGAGTTTTTGACGATCCATAGCGTAGTCTTGTCGGCTTCGTTGTCGGCTGAAGTGATTTCAACCTTGTACGCTTCAAAAGTGCCGGCCGGAACAGTCACGCTCTCGACCCCCACAACTTTCAGGTTCTTCATCTCCAGCTTTTGCTTCTCGACATCGAGGTTGCGGAAACTCGTGGTGTAACCCTCGGCGAGCGGTAACGCGGCAATCACATTAAATCCACCGGCGCCGTCGCCGAAGACGTCGCCGCCCAAATCAACCGCGATTGGTTTCGCTTGACCGTTCATAGACATCGAACCGCTCGCTTTGTTGTCTTTGAAGTCGACCTCAATGCTCACTGGACCTTGCGTGTAGACACGTCGCTTCAAAACCAGCGAGCCTTTCTCGATGGTTGAAGTGTCGGTAATGTTTCCTTGTGGCGTGACCACGGTCTCCGTCACCACCCATACGCCGGCATCCTCCTTCGTGTCGGTCTTGATAGTCAGCGGAATATTCTGTCCGCCAAGAGCGATTGAAGCATTGTAGTTTGCGCTACCTGCCTGGAGATCAACCGCCGGCTTGGGGGCATTGGCGCCAACCGGCTCCATCTTCTTTGGCAGGGAGACGGTTTTCACATCCACAGTGATCTCCGTCAGTCGTTTCGCGACCTCCGGAGTCATCGTTTCCTGATAACGGCCGCCCAGATGTTTCGCCAGAAACTTCTCGGTAGTTGCGAACATCGCCATGTTGTTAACCGGACGAGCAAAGCCGTGGCCTTCATCCGGAGCGACCAGATACTCAACCGGATAATTGCGATCGCGGAGGGCGATGACAATCTGGTCCGCCTCGCGTTTGTTAACGCGCGGATCGTTGGCTCCCTGGATCACGAGCAAAGGCGTCTTGATCTTACTGGCGTGATTCAGCGGCGACTGGCGCTCGAGTTGCGCTTTGCCTTCGGGCGTCGCCGGATCGCCCATGCGAGCGTAGAAAAGTTTGCGGATCGATTCCCAGTAGGGTGGAATGGTTTCCAGCAGTGTCACGAGGTTTGACGGTCCAACGATATCAACAGCCGCGGCGTAGAGATCGGGGGTGAAAGTCACGCCCGCCAGCGTTGCATAGCCGCCATAAGATCCACCCATGATGCCGATCCGCTTCGGGTCGGCAATGCCCTGGGCGACGAGATATTTAGCGCCCCAGGTCACATCGTCCTGCATCTTATCGCCCCACTGTTTGTTGCCGGCGTCAAGAAACTTCTTGCCGTAGCCAGTCGAGGCGCGAAAATTCGGCAACAACACGGCGTAGCCTCGGTTTGCCAGAAACTGCGCAAACCCATTGTAGCCCCAGGAATCGCGCCCCCATGGACCACCATGCGGCAACACTATCGCGGGCAGGTTCCTGGCGGGCACGCCTTTCGGCAAAGTCAGATAAGCGGGAATCTCGAGACCGTCAGACGACTTGTAACGAACTGCAGTCATTGGTGCCAGGTAGTCGCGGTTAAGTTTTTCGCGAATGCGATACTGCAGCGTTAACTTCTTGGTGTTGCGATCGAACAGATAACGTTCGCCCGGTTCGGTGTCGCTGTTGACGACAATCAGGAAAAGCCGCTCATCCTTCGTTCCCGAACCGAAGCCGATTTCCTTGCCTGGAAATTTCTTCTGCAACAGTTTGTAATCGGCCTCGTAGCCTTTGTCTTTCCAATAAAGCCGCGCGCGCTCATCGTCGTAGCTGGTGACGATCAGATCGTCGGTCACTTCAGAGAAGTTGGCGTTGCCGAAATCGACGCGGTTCAGCGGATCCGACTCCACTAGTTCCTCTTTGCCGGTAGCCGGATCGAAGAGTTCGAAGCGAGTTAGATCGATGTTGGCGCCCTTGTTGGTTTCAAAGTAGACGCGTTGGCCGTCCTTGTGGTAACGCACCGGCCCACAGCTTTCAAAGACGTTGCAGGAATAAACTTTGGTAAAGCCGTTGTCGTCGACGCGCAGGACTTCGGTGTCACCATTGTCTGCCGAGCGGGTCGCCAGGCGCAGTTGATCTTTGAGATCAAATACCCAGCTAGTGATACGCTCGGTATTCTTGCGGACCAGAGTGCGTTCGCCGGTTGAGATTTTTACTTTGTAGAGATCGTGCCAGGCCTTGTCGCGATCGTTTAGTCCAATGTACATCGCGTCGGGTTCACCGCGCGGCACCGCATAGATTGCAGCGCGCACGCCCTTCGCATCCGTCAGGTTGCGGGCGGCGGGCACGTCCTCGCCGGCTGCCGGATTCTCCGCCGGGTTGACCGCGTAGACCAGATAGTTTTCGTCGCCGGCTTTGTCCTGCACAAACAGGATGTACTTGCCGTCGCGGCTCCAGAAGTACTGGGCGATGGGTCGACTCTTGTCGTTTGTGATCGGCTTGGCGGCGTCGAAGGGTTCTTCGGTACGTTTGACCCAAACGTTGCGCGTGCCCTTAAACGGCTTAACGAACGCGATGAACTTTCCATCTGGCGAGATTTGCGCCCCGGAGATTTCCGGATCGCCGAAGAAAAGCTCGCGGTCAATGATTGGAGGCTGAGCGCCGTTTTGACCAAAGGCCGAGGGCGGCATCGCCGACAACAAGCCCGCCCAGAGAACGGCAAACACAAATGCCAGTGATTTGCGGTAGAAACTTTTCATAAAACCTCTTTCATTCTTGGGGTTTAAGGGAACAGAGAATCGAATTCGAAATGACTAGTACGCGCGGCGCGGGCTTCAAGTTTCAACAGGAAACCGGGCGGGCCGATTATTGCTGCTGCCTGTTAGTTGAGTGACGCAAATCCGGCATCGAGCGCTGCTACCATCTCGTCAACATGATCCTTGGTTGAGTTGAGCATCAGGCCGGTTCGAATTACGTTGCCGTAGAGGCCTCCCTTGCCAATCAATACACGCTGGCGCTTCGTCTCTTCAAATACCCTGGCGACCGTTTGCGGCGCCGGCTCTTTCGTCTCGCGGTCCTTCACCAGTTCAAGCCCCTGCATTAGACCCAGCCCGCGCACGTCGCCGATTGCCGTGTACTTGTCTTTCAACTCATCAAGACGCCGACGCAGGTAAGCTCCTACCACCTTCGCGTTTGTGCGCAGGTCCTCTTCTTCAATCACACGAATAACAGCCAGCGCCGCCGACATGGAAACGGGATTGCCGCCAAAGGTCGAAAAAGTCAGGCCGGGATATTTGTCCGCTACTTCAGGCGTAGCCACAGTAATACCCAACGGCACTCCGTTACCCAGCCCTTTGGCTGACGTAATAATGTCAGGCTCTACGTTCCAGTGTTCAATGCCAAACCACTTATCGCCGGTGCGGCCCCAGGCGGTTTGCACTTCATCAGCTATGAACAGGCCGCCGTGCTTGCGCGCGATCTCCACGGCGCGTTCGAAGTAGCCCGGCGGTGGCACGATGAAACCGCCAACGCCAAGAATTGGCTCCGCCATGAAGGCGGCAATCTCGCCGGTGGTCGATGTCATGATCAACTCTTCAATATCGTTTGCGCAGGCGAGACCGCATTCCGGGTAAGTAAGCTTGAAAGGGCAGCGGTAGCAATAAGGCGCGGGCGCATGAACAAAGCCCGCGACCTGCGCCGGCAGCGGACGCCACGGCGCGTGACCCATCGCCGAAAGCGATGAAGCCGAACGACCGCTGTAGCTGTGGCGCAGAACTACGATCTCGTGGCGACCAGTGGCGAGCTTGGCGGCGTGAACGGCGGTGTCGTCGGCTTCTGTTCCGCTGTTAGTGAAGAAAGATTTCTTCAGACGTCCGGGGGTGATCTGATGAAGTTTTTCTGCCAGGTCTGATTGCGGTTTGTTTGCATAAAGGGTTGACGTGTGTTGCAGCGTCTTGACTTGATTGATGATCGCTTCGCTGACTTTCGGGTTAGCGTGTCCGACACTGACCGTGAGCACGCCGCCAAAACAGTCGAGATACTTGTTGCCCTGGTCGTCCCAAACATGAAAGCCTTCGCCGCGCACCAGCGCGAGCGGTTCTTCGTAATAAGTAGCGACGGCCGGAAAAAGAAACTCTTTGTGTTTGCGGACGATCTCGGATTGAGTGGGTTTGGTTTCTACAGAACTCATATTCGTTATCTCAAGTGTTATCTAAGGGTTTTGATTGAGATCCAGGCTGAAGGTTGCGGCTGCTAAAGACTGCCGACGCCAGCAGGGCAATCGCTAACGCATAGAAAATGTCATGGCACACATCAATCGCGATGGCAACATTGTCAATCGCTGCCCAGGTCCAACCACGGTTGGCAAGTTCCGGCAATTTATAATAAATAGACGAGAAAGCGAGCGACTGAATTTGAAATAGGAGCAGTCCAGCAATGGCAAATGCCGAAACTTTAGGATGTCGCTTCCAGCGAATGATGGCAAACACGATCCCCGCCAGAACCACCAGCATCACCGGCCAGCGTCTGCCCAACAAATAGACGAAGAAATTATCATCCATGGCGCCTCAACACTCGAATCAGAAGTCCCGTTCAAAAACCCGGCGATCTATTTTCCGTCATCGATGCTTGCTTTCGGTCAATGAAAACAGCCACTAGTAATATGCCCACGGCGATGGCAAACAATGCATTCGCGAAAAGCGCAAACATGTTATAGAAGGTCCGATGCGAGTCGGCAGTCCCTTCCCCCAGCCAGTGCGGAATCCATACGTAGATCGCCGAGAAAAACATTCCGTGCAACATGAGCAGAACGAATGCCAACGAGGCAACGAGCGAAACCCTGGGGTGGCGCTGCCGGCGGACTAACGCAATGACCAGGCAAACCAGTAGGGCCAACAATGACGGAAACTGGACCGCCACTTCGCGCACCAGTTGAAATAGGTCGTTCCTCATGCCTTCTTACTTTTACTCAATACAAATTACCTTCGCGCTTGCGACCCGTGTAATCGACGTACACAACCTTCAACTCCGTATAGAAATCCAGCGCGGTCGATCCCTGTTCGCGATCGCCGATGCCGGTGCCTTTGATCCCACCAAACGGGATGTGAGCCTCGCCACCGGTCGTGGGAGAGTTGATGTGGGTCATGCCTGTCTCAATCTCGTCGACAAAACGGAAGATCCGTGCCGCATCATTACTAAAGATTGACGAAGACAATCCGTATTCAGTGTCATTCGCAACCTGCATCGCTTCTTCGAAATTCTTCACCCGCAGGACTGACAAGACGGGCCCGAAGATTTCTTCGCGGGCGATGCGCATATCCGGAGTCACGTG
>Ga0207684_10004054_pt1 | contig 13985 bp, 15 predicted proteins | sample KBSK5501metaG_FD_184342 | JGI IMG/M metagenome (GOLD analysis project Ga0207684, IMG submission 184342) | Corn, switchgrass and miscanthus rhizosphere microbial communities from Kellogg Biological Station, Michigan, USA - KBS K5-50-1 metaG... | ecosystem: Host-associated > Plants > Roots >...
CCGCGCCGTCGCCGAACACGCTCAGCGCGAACATGCGGAATTGCGCGAGGAGCTGGGCCGGCTGCGGGCTGAAGTGGACCGCCAGCGAGCCGCGGCCGAGACCGCCCTACGCGAGCGCGATGAGCTTCGGGCGGAGATCGCCGGTCTCCACTCCGATAACGACCGGCTCCGCAGCGAGCAGGCCGAGGCCGGCGAATCGGCCGCCAAGCTGCTCGGCGAGATGAAGGACCTAGTCAATCAGGTCGCGCACAAGTTCCAGGGGCCGGCGAAGTCGAGCCCCTTCGCCCGCGAGCCGCGATCCCCCCAGTCCTGAGTGACTCCGTGACCCCCAACGCCGGTGCGCCGAAGGCCGCGGAGTCGCGCGGCGGCTCCGCGCTCGGCGAGGTTCGCGCCCGCCTCGAAGAGCTGCTCGGCCGCCATCACCACACCGTGCAGCAGGAGCGGCTGCGGGCCTTCCGCGAGATGGCCGGCGAGGTCGCGCACGACTTCAACAACACCCTCTCCGGCATCCTCGCCCGCGCCCAGCTGCTGCTCGCCGACGTCCAGGACCCCGACGTGCGTCGCTCGCTCCGCATGATCGAGCAAGTGGCGCTCGAGGGCGCCTGGGTCGTCCGCCGCTTCCAGGATTTCAGCCGCACGCGTCCGGCCCGTCCTTTCCAGTCCGTCGATCTCAACCAGCTGGTGGAGGAGATCGCCGGCTCCGCTCGCTCCCGATGGAGCCAGCAGCTCACGGCGCGGGGCATCGTGGGCGAGGTGCGCTCGGAGATCGGCGCGGTGCCGCCGGTGTCCGGCGATATGGCCGAGCTGCGCCAGGTCCTGACCAGCATGGCCTTGAACGCGCTCGACGCGATGCCGGAGGGCGGAAATCTGACCTTCCGCACCGGCCGCGAGAACGGCCGCGTCTTCTGCCAGGTCGCCGACACCGGCGTCGGAATGGCCGAGCAGATCCGCCTGCACGTCTTCGACCCCTTCTTCACCACCAAGCGCGAGAAGGGCAAGGGCTTCGGGCTGAGCGGGGCGTACGCCATCGTGGATCGCCACGGCGGCGAGATCACCGTCGAGAGCGAGCCCGGTAAGGGTACCGTCTTCACGGTCTGGCTCCCGTTGACCGTCGAGGCCGCCGAGGCGGGGCCCGCCCTCGCGCGGCCGCCCGCCCCGGTCGCCCCGCCCGCGCCCAAGCCCGCGCCGGGCGCGAAGATCCTCGTGGTGGACGATTCGGAGGAGGTGCGCGAGGTTCTGCGCGAGCTGCTGAGCCGCCACGGCTACACGGTGGTGACCTGCCCGGACGGCGAGTCGGGCCTCGTGGAAATGGACACCAGAGCCTTCGACCTGGCGATGGTCGACCTGGGCCTGCCCGGCATCTCCGGCCTCGAGGTCGCCCACCGCCTCAAGCAGCGGTGGCCGACGACCCGCGTGGCCCTCATGACGGGCTACGGCGATCGCATGGGCCCGGAGGACGCCCACGCAAAGGGCGTCGACTTCGTGCTGGCCAAGCCCTTCTCTCTCGACCAGCTGCGCTCCGTCGTCGACCACGCCCTCGCGCAAGGCCCGCCCGCGAAGCCCTAGCGTCCTGCATGATGAGAGCGCGAGGCAGTTACCCGCCCCGCGCTCTCGGAATGGTGGACGATACTGGACTTGAACCAGTGACCCCCGGCATGTGAGGCCGGTGCTCTGCCAACTGAGCTAATCGTCCGTGGCAGGCAATCTACCGACCCACGCCGCGGGTGTCAACCGCCGCCACCATCCGAAGAGGATCCCCTGCAGAGCCGACAGCACCACGAGTGACACGTCGTTCAGGATGTACACCGAGACGAATCGCATCGACAGCGCCCGGGTGGCCAGGACGACCGCGAGGCCGATGGCGAGGTTGGCGACGAGGAACACCACCGTGAGACCCGCCAGCTCGAGCGTCCGTCCTACCGCTCGCGCGAGCCCCCGGCGCGACAGGCCGAGCAGGTGGACCCCGATCAGATAAGCTGCCACCGAGGTCAGGGCCACCAGGAGCGGCAGAAACACTCCTTCCATGCTCCGCCTACCCGTAGCCCGCGACGCGGTAGTAGACGCGCGCGATCAGCTCCATGGTGACCTGGCGCAGGAGGCTCAACCGGTCTTCCGGGAATCCCCCGAAGTCGAGGACCTCGGCCCACGGGGCCGGCACCACGTCGAAGCCGGCCCGCTCGAACACGCGCATCGCCCGCCCCATGCCGGGCGTGTCCGCGACGAGCATGATCTTCCGGATCGCGCGGGATTTCAGCAGCGCGTGGATCTGCTGCGCTTCCTCGTTGGTCGTGCGAGCCCGCGAGCTCGTCACGATCGCCGAGGCCGGGACGCCGCACGAGCGCGCGATGTCGGCGCGAGCCTCCGCCTCTCCCTTCGGATTCCCCTCCGGCGAGCCCGAGAACACCACGAGAGGCGCGAGCCCCTTCTGGTAGAGCACGATGCCGTCCATCGCGCCGCGCATCGAGGTGTCGGTGAGCGCGCCGGAGGCCGCGACCCCGCCCGCGCCGAGGACCACGATAGCCTGGGCCGGCTCCGAGCGGCGCGTAGGCGCCATCCAGTAGCTCACCACGTTCACCGCCGGAGTGAACGCGGCTAACAGGAACGACAGCACCGCCACGCCGCCGACGTTCCGTAACAGGGCCTGGCTCATCCTGGACGTGAAGGCTACAGGCGCTCCTTCGCCGCGTCAATCGCCAGGGTATAATCGGCGGCCATGGCGACGGGCCCGGCGGCCGATGTGGTGCGATGGGTTCAGGAAGGCGAGCGCCTCTTCGGCGAGGCCCTGCAAGGTTTGCAGCGGGCCGAGATGCTGGCGCAGGAGAATCACCGACTGCGGGAAGAGATCCAGGCCATCCGCGAGGAGCTGGACGCCTTGCGGGCGGAGCGCCTCGAGGCCGCGGAGACGCTGAGGACCTTCGCGGAGCACGTGACCCAGGTCGCCACCCTCGCGCTCCAGCGCCTCGCCAAGCGCGCCGGCTAGAGCGCGATCGGCGCCGCGCCGCTTCCGGGACTGCGGCTGAAGCGCACCGTCGTGTAGCCCAGTGCGTAGGCGGTCCCCCGCGGCTGACGGCGCTCCGTCCGGCGTCGATCGTGGGTGGCCCGCCGATGCGTCTCACGGCGCTCGCGGTGGCGCCGGTCCATGATGATCTTCACGCCACGCACGCCCAGGAACGCCCGCTCGAGGTAGTCGTGGAGGGCCGTCTCCCCCTCTTTGATGACGAAGAGATAGGTGACGTCGGGAAAGGACTGGGAGGGGAGCGCGGCGAGAATGTGCTGGAGATGCCGCCGGCAGACCCCGTGGGTCTCGCTGTCGTCGTCGAGCGGCTCGCGCTCGCCGAGGAAGGCGGGGCCCCCTTCACGTTGACACCAGGCGCAGATGGCTCTCAAGATTCCGCCGATCATAGCATGACCGGTATTTTCCGCCGCCGCGCTGGGAACCCGGGTGTACAGTCGAATTCACGCGCATCGCGCTTCTCCCGCGCGCCTGGAGGAGATGATGACTCGAACCGTACCGCTCGCCGCCGCCGCAGTGGCGCTCTTCGCGTCCACCGCCTTCGCGCAGACGCCCGCGCCCCCTCCCGACAAGACCAACGCCGTGCAGAACGGCGCCAACGTGAGCCTCGAGTACACCCTGAAGGACGAGGGAGGCCAGGTCCTCGACACCAACAAGGGAGGGAACCCGCTGGTCTTCACTCAGGGCCAGCAGCAGATCATCCGGGGCCTCGAGAAGGAGCTGCTCGGCATGCGCCCGGGTGACGAGAAGAAGATCGTCGTCAAGCCGGAGGACGCCTACGGCGAGGTTGTCCCCAACGCGCAGACCGAGGTCCCCAAGGACGCCATTCCCAAGGAGGGCCTGAAGGTGGGCACGGCGCTCACGGCCCGTAGCGGGTCCGGCGACGTCCGCCCCGTGGTCGTGAAGGAGATCAAGGAGACCACGGTGGTCCTCGATCTCAATCATCCCCTCGCGGGCAAGACTCTCTTCTTCGACGTGAAGGTGCTCGGCGTCGAGCCGCCCAAGGCCACGCCGGCCAAGTGACGCTCCGCCGCGCGGCGCTCTGGACCCTGCTCCTCTCCAAGCTGATCGCGGGCTGGGGCGTGCAGTGGGACATTCAGTGGCACGTCCTGATCGGCCGCGACTCCTTCTGGATTCCGCCGCACGTCATGACCTACGCCGGCGTGACGCTGGCCGTGCTGGTGAGCTTCGGGGTCCTCGCCTGGGAGACCTTCAGCGGCGGCACCCGTGACGGGCTGCGCATTCTCGGCTTCCATGCCACCCGCGGCTTCCATCTGGCCGCGTGGGGCATCGCCCTGACCGTGCTGGCCGCCCCGATCGATGATCTCTGGCACCGGCTCTTCGGCCTGGACGTGACGCTCTGGAGCCCGCCGCACCTGCTGGGCATCGTGGGCGCGGTAATCAACTCGCTGGCCTGCCTCGTGATCGCCCGTGAGGTCTATCCGGTAGGATCGTTACTCCGGTTTGCCGCGTTCATGGTCACCGGCGCGATGCTCTACGGTGGGCTTCACCTGACCGTGGACCCGTCCATCAGGGTCGCCTACCTCCACGGGGGCGTGCTGTTCTACACGCTGGCCATCCTCTCGGCGCTGATCCTCCCCCTGGCTCTCGTCACGACGTCCAGGGTCTCGGGCAGCCGCTGGGCCCCCGTCCTCCTGCTCCTGATACTGATACCGCTGGGGATGGCAGGCCAGCAGATTGCCCGCAAGGGATTCGAGATGCTTCAGCCGGTCTCCGTGATCGAGGAGGAGATCACCAAGGATCCGACCTCGCCGATCGCGGTCGCGATGGTCATGGCCCGTAAGGAAGGCGTCACACCCGGCCAGACCGGCGGCTGGCGCCACGTCTTCGCCCTGCTGCCCGTGCTGGCGATGGCGGTGGTCGACGCACGGCGGCGCCCGGTCGCCGCCACCGTGGCCTACGCCGCCGCGTATTTCGCCTTCCTCGCGTGGCGCCTGCCCTCGCGCCCCTCGCTCGCCGCCATGGCACCCACCGCCCCCGAGACCATCGTGGCCCTCCTGCTGACGGTCGTCGCCGCCCTCATCGGCGGCCTCGTCGCCCGCCGGCTGGCGGACCAGCTTCGGGGTCAGGTCTTGAATTCCGACATCCCGAGCGTGGCCAGGAACTCCGCCGACAGCGTACCGGTGTAGACCTCCTCCACCGGCCCCTGCAGCCGGATGGACCAGTCGGGGCGCACGTCGACCGACAGCTCGCCCCCCGGCATGCGCACCGTCACCAGGCCGTGGTCGCACAGGCCGTTCTTGACCGCGGCGCAGGCCACCGCGCTCGAGGACGAGCCGGAGGCGAGCGTCCAGCCGGCGCCCCGCTCCCAGATCAGGATGTCCACCATCGAGCGCGACGCCACGCGCGCCCATTGCACGTTGATCCGATTGGGGAACGCGGGATGATGCTCGACCTTCGGCCCGAGCCGCCGCACCAGCCCCTCGTCCAGCCGGTCGGTGAAGATCACACAGTGCGGGTTGCCCACCGAGACCGCCGTGATCAGGAGGGTGTCGCCGTTCACCTGCAGCGGGACCTTCACCACTTCCCGCTCGGGACCGTTCATGGGGATCTCGGGCGCCACGAAGGTGCACCGACCCATCTCGACCGTGACCAGGTTCACGCGCCCCTCGACCACGTGGCACCGGCACTCCACCCGCCCCCCTTTGGTCGACACCGTGAAGGTCTCGCGCTTGGCGTGGCCGTGGTCGTACAGGTACTTGGCGAAGATGCGCAGGCCGTTGCCCGACTTCTCCGCCTCGCTACCGTCCGGGTTCAGGATCCGCAGCCCGAAGTCGGCGCCGCCCCACGCGTCCACCAGCAACAGGATGCCGTCCGATCCCACCCCCCAGTTGCGATCGCAGATACGGGTCACCTGCCGCGGGGTGAGGGCCACCGGGAGATCGACTCCGTTGATGACGATGTAGTCGTTGCCCAGGCCGTGGCCCTTCGCGAAGGGAATCATTCGCGTCATGATACCGCCCGGGGCGCCGCGAGCCAATCGCGCAGGCGCTCGGGCAGCCGCCGCACGTCGCAGGGCAACCGGTGACGCCACTTCGATGCGAAGCGCGCCAGCGCCGCCTGCCGCTGCGCCAGATCCTCGGGCGCGGTCACCGGCGCGCTCTCGCCGGTACGCGTGCCTCCGCCCCGGTGCACGAAGGGAGCGTTGACGACCGCGCAGCGCCAGCCCGCTTCCCGCACCGCGAAGGACAGATCCCGATCGTAGCCGTGGAAGAAACCGTAGCCCTCGTCGAAACCACCCACCGAGTCGAGGACCGCGCGCGACACGAAGAGGCACACTCCGTCCACCGCCGCCACCTCCGCCATCTCCTCCCGCAGCGTGGCCTGGCCCTCGAGGCAGTGCACGATGGTGCGGCCCACGTAGCGCCCGTCGCGCCGCAGCCGCCGCACCCCGTAGAGGCCCGTGAGGCCGATGCGCGCCGGCGAGCGCACCGCGCCTTCGAGGCGGTCGAGCCACCGTGGCTCCCGCATCTCGGCGTCGTTGTGCAGGAAGCACAGCAGGTCGCCGCCCGCGAGCCGCGCCCCCTGGTTCAGCGCGCGAATCAGTCCGACGTTCTCGGCGTTGCGCTGGTAGCGGAGCGGCGTCGACCGGCGCCAGTCGCGGAAGTAGGCCTCGGTGTCGTCGGAGGAGGCATTGTCCACCACGCAGAGCTCGAAGGGCCGCGTGGAGCGAGCGAGGCTGTCGAGGCAGGCCTGGGTGAGCGGCAGCTGGTTGTGGACGACCAGCACCACGCTCGTCGTCATCAGATCAGCGGGCGGCCGACGGCCGCGATCCGCTACCGCTCGGCGAGCGGGATGTACTTGAGGTCGGTCGCTCCCGTGTAGTCGGAGCGGGGCCGGATCAACCGGTTGTTGCCGTGCTGCTCGAGCACGTGGGCCGCCCAGCCTGCGATACGGCTCATCGCGAAGATCGGCGTGAACTGGTCGGTGGAGATGCCCATCGCGGAGTAGGCCGCGCCCGAATACAGATCCACGTTCGGGAAGATGTGCTTGTCGGTGGCGACCACGCTCACCACGGTGTCGAGGATCTGGACCTTGCTCGTGTCCCCGATCTGCTGTCCCAGCTCCAGGGCCAGCCGCTTCAGGTGTTTGGCCCGCGGATCCTCCACCCGGTACACCCGGTGGCCGAAGCCCATGATGCGCGCCTTGTCGGCGAGCGCCTTCCGGATCCACGCCTCCGCCTTGGCCGGGTCCTTGATCTTCTCGACCATCAGCATGACCTGCTCATTCGCCCCGCCGTGCAGCGGCCCCTTCAAGGCGCCGATGCCCGAGACCACCGCGGAATGCAGGTCCGAGAGGGTGGCCGCGGTCACGCGGGCCGCGAAGGTCGAGGCGTTGAACTCGTGGTCGGCGTGCAGGATGAGCGCGATGTCGAAGGTCTTGGCGGCCAACGGCGTGGGCTTCTTGCCGCTCATCATGTAGAGGAAGTTCCCGGCGAGGTTCAGCTTCGGATTCGGTGCGATCGGCGCCTTCCCGCGGCGGATACGCTCCCACGCCGCCACCAGCGTCGGGAGCTGCGCGGTGAGTCGCAAGGACTTTCGAAGAGTCGCCTCGCGGCTGTTGTCGGCCGCGTCCGGGTCGAAGGCGGACAGCGCGGACACGCCGGTGCGCAGGACCTCCATCGGCGTCGTCTTCTTGGGGAGCGCTTTCAGCAGCGCGAGCAGCTTCGGGGGGAGCTTCCGGTTGGCGCTGGACGCCAGCGCCTTCAGGTGGGTGTCCAGCTCTTTTCGAGAAGGCAGCCGACCATGCCACAGGAGGTAGGTCACCTCCTCGAAAGAGGAGTGCGCCACCAGGTCGTCGACGTCGTAGCCGCGATAGATGAGGCGGCCCTTGCGGCCGTCGATGAAACAGATCTCCGACGGAGAGACGACGACGTCCTCGAGACCGGCCTTCAGGGGGTTGACCGCGGCGTCCGTCATGGTCTCCGGTTCTCCTTGGTGGCGGATGGAAACGGACTGGTTCTACCACACGCCCCCGGTGACTTCAAGGCGGCCCACCGCGTACACTAGCCCTCGTGCGCGAGCCCCCGCCGGCCGTCGTCGACTTCTACGACCGCCACCCGATCAACGAGACGCAGGTGCTCGAATCCGCACGTGCCCGCGGGGCGGGAAACCGGCCGCTCTCTCCGGAGGACCTCTGGCAGTGGGACCAGGACCACTACGGCGGTCTGGAGGCGGTCGAGGCGCTGGCCCTTCGCGCGGCGATCGGCCCGGGGATGGCCGTGCTCGACGTCTGCGCGGGTCTCGGCGGCCCCGCGCGCTTCCTGGCCCACCGCTTCGGGGCCCGCGTCACCGGCGTCGACCTCACCCATTCGCGCTGCGCCGCGGCCGCCCGGCTCACCGCTCTCGTGCGCCTGTCCCCGCTCGTGCGGCTCGTGCGGGCGGACGCGCAAGTGCTGCCCTTCCGCGCGGGGGTCTTCGACGCCGCCCTGAGCCAGGAAGGGCTGCTCCACGTCCCGGACAAGGGCGCCGTGCTCGCCGAGTGCGCGCGGGTGCTCCGGCCCGGCGCGCGCCTGGCGTTCAGCGACTGGATCGCGCGGCCGCGCCTCGCCGAGAACGAGCGCCGGCGCCTCTCGGAGTGGATGGCCGCGGTGAGCCTGCAGTCCATCGACGGCTACCGCCGGCTGCTGGCGCGGGCCGGCTTCGCTCGCGTGGAGGCGGAGGATCTCTCACCGGAGTGGATCGGCATCCTCCGCGGGCGCCTGCGGATGTACCGGAGCATGCGCGCGCAGACGGTGGCCCGGTTCGGCCCGGCGCGCTACGAGGAATACAATCAGCTCTACGCGTTCTTCGTGGGCCTGGTGGAGGCGGGCAAGATCGGCGGGGCGCGCCTCAGCGCAGCAGCCGATCGAGCGTCTTTTTGAGGTCCTTCGGCTCCTTGAGCCGGACGTCGATGGGCACGATGGTGAGCGCCCCCGGCGGACCCGCCACCCGAGCCTTGACCCGGTTCGGCCCCTGGTTCACCGTGACGTCCATCGCGGTGCGCCCGTCCACGAGCCCGTAGGTCCCCGCGCCGGTAACGCGCACGTCGCGCGCCTGATAGACGAGGTCGTCGGTGCGCAGCACCCCGCTGGTGATCGTGTAGGTGGCGGTGATGGAGTCGAAGTGGAGCGGCGAGCCTGCGCTCGGGAGACTCCGGCTGCGTGGGTCGAGCGTCGTGGAGACCAGATCGGTCAGGGCGAGGGCCTGGGTGACTGCGGCCAGGAGGTCGGGCCCGACCACGCGACCCGCCCCGATGGAGAGCCGCCCCGCCCCGTTCAGGGTGGGCAGCGTCTCAGGGGGGTGCAGGCTCGCCTCGCCGGTCAGATCCAGCGGTCCCGTGACCGCGTTGCGCTGGCATAGATAGTCAACCAGGACCGGCTCGAGCTGCACGCCCTTGACCGTGATGTCCCGGAGGGTGGCGATGCGCGGGGGGCCCAGCGCCACCACCAGCCGGAACGACACCGTCCCCTTCGCCACTCGGCTCTGCACCATCCGGCTCTCGAGCTGAGGCGGCGCGTAGAGCAGCGGGACGCGCACGTCCTCGAGGACGAGCGATCGTTTCTTGGGATCGGGGCAGCGCGGCTGATGCTCCGACACGGTCAGCCGGTCGAGGCCGAGGGCGCCGGTGGCGGTGAGGCGCGCCGCCGTGCCGGAGACTTGCAGTCGTCCCTTCAGCGGACCCGAGAGGGTCGGCGACGGGACGAACAGCCCCGCGGCTGCGGTCACGTCACGACTCTCCACGTCTACCGTCGCCTTGATCTGGGCATCGCCGAATGATCGGCCGGGGCCGAGGCTCACGGTTGCCTCCGGAATCGCGAGTCTGACGCCTCCGGGCTGGCCCTGCGCCTCGCCGGTGATTCGCAGTGCCTCGCCGGCGGCCGCCTGGGTGACGGTCACGTCGATCTTGTCGAGGGTGAACTGGGCGGGCTTCTGCCCGGTCGCCGGGCCGCCCCCCTTCAAATAGTCCACCGCCCCATCGACGATGCGCACCCGCGAGAGCAGCACCCCGCCCGCCGCCGCCGGGCCCGGTCGACCCCCGGCGGGACGAGGCGGGGCGCCCATGCTCGGCCCGGTCGAGCCCAGTGTCGCGACGTTGAGTCGCCCCGCCGCGTCCTCGACGACGTGGATCCGCGGCTCCATCAAGGTGAGGTCGGCCAGCTCGACCCGGCCCTGGAGCAGGGGCCGGAGCCGGATGCGCAGGCGTCCTTCGTTGACCGTCACGAAGGCGCCCGACCCGAAGGCGGGATCCTCGGCCACCTGCAGCCCCCGCAGCTTCACGGTCGGCAGCGGCAGCGCGGAGATCGAGAGGCTGGTGAACTTCACCGGTCGCCCGAGGGCGTGGCCGGCGGCCTGCGAGACGTAGGCCTGGATGGCCGGGGTGTCGAGCAGCAGGGGCAGCGCCACCACGACCCCCACGATCAGGACGACGAGCACCAGGAGCCCGGCCAGCAGCCACTTCAGCATGACGGAGGGGCCGAGTCGATCAGCCAGAACGTGCCGTGCGGCCCCCGTGGGGGCGGGCCGCACGCGGAAGGCGCTGCGCGACGCTCATGGAATGAGAAGGATCTTGCCCGTCGTCTTCCGCCCCTCGAGCTGGCGATGCGCCTCGGCGGCCTGCTCCAGCGGGAACTGGTGCTCCACCCGGAGCCTGACCTTTCCGTCGCGGATCCAGCCGAGCAGCTCGTTGGAGCGCTGCAGGAGCTCGTCACGGGTGGCGATGTGATGGTTCAGGCTCGGCCGGGTGATGAACAGCGAGCCGCCCGCATTCAACCGCTGGAGATCCAGCGGCGGCACCGGCCCGCTGGCCGCCCCGAAGAGGGCCATGAGGCCGCGCGGGCGCAGGCAGTTGAGGCCCTTGTCGAAGGTGCTCGCCCCCACGCCGTCGTAGACCACGTCCACGCCGCGGCCGCCGGTGATACGCTTCACTTCGGCCTCGAAGTCCTGCTTCGTGTAGATGATCACGTGGTCGGCACCCGCGGCCTTGGCCAGCGCCGCCTTCTCCTCGGTGGAGACGGTGCCGATGACGCTGGCGCCCCGCATCTTGGCCATCTGGCACAGCAGCAGGCCCATCCCGCCCGCAGCGGCCTGCACCAGGGCAGTCTCGCCCTTCTTCAAGGGCCACGTGGAGGTCACCAGGTAGTGGGCGGTGAGCCCCTGGAGCATGGCAGCGGCCCCGTCCTTGAACGAGAGCTTGTCGGGCAACCCGACCAAGCGGTCGGCCGGCACCACGTGCATCTGGGCGTAGGAGCCGATCACGCCCGTCCAGGCCACCCGCTCGCCCACCTTGACGTTGGACACGCCGGAACCCACTGCGGTCACGGTGCCGGCGCCTTCCATGCCCGGCGTGAGCGGCAGCGGCGCCTTGTAGACCCCGCTGCGGAAGTACACGTCGATGTAGTTCACGCCCGAGGCCTCGAGCTTGACCTGGACTTGGCCGGCCGCCGGAGCCGGAACCGGCACTTCTTCGAGCTTCATGCTCTCCGGACCGCCCGGAGCGTGGACGCGGACCGCTTTCATGGCTCTGCCCTCCTCAGCGCATCGCTGACAGATCGACGGTGAACTTCGCGACCAGCTTCTCCTCTCGGTCCCGCACGAGGAGTGTCACGGTCGCGCGGGGATCCAGGTTCTCGGTCGGGAACACATAGAGGCACCGGGCGGTGAACTGCCCGTCGTCGCCGCGCAGGGCGGTCCGCTCGTTCTGGCTGAACGACGCCTTGATCTCCTGCGGGCCGGCGACGAGCGCGGGGGCGTAGAAGCGCGTGAAGTCGACCCGCCCCCCCCGGAGCGTGGCCCAGAACATGAGCTTGCCCTCCAGATTCTTCAACAAGACCTCGACGTCGCGCGGCTTCAGCTCCTGATTCCTCAACGCGGAGTTGCGCGCGGCCAGAGCCAGCCGGTGAAAGGGCGTCATCACGGTGACCGCCTGGCCCGCGCCCGCGTCGACCCGCCACTCGCCTCCCCAGTTCTCGTCGATCACGCTGCGCCGCCCGGTCCGCACGGCCTCGTCGCGATCCTGCGGCGTGAGGGTGAGCAGCAGAGCGTCGAGAGGAGAGATCCACATGAGGGACAGGGCGCCGACCAGCACCGATGACCACCACCGGCATGAGCGAGCCCGCCTCATGTGGAGCGCATTGTAGCACAGCGATTGCGGGCCTTTGGAGCGGGGCGTATCGTGAGCCCATGGGCTGGCTGGGGCTCGCGCTCGCCGTCCTGCTCGGTGGCTGCGCGACCGCGTTTCCCCCCGAGGTGATGCGCACCGTCGACACTCGCGTCACCGCCGAGGAGCTGCGGAGCGACCCGCTCGCGAAGAAGGACGCGCGCGTGATCGTGGGGGGCGAGATCCTGGCCACCCGGCCGCGACCGGGTGAGACCGAGATCGAGCTGCTGGCCCGGCGGCTCCGCCACGACGACTCTCCCGAGCGCAGCGATCGGTCGCCCGGGCGGCTGCTCCTCCGCAGCCCCGACTTCCTCGACCCCGCGGTTTACGCCCCCGGCCGCCGCATCACGGTGGTGGGTACCGTCACCGGCGCGGAGGAGCGCAAGGTCGGCGAGCTGCCCTACCGCTACCCGACGATCGCGGCGGAGCGCATTCTCCTGTGGCCGAAGGAGGAGCTGACGGGCCCCGCGTACTATCCGTGGGCCGCCTGGCCCTACGGGCCCTACCACTACGATCCCTACTTCCTCGGCGCGCGCGGCCGCCCCTATCCCTACGGCGGGTGGTGGTGAGGTACGCGGCGGCTCACTGGCCCACCATCACCGAGCTGAACGTCCCCGGATCGAGGTACTTCGCGGCGACGCGCCGCACGTCGGCGACGGTCACGCGCCCGATGCGCTCCCTGTAGCGATCCGGATAATCGAGCCCGAGCCCGTTCTCCTCCACCGCGCCCAGGAAGCCGGCGAGCTTGCCCGAGGTGTCGAGTCGCAGCGGGAAGCTGCCGATGAGATACGACTTGGCCAGCTCCAGCTCCGCCTCCGCGATGGGCTCGCGCCCGATCCGCGCCATTTCCTCCCGAACGAGCTGCACCGCCAGAGCGACGCTATCGGTGCGCGTCTGCAGCGAGACGACGTAGGACGAGCCGTAGCGGCCCGGCTGCACCGTGCTGTACACCGAATAGGCCAGACCCCGCTCTTCCCGCACGCGGGTGTAGAGTCGCGAGGCGGAGCCGCCGCCCAGCACGTAGGTCGCGACCGCGAGCGGGAAATAGTCGGGATCATCCTGCCGGATGGACGGCCGTCCGAGCAGCACCGTGGTTTGGCTCAGGTCGCGCTTGATCGTCCGCGTCTCCGCCCGCGCGGTGGGAGCCGGCTTCGGGACTGGCGGCAGAGCGCTGGGCGGCGCGCTCCACCCCGACAGCCGCTGCATCAGGGCCTGGCGGATCTCCACCACCGTCACGTCGCCCACCGCCACGATGCTCGCCCCGTCCGGCCGATAGTGGAGCCGGTAGAACGCGACCACCTGCTCGCGCGTGAGCTTGCCGACCGACTCGATGGTCCCGGCCGACGGTCGGCCGTAGGGGTGGCCGGGGAAGATCATCGGCCCCAGCGCGCGACCGGCCAGCGTCTCCGGACTCTGCTCGGACCGGCGCAGGGCACCCTGGATGTCCGCCACCTTGCGCGCGAGCTCGTCGGGAGGAAAGACCGGCTGCTGCAGCACCTCGGCCAGGAGGTCGAGGCCGAGGCTCAGGTCCTTCTTGAGCACGGAGAGCGTGACGGTCGCCCCGTCGCGACCGGCGCCCGCCTCGAGGCTGCCGCCCACGAACTCGATGGCCCGGTCCAGCTCCGGCCCGGAGCGTCGAGTCGTGCCGCGCGTGAGCAGCGTGGCGGTGAGATTGGCGAGCCCGAGCCCGCCGGCCGGGTCGTGGGCCGAGCCCGCGGGCACCGACACGCGCAACACAACGATGGGGATGGCCGGCCGCTCCGCGACCAGCAGCACCGCGCGGTTGGGCAGGATTTCACGCTCGGCCAGCGGG
>Ga0207684_10004055_pt1 | contig 13983 bp, 9 predicted proteins | sample KBSK5501metaG_FD_184342 | JGI IMG/M metagenome (GOLD analysis project Ga0207684, IMG submission 184342) | Corn, switchgrass and miscanthus rhizosphere microbial communities from Kellogg Biological Station, Michigan, USA - KBS K5-50-1 metaG... | ecosystem: Host-associated > Plants > Roots >...
CAACCGAAGAACGTCCCTTAGTAGGTAAAGTTGCTAACGAAGTCAAGACAGCCCTGGAAAATGCATTGCAAGAGCGTCAAGCTTCCATCGCTCAGGCCGAATTAGAGGCAGTTCGCCGCGCCGAAAGCGTCGACGTAACCCTCCCTGGTCGGCCGCAAAATTTGGGGAAGCTGCATATTACGACACGTACCCTGCGCGACATTTACGCCATCTTCATTGCTATGGGCTTCCAGATCTACGACAGTCCGGATGTTGAGACCGACGAATATAACTTCCAGTTGCTCAATATGCCTCCAGGACACCCGGCCAGGGATATGTGGGATACCTTTTATACTACCACGCCTGGCTTGATCCTACGAACGCATACCAGTCCTGGACAGATTCACGCTATGCGTGAATACGCGCCAGAGCCCATTCGTGTCATTCTCCCTGGTAAATGCTATCGCTACGAAGCAGTTGATGCCTCTCACGAATCCATGTTCTACCAGGTAGAAGGACTTGCCATAGGCAAACATATCACCTTCAGCGATCTAAAAGGCGTACTTATTAACTTCGCCAATCAAATGTACGGCGAGGGACGAAAGGCACGCTTTCGCAAAAGCTACTTCCCGTTCACTGAACCGAGCGTGGAAATGGATATCGATTGTGTACTATGCGGTGGCAAGGGTTGCCCAGTCTGCAAATACTCCGGCTGGCTGGAAATGCTCGGTGCAGGTATGGTACATCCTCGCGTACTGCAAAACGGAGGCTATGACCCAACAGAATTCAGCGGCTTCGCCTTCGGCATGGGCCCTGATCGCATCGCGTTACAGAAGTACGGCGTCGACGACATCCGCTACTTCTTCACAAACGACGCACGGCTCTTCGAACGTGTCTGATACTGAGAAATGTAGGGGCGACCCTCGCGGTCGCCCGGTTACTTGACATATCCGCGGTCGCCCGGTTACTTGACACATCCAGCGATACATTTGGAGAAAAAATAATGTTAGTTCCCCTCTCATGGTTAAAAGAATATGTAGATCTGAACTTGCCAACAAAGCAACTGGCTGAGCGGCTTACACTCGCAGGGCTTACAGTGGACGGCATTGAAAATGCGAGCGATTGGTGGGACGCAGAGCATATCTTGGTAGGTCAGATCATTGCCGTAAAAGCTCACCCCAATGCCGATAGATTAGTACTCGTCGATGTCGATTTCGGTGGCTCACAAACTGAGCAGGTTGTGACAGGTGCGCCCAACCTGCTCCAATACAAGGATCAGCAAATTTTGCCCCCTCTCAAGGTAGCATTCGCCCGTGCTGGCGCCGTCTTGATCGATGCCTACAGTGATGAGCAACCCCGACCCAAAAAGAAGCTCAAACCTACAAAGATTCGCGGCATCTCTTCAAACGGCATGGTCTGTTCTGAGCGAGAACTAGGTCTAAGTGAAGAGCACGAAGGAATTCTGATCCTGCCGGAAGATGCTCCGGTTGGTATGCCTTTACGGGACTATCTAGGTGATGAAGTGCTGGTGCTCGATCTGACGGTGGATATGGCCCGCTGCCTCAGCATGATCGGTGTGGCGCGAGAAGTGGCCGCTTTGACCACTGCCGCGTTACATCTTCCGCCCGATGAGCCGTCATCCAGCAATGGAAAGGTAGGTGCACCCCTTGTGGGTGCCCAGGATTACGTGGCCGTAGAGATCGACGACCCTGATCTGTGCAATCGCTACATCGGCATGATGATCAAAGACATGCATATCGGCGAGTCGCCCAAATGGATGCAAGATCGTTTGATGAAGGCGGGTATGCGCCCGATCAGTAACGTCGTTGATATTACCAACTACGTTATGCTCGAATGGGGTCAACCTTTGCATGCATTCGACTACGACCTGCTTGTCGAACGAGCCGAAAAAGCAGGTAGTTCCAAACCAACTATCATCGTTCGCCGCGCGAAACACGGTGAAAAGATGACCACACTCGACGGAGTTGAGCGAGAACTTGATGAATCGATGCTGCTGATCACCGATACTCTTGGCCCAATCGCTATCGCAGGTGTCATGGGAGGAGCCGATACGGAAGTCCATGACGGCACGCGCAACGTGCTCCTCGAAGCAGCCGCGTTCGATGGCATCAACAACCGGCGTACCTCTCAAAAGCTGAAATTGCACAACGAAGCAAGCCATCGCTTCACACGAGGAGTACCAGCGACCCTCAACGCCATTGCTGCCCGTCGTGCAGTCATTCTTATGCGCGACTATGCAGGTGGCCGCATCGTGCCAGGAATGGTCGACAACTATCCGGTTCCACAAGCGGAGAGCGTTGTCTATACAACCGAGAGCGACATGCATCGTATCCTTGGCATGGATGTCCAGCTACCTGAAATCGCAGCTGGGCTGCAACGTCTTGATTTCGTCACTGAGCCGGTCGCAGCACCTCCTGCTCCGCCCACCGGGTTAGGTGATGCCGTCTTCGGATTACACATGAAACCAGGTGAACAGCTTTTGCGTTGCATTACCCCCTGGCATCGACTGGATATTCACGTACCTGCCGACCTGGCCGAAGAGGTAGCTCGCATCATCGGATATGAGCATATTGATACAACGCTGATGGATGACGTGCTGCCGCCACAGCGCCGCAATCTTCAACATGAGACCGAAGAGCAGATTCGCGATATCCTGCTAGGCTGTGGCCTTCAGGAAACCATAAGCTACTCATTGACAACAGTAGAAAATCACGATAAATTCAATCGTGATCGTGGCAGTGCTGCCGAGCTGCATATTCCCTTTGTCACACTGGTCAATCCGCTTTCCGTCAAACGCAATGTCATGCGCCGCTCAATGCAGGTAAGCGCGCTGGAGAACCTGGCTTATAACTATCGCTACACGCAGCGTTACGCCATCTTCGAGATTGGCAGGGTGTATTGGCCAGAAAATGGTGATGGTATGCGTCCCCAGGAAGACCCACGTCTGTGCATCCTGTTAACGGGTTCTCGTCGTCCATCCAGTCTCTACCAGGACCCGGCAGGCGCAGAGAACTTCGACTTCTTCGACCTGAAAGGCATTATCGACACCATTTTGCAGCGATTGGGTTACACAGACAGTGACATCGAATATATCGCTGTGCCCGATAATCCTACCTACACCGCTACATGCGCTTGGATGAAGTTGCAAGGCACATCGCTTGGTATCCTTGGGGAGATTGACCCGCAGGTGCTTCTCGACTTCGAGATTCCTGCTGGCTCTCGGGTCTATACGGCTGAGATGCACATCAAACCGCTCATCAAGCCCAGTTGGCAATTGCAGCCCGTGGCTCCTATCAGCAACTACCCGCCAGTAGTTGAGGACCTTGCCTTCGTCGTCGCCGAAGAGGTCACCGCGGCGCAGGTACTCGATGCTATCCGCAAAGGGGGCGGCTCCCTGCTGACCAAAGTGGAACTCTTCGACATCTACCGTGGCCCGCAAATTCCACCCGGTCATAAATCGCTTGCCTACAAGCTCACCTACGAGAGCATCGAAAAGCCTCTCACTGAGAAGCAGGTAGTCGACATCCGCAACAGGATTATCAGACGAGTAGCCGAATCCGTAGGCGGCAAACTGCGCGAGTAACAACTTCGCAATGTAGCGACACTTGCGTTGCCCTGGCCGGGGGTATGCTTCATGAGAGTGCAGAGGGCGCAGCCCTTTGCCGGGTGACATGGCTCTTGAACAAGGTCCTTAATCGTTTTTGGCTTCATGGGAGTGCAGAGGGCGAAGCCCTTTGCCGGGGTTCGGGGTGTCCCCGAAAATCCATTTTTCCTTTTCTCGCCGCCGGAGACGGCGAGAAAAGGAAAAATGGATTGAGAGATCCCTACGACTATTTGGGAGATTAATTTTAAAAGATAGAGAGTCACACATGCAAAACCAGGAAGACATCGTCCTCAGTGACAACGAAATTCACATGCTCCATGCCCTCGCGGACAGAGCAAAAGAGACTGCCTTACCTGTCGAAAACCTCATCGAAGGCAGGCAACTCACCTACTCGCAAGGCCTCTCCGCCATAGGCTATCTCTGTGCAAAAGGCCTTGCCGAGTCTGTCGAAATAGGCACAGAACACAAGTGGGTACTCAGAAAACTTGGGCAAGAATACGAAGAAATTGGCTTACCTGAAAAGAGGCTCTGGGAGCACCTCATCGCAACAGGCTCGCTCACATTCCAGCAAGTCAACGAATTCCTTCCATCCTCAGAAGCCAAATTTACTATCGGCATGTACCTTGGCGCATTTCAGAAAGCTGGCCTGGTCACCTTCTCAAATGGCAAAATCACTCCACTGCAACAGGCTCTACCTGCGCCCATCGACAAGCTGCAGCACTATTTGACACACGTAAAAGAAACATCAGAGCGAGATCCGCAAAATCTAGCTGAAGAAGAAGCAAACAAACGTAAGCTGGTTGAAGATAAACCCATAATCTTACTGGGCTATCGCTTAACCAACCCTGGACAACAATACGCCAGCCAGTATACAGATGCCCATATACAGGCAATGGTAAGCAACGTCACGCACGAAATGCTGATCAGTGGTGAATGGCGCAACAAACAGTTCCGCCCATTGAGCGTCGTAGCTCCTCCGGAGATTCGCCTTGAATTGCAGCATCCCCTGCCACGCTTTCTGACCTACTTGCGGCATTCACTTGTAGCAGCGGGTTTTAACGAAGTAACCAGTCCCATTCTCGAAACGCAATTCTGGAATCTGAATGCCCTCTTCATGCAGAAATACCATCCTGTACGTAGCTCTAAGCACCTTTTGTCAATCGATGATATCACCTTGCCAGAAGACCCCGACGAAATTAAGTCCAGCACTCGAACTTTCCAGGAGCGTTTTAGCAGGGAATATCAGGGGAAAGGTAGCTCAGGCTCACGCGGCTGGGGCACATCGGATGGTTTTAGCAATGATAAAGTGGTGATTCGTAGTCACAGTACACCGGTAACAGTCAGACAACTGGCATATGCTGAGCAAAACCCCGTACGCCTGTTTGGATTTTCGCGCTGCTGTCGCGCGCGCCCTGAAAAGCCCGAATTTCTACAGATGGACGTGCTGGTTGCCGATGAAGGGCTGAATGTAACCACACTGATGGGCACAATTAAACATGTCTGTATGGCGATTTTCCCGCAAGCCGTAGATATTCAAGTCCAGGCTGCCTATTTCCCCTTTGCCGAAATCTCGGTCAATATCTGGGTAGTCTATGCTGACGGCGCTATCAACGAAGTAGGATCCAGCGGGTTGATGCGCCCGGAATCGGCAGCTATCCTGGATATTCGGAGCCAGGTCGCACTCATTGGCTTTAATGTGAGCACTCTCGCACGTATCTTGAGCAGTAATGCAAGCGCCATCAATCCCAACAATATCGGCTTCGAAGCATTTAATGAAACGGAGATTCCTCTACATGCCAAACGTTGATTTTGATCGTAGCATACTGAATAACCGGTTAGCACAGACCCTTAATGCGCCGGATTTTAAACATAGGCTACTAAGCGTAAAAGCATATCTTGATTACGAAGATGAACATATCGTACGGGTGAACTTTCTAGACACCCTTCGTCCCGAACTCTGGTGTATAGATGGACTGGTACGCCACCTCGAGCCTCTGCCAGGGCGGCGCTACGGTTTGCATCTTGTCGAAAGCCTTCCCAGGATTCCAGTACAGTTCAAGTCCTTGCCGCTAAATAGCTATGCCTGGGTGCTTTTCGTTCAGGTGAGCCACGATCAAGAGCCATTCGATGATGCTTATTTCTTAAAAAAAGTGCGAGATCAAATAGGCTTTGGCAAATACAGCAATATCGATATCACTATTCTCCCCGGTATGCAGCACACTATTTCAATCGAAACACCAACCGATGACGAAGATGAAGCTCCGATCCCCCGTAGGGGCCGATTTATCGCGCCCATCGCCGATGTATCGGCCCCCGCTGGATTTTCCGATATCCAGATGATAATGTCGCCTTTGATCTTAGAAAAAGGCATCAACACAGTTATCGTTATGGCGCTTGATCAGCGCATAGGCGCCTGGCTGTTCTTCACGCTCCTCTGTAATTATCTTGATCGCGGCTACAAGATCACTGGTTTTGCTTCTTCTCTGGATGCTCAGGACGAGAAAGAGATAAATGCAAAATGGAAGCCCTTTGTCATCAGTAACCAGCAAATTGTGAAGACACTTGGTTTTCAGCCTGACACGGATAGATTTCGTGCAGCGTTGGAAAGCATGCACTACCACATGCAGTATGATCAAAACGCGCAAATGTGGCACATCACACCACCCATCTTCCGTTTTGACATCATCCACTCTATCGATATTTTAGAGGATTATTTTGTTGCAACTTACTATGAAGAAGCTAGACCCTCACCCCTTATTTCTGCAAACGTTATCGGCTCGCAAACCAAACGCAGCGAGTTAGAAGACCGTTTGATAGACTACATGCAGGTATATGGCGCGCGGCAGACCATAGGGTTACTGCTCGACTCATACGAGAACCTGGTCGATCGTATGTGCCATGATGCGCCTGAGAGACTTATTCATCTCGTCAATGCTGTGAACAAGAACCGCGAATACGCCGTAGATAGCAGCCTGCCACCACTCCTGAGAAACGCTGTCCATCCTTCTGCGCCGTATCCTCCCACCACGATATATCTTTTCACCGAAACCTTGTTTCTGGATGAGCAGAGAGTTGCACACTCGCGCTGGAAAATGGGTATTTTGCTTATTGGAACCGATCACCCTTTTAATAATGCCCATACCCTACTGGATGCGCTCTGCTACCACCTGCATGTAGATTACGCGCTCAAGCGCAGCAGCAGCCCAGCGCTCATCCCAGGTCGACAGATGACAATTTCCGCCAGAGACACAACCATTGGACAATTCGGAGAAGTTCACCCCGAAGTCTTAACACGCTGGGAACTGTTCTACCCTGCTAGCTTCATCGAACTGGATCTAGACACCATTACCGAAATGTGGGCGGAGGAAAAAGCCTGATGACTGATTGGGGGTGCAGAGGGCGAAACTCTCTGCCAGGATATGGAATGTCGCCCAAATCCTTAGGAAGTGCAGAGAGCCGCAGCCCTCTGCCAGGGTTCGGGGTGTCGCCCAAATCCTTAGGGAGTGCAGAGGGCTACTGCCCTCTGCCGGGGTTCGGGGTGTCCCCGAAAACCTCTTTTTCTCTCTTTTCGCCGTCGCAGACGGCGAGTCCACGAAGAATTGCACTGTACTGGCATAATGGCCGTAGCCTGGGCCATACCGTCCGTTGCGCCTCACTCGGCCAGGCGCTCCTGAACCAGATGCCAAAGAGTATCGTGGTAGGCATTACAGGCGCATCCAAAGGCTTCGAACTACTGCCGCCCGAGATGGACCTTGTAAAAATTCCATCCTATTTAACCTATGACAATGCTGGCGGTGTGCGCACAATCCCGGTTCTCTCATTAGCAAAAGAGCAGTTTCAGCGTATCCGCGAAAACCTGATTTCCACATTCGTACGAGACTTCCAACCACACGCTCTGGTCGTTGACTTCCACCCCGAAGGAAAAAATGGAGAGTTGATCCCAACCGTTATCAACTCGCCGAACACCCATAAAGTGTTGGGCTTGCGAGGAATTCTGGGCAGCCCAGCAGAGACCAATCGCGACTTCTTTAATCCGCATCTTGTTGCTTTTATGCTAGATCATTTCTCCGCCGTCCATGTCTACATAGATGAACGGGTCTTCCGCCTGGAGGACTACTACACAATTCCAACCTCATTAAGCGACAGATTCAAATATACAGGCTATATCACACGTCCAACTCTATCTGCCACCGCAGAAGCGCGAGCGTTACTACAATTGGAACCGGACGCTCGAATCATTATCGTCAGTTTCGGTGGAGGACAGGGAACCGAACCAATCTGGCAATCAATTCTACGCGGCCTATCCAAAGTTCAAAGGCACTTCGACTATGCCTATCTCTCTGCCGGGCCATACCTCGAAGCCGGCGCATATGAGCGTCTGCGCGCGCAAGCCTCACTACATCCCAACTGGACCTGGACCAGGCTGCTAAATCCCTTGCCTGCCTGGATCAAAGCAAGCGACTTCTTCATCGGCTCAGGCGGCTACAACTCCCTGGCCGAAGTCATAGCCACAGGCGCAAACGCTTTAATTATCCCCCGCCAACTTAACGAGCGCGAGCAAGAGCTACATGCCACAAAATTAGCCAGCCTGAACATCCTTCGTATAGCCAATCTTGAAACAATCCTCAGCCAGGATTTAAACTTGTTGTTAGAAATGTGCCTTACAGAACCCTACTCCCAGGATCGAAATATAAAAATCTCTACCAATGGAGCAGAGAATAGTGCTCGGTTAATTGAATCAATAATCGCGTAGGGGCGGGTGCGGTGTAGAGTGGTGTGGGGGCGCTTGCGCCGCCCAATGTGGGGTAACATAAACCGTTGAGGTCGTTAATCCTGTAGGTGTAGGTGCAGGAGAAATGTGGATATGGTACCATCTTCATATGAGGCAATGCGTCATCGAATCTGAAAATATACACAAGCGGCGTGTTACCATCTACACGAATTTTGTAAAGTTGCATTGCGTGGGCGAGGACACATGATGCAACGAGTATCACATTTGAACATCGAAGGCCCCATGCAAAATTCCCACCACCTGCATATCGCATTCACCACCTGCGACAACATCTTCGATCCAGGCGGCGTAAGCACCTCCATCACCCGCATCGCCCGTGGTCTCTCCACCCACTACAACGCGCAGGTTGACATACTCATGCTCAACGAAGATCAACACGCTGAATTTAACCCGCACGGAAAAAACGGCATCATCCAACTGGACCAACGCATAGACAATATCACCATATTCAAAATTGCACCCTGGACTGGTGGCGCAAGCCAGGCGCAGCACCAGGTTGACATGCAATACGCCCTCTTAGAATTAACCTGGGAACGTCAATACGACCTCGTACAAGCCTTCTATGCCAGCATCACAGGTTTCCCAACAGTCTACGCCGCGCAAGAACTGAACATCCCATCAATCGTGAGCATTCGAGGCAATGATATCATACGCGATGTCTTCCAGAACGAGCGATTCCCATACCTCAAATGGGCATTGGAGAATGCTACCCAATTCACCGCCGTCAGCCAGGAAGGTTTGCATAGAGCACAAACCCTAAGCGCTCGTCCGAATAAAGGCAGAGTGATTCTCAACAGTATCCGACCGGAAGATTACTCCGAAGGAAAAGAAGACCTACAATTACCTCGTCCCATTGTAGGTTCGCTCGCAGTATTCAAAAATAAGAAAGGCTTAGAAGTGCTGCTCTGTGCATTCAGCATGCTCTTGCAGCACTATCCCTCTGCCCATTTACTGCTTGCCGGTTTCATCATTTCAGAAGAACAATACAGCTTCGATACCCTGGTGGCAAAATACAATCTGAATGACAGGATCACCATAACAGGCCCCATATCCAGACAGGACGTATTACGCTACCTGCGCAGTATGGACATTTTCGCATTCACCTCCCTGCACGACGGTTGCCCCAACACCGTCCTTGAAGCAATGCTCGCCGGCATACCCATCGTCGCCACCCGTGCCGGAGCCATCCCCGAGCTAATAGAAGATGGCAAACATGGCCTACTGGTTCAGCCCGGCTCAGCAACCGGGGTATATGAAGCAATGCTCAGAATGTTGGATAACAATACTGATAGTCAAGAATTTGGAAGGCAGGCACAGGAACGAGTATTGACCGAATTTGCCTCACAGAGAGAGTTAGAAGCGTACTGGGAAATCTACCAGGAGTGCCTGAGTAGTAAATAGTAAGCAAAAGGAAATGTAGGGGCGGCCCGATAAGCGCGAACTTAAGCACTTGAACAACTGAAGACCACTGCATCCAGGGAAGGAGCCGGCCCGAGGATCTCCAGGAGCAGGGCACGGATGAAACGTTCCTGGTGCTGACGTTTGCGGGAGCTCCCCCGCAAAAAGCGCTGTTGCTCAGGCAAGCAGGCGCGTAGCCGCTCGAGTGACCAATAGCCTTGCACCACCGCGCGCAGCGTTTGCAGACACACAGCGGTCAGCAGCCAGGAACTGACAGGTGGCTCCTGCCCCGACTCGGCAGAGGGACCCTCCTCGCCCGCCTGAGCACCGGGCTGGGCTGCTGGCGCTGGCTCGGCCTGCCAACAGGCAGCGGCCTCTGCCAGCCTCGCACGCGCCTGCTGGGCCTCTTGCTCGTGTAAGGCCCAGGCCACCAACAAAGCCAGGATGCTGGCTTCATTGGTCTCTGGCCGGATGCCTCGCAACTGGTTGAGGCGCAGCACCTGTTTCATGCGTTTATAGACGAGCTCGATCTGCCAGCGTGCGCGGTAGAGGGCCAGCACCTGCTCAGTCGACCAGGACCGCACAGGCAGGCTCGTAATCAAGAGCACCCAGCCTGCCAGGAAGAGCGTCTGCTCCTTGAGCTGGCGTTGCAGCTTGCTGGCTTTCTTGCGCTTGGCCTCGCGGGCACGTTCAGCCGCTTCGGGCGAGAGCGCACAGGCGATCAAACGCACCCAGATCGGGTCTGCTCGTGCCAGACAAAGCTGACCCGTCGACTGTGCTGGCCCTCTGGGACCTGCTTAAGCCAAGCCACGACATCCCAGGGCTGGCCGCTTTCATCCCGCACAGGAAAGGCACGCGGGTGGATGCGTACCAGCACGTCAGCCTGCTGGCAGAGCACCCAGACCACACAGTGCCGATAGCCATAGCCGGCATCAGCCACCGCGACATCGCCGGGCTGCAGCACAAAGCGTTCCAGGGCTTCGGCTCCATGCTGATCGGAGAGCGAGACTTGCACCAGCCGTCCCGCACGCAGGTCGTAGGCCGTGTGCAAGCGCCAATCATCACCTGTGCCCCCCGGTTCTTTGAGGCGAGTGGCATCGATGAGCAAGACCCGTCCAGGCCCCCGGCTGCCTACTGGTAAGTCGGGGAGGCTTGGCCCGGCCAGCAAGGCCCCCAGCAGCCAGAGCAGCCAGGCCAGCGAGCGGCGCAGGCGTTTGCGCCAGGCCGCCTCGGAGATCTTGCACAGGCCGATCAGGACCGCCCAGCAGCCCAGCTGACGAAAGGAGGGGGCACACAGCACATAGGCCAGTAAGGCCCGTAACAGGTCACTGGCCCGACGCACCTCGCGTTTGCGCACCCAGGCTCCCAGCTGCTCGGCTTGGGGCTCGTAGTCGCTGGGAAGCCGCTCGACCACGGCTTGCCAGTCGTGCTCAAGCAGGTGGGCGAGTTGCTCTGGCAGAGGCGGCGTTGTATGATGGGGTTGACGAGACATGTTCTCCTCCTGGTGGTAAGAGTGGTAAAAGACTGTGTGCTCTTACTTTACCATGAGCAGGCCTTGCTCGTCTCTTCTTGTCTTCAGTTGTTCAGGTACTTCTTAAGTTCGCGCTTATCGGGCACGCCGCGCGCGGCCGCCCGGCAAATTCGCTACCAGGAGTGCCTGAGTAGTAAATAGTAAGAAAAGGAAATGTAGGGGCGAGTATAGTTGGGTAGAGGCAGGGTGGGCATTTATGGTCGCCAGGTGTCCCTCGCAGCCGCCCTGATAATTCTTGGAAAACCCCTACTCCCCTTTATCAACACTCCAAAGCGTCAACGCTTTCTTCGGATTAGCCCTCGCTACCTCCTGCAACTCTGGTGGAAGAGAGCTTATAGGTATAGGCATACCGTTGAGGAACACATTTGAAAATGGGCTTTTGTCTAGTATCTCCTTCGTCGAAAACTCACTATCAAAGTAAAAGAGCTTAAACATATCGCGAATGGTTTTAGCCTTCTGCCCGGTCGTACTTTTCGAAGTGCCAAAATAGTTGCAAATGTCATCAGGAGAGGCATAAGGTTTAGAACTTTTATCAAAAAGAAAATTGATGCCGCCCAAGGCATAAACTACCGCAGCGGCCCAGATTTCTATCTTCCCTGACAGAAAAGGCACGACCCTTTTGCGTGACATCTTCCGTATAAGCTTCTCACAGAGAGCCTTATACTCCTCATTGAGATAGCTATCACAAAAACCGTTGGTCATTTCAATGAGTTTCTCAGTATATTCTTGTACAGTTGCTTTATCCTGTGTGCTCTTAACCATGAATCCCTCCAAAACACTTTACCTTGAAGCTTACCCAAATAATCCTATTGTCTCATAATACCACCTGGAAGACGAATTGGCATGTTACAACTGATGCAGATACTGCTGGCGAATTCATGAGAGAGGATAGACAAGAAAAAAGAGGTTAGTTAGGATAGAGTCCAGGAGAAGACCGGAGTTCACCTGAAAGGATGCATGCAGAAAGGAGCAGCAGTGTTATGTCCCTCCACCCAACCCCAATCAGCCCAGTGCCGGAAGAGACCGCGCGAGTAGCGCGTGCCGCGTTCCCGAAAGGCAACCGCTACCTGGAGATCCGCGATGTGTTAGGAACGATCTATACCGATGAGCTGTTTGCGGACCTCTACCCGCGCAGAGGCCAGCCGACGGAAGCACCCTGGCGGTTAGCGCTGGTGACGGTCTTTCAGTTTGTCGAAGGCCTCAGCGACCGGCAGGCGGCTGATGCGGTGCGCGGGCGTATTGATTGGAAGTATGCGCTCTCGCTGGAATTGACCGATGCCGGCTTTGATGCCTCGGTGCTCAGCGAATTCCGCAGCCGCCTGGTCGCGCAGCAGGCCAGTGGGCGCTTGCTGGACGTGCTGGTGGAGCAGGTGCACGAGCGGGGCTGGATCAAAGCGCGGGGCAACCAGCGCAGCGATTCGACGCATGTGCTAGGGGCGGTACGCTTGCTCAATCGGCTGGAATTGGTCAGCGAGACGTTGCGAGCGGCCCTGGAGGACGTGGCCACGCTCGCGCCGGAGTGGTTGCGCAGCTGGATGCCCCAGCCGTGGGTGGAGCGCTATGGTCGGCGTATCGAGGAGGGACGGCTGCCCAAAGGCGAGACGGCGCGCCAGCAGTACGCCGAGCAGGTCGGAGCCGACGGGGCGCTGCTGCTGGTGCGCATCCAGGAGGAAGAGGCGCCTGCCGTGTTGCGCGAGGTGGCAGCCGTGCAGGAACTGGGGGTGGTGTGGCAGCAGCAGTCTGCAGAGCAGGAGGGCGCGGTGCGGTTGCGCAACAAAGATGACTTACCGCCCAATGCCCAGCGCCATGATTCCCCCTATGATCCAGAGGTGCGCTACAGCACGAAACGCGATATGAGTTGGATCGGCTACAAAGTGCATCTGACGGAGACCTGTGAGCCAGAGCACGTGCAGCTGATTACGCACGTGGAGACGACCTATGCGCCAGTGGCCGATGTCGAGCGGCTGCCAGCCATCCAGGAGGCGCTCGTGGGCAAAGGCGTGCCGCCAGGGGAGCACTTGGTGGATACCGGCTATATGGATGTGAGCTTGCTGCTGGCAAGCCAGCGCACCCAGGGCATTCGCCTGGTGGGGCCGGTGCGTCCTGATCCGCGCTGGCAAGCGCAGCAGCGCACTGGCTACGATACCTCCCAGTTTGTCTTTGACTGGCAGGCGAAGCAGGCCACCTGTCCCCAAGGCCAGACCAGTGTCACCTGGACGGAGCGCATCGATCAGCGCTCTGGTCGCGCCATCGTCGCGGTGCAGTTTGCGACTGCGACCTGCCGGGCCTGCCCGGTGCGTGCGCAGTGTACCCATGCGGAGAAGATGCCGCGCCAAGTGACCGTGCGTCCCCAAGCCGAACATGACGCCTTACAGCAAGCGCGGCTCTATCAGCAGACGGAGGCATTCCGGCACGAATACAAGCGGCGCGCGGGTATTGAGGGCACGATCTCGCAAGCGGTACGCGCCTTCGGGCTCCGCCAGGCGCGCTACGTCGGGGTAGCCAAATTGCACTTGCAAGCCATCGGGACGGCCGTGGCGCTCGACTTGTGTCGCTGGGTGGACTGGCACACCCACAAACCTCGGGCCAAGACACGGGTCTCCCATGTTGCAGCACTCGCTCGGATCGCTTAAGCAGAATTCGCCAGCAGTATCTGAT
>Ga0207684_10004058_pt1 | contig 13981 bp, 15 predicted proteins | sample KBSK5501metaG_FD_184342 | JGI IMG/M metagenome (GOLD analysis project Ga0207684, IMG submission 184342) | Corn, switchgrass and miscanthus rhizosphere microbial communities from Kellogg Biological Station, Michigan, USA - KBS K5-50-1 metaG... | ecosystem: Host-associated > Plants > Roots >...
ATCAGTCCGGCGCCTCGAACGCTTAGGCTTTCAGGTGACACTGCACACAGCGGAGGCAGACCTGGCCTGAACTCCACAGCACTCCGCCGTCCACCAGCTATCCTATTTTCAGAGAAAGTCTAGCTCACACCCACCTAGCTAATTGACGCAGTGACTGCTATGATGTATCGTTGGCATTAGTGACCTGACTGCGTTTTGACGCAGTGCAGGTTGATGGTTCGGACCCTGGCTCGTGTGAGGCGGCAGAGGTAGACGTAGCTTGGCGAGTCGATTGATGGGTACGGACGAGGTGTTGTCTTTGTGAAACTGGGAGGGACGCACGTGAGGTTTGCGCTATCGAAGCATGCTCGCACAGGAATGACACTACTGGGAATCAGCGCACTCGCCATGGTAATCTGAGCCTGTGGCGGTGGTACTACCTCTTCTGGCTCTGGTGGCTCACCCCAAGCGACAAAAGGCCCTGCGAAGGTCGGGGATACGATTACGGCTGACAATGTTGCAACGACTCTGGAGTCCGTGAAGAAGCTCTCTGGCGACGAGTTCATCAAGCCAAAGTCCGGCAATCAATTCATCGTGGTACGTGTCAAGATCCAGAACAAGGGAGATAGTGAGGTCAGCTACAATCCCTTCGATTTCCATGCCAAGAATAGTAGTGGCAACATCACCGACCTTGAGATACCTCCTTCGACATACAAGGACAATAAGGAGCTTGATTCAGGTCAACTCGCCAAGGGTGGCTCTGTCGAGGGGGATATCGTCTTTCAGGTGCCTGTGGATGACCATGGCGCGCAATTGACCTGGCAGCCGAGCATCTTCGGCAATAACTCAGACTTTGTCTGGGGGCTGGGCTTGTAGCGACTCCGATTTGGCATGAAATAGCCCCAGGAGATCCGTCAATGGACTTCCTGGGGCTGTGTGCTGTTTCGGTTTAGGCTACATCCGACTCGGCTTGCTCGATCCAATCGGCCACCGGGATACGCATCCCGCGATAGCCGGTCTCTGGGTCAATCCGATCATTGAGCCAAATATTCCAAAACGACCTGTGTACGCCTGCCTGATAGACCTTGAGTTTACCCATCGCCCCACGGTTTGCTAACTCCCAGCGCATGTCATCACTGAAGCGGACCCTGCGCCCATCCAATCCCCTCACGATGGAGGGTATGTCACTGACTTTCATGTTCTCAACCTCTAGGAATACCTTTTTGGCTCTCAACCCACATTCCGCACCCCAGAGTACGCACTTTTGGCACTATACTCTGACCCCGACAAATCCAGGCTATTTCTGGCTTAGGAGCTACTTCGCGGGGACCGGATGTAACAAAGGAAGATTCCTACACTGTGAATCTATTTTCGCGTGAACCGTGTAGAATCGAGCCAATTGCCTACGATGTGTCAAGGTGTCGGTGATCTTAAAATATGTCCGCTCTGCTGCTATAAGGCCTGATGGCGCCAGGATTTGTGGCTGATTCCGATATTTCCAAAAGGCGCTGAATTGGGGTGCGGAATGTGGGTTGTGACGCATCGAATCCTGGCCATGTGGCGGTTGTGTACCGCTGGCTGTCTTGTTTAGTGTCCAAGTACAGCGTCCACTTTGCGCGTAATTCTCTCCTCCGCGCGAGGTGGGCGTTGGGCATATTTTACACGAGGAGAATTGGTATGACTGCTCAACAGAACATGCAAGCATTGCGGCGCACTGCGATCTCCCTCGCAAAGAGGGTGGAGCGTCACAGAGCCAAGATCAAGGCCATCAAAGAGCGGAAGCGCGCCCTGGAGTTCCTGACAAGCTGGGAAGGGCTGTATTCCGACCTGCGCCAACACCCCGCGTTCGAGGCTGTATTCGATGCGATTGGTGATGCCAGGGACTACTTCGCGGACGGCGACAAGTGAAGAAGCCGACGCCACTACGGCGTAAGAAGCAGCAGCCTGAGGCCGTGACTGAAATGACGAGTAGTAAATCAGCGATGCTGCGCGGCGGACCAATGGGTGAGATGTCTCTAAGCCAACGTGGCGACGTATCTGATAAAATCAACGGGCGGCAGCACCGAAGTTTTGTACTGGACCTCAGCCTTCCGGGCGTGCAGAAACTCCTCAGCATCGCTGCGGAGGCACAACGAGTCATCGACAGGCGCGAACGGCTCCAGGAGGTTGCCTAGAAGGTTGCGTGGCCGCTACTGAGGAGCGCACATGTCGAAACGACGACAGGACAGGTCAGCGAAATGGCAATTCCTCTCGCGGCCAGGACCGGGCGAAGGCTACGGGCAGGTGCGCTACTCCTCCGACAGCCAGGATATTCGCTCACTGAACGAGCAGAAGGATCGCATCCGCGCGGTCTTCGAGCGCGAGCAGTGGAAGTTATTGGGATTCGTCGAGGAGCCTGAGCTGAGTGCGTCCTACGACGATCTCGACTACAGGCCACAATTCGCGAGGTTGCTCACCGATCTTGCTGGCAAAGAGTGCAACGTCATCGTCTGCGACGAGACGAGCCGCTGGGCGAGGAGCGCGGAGGTTGGGCATAAGAGCCCGCGCCTCCTGCGCGAGCGGCGCTGCTGGTGGGAGACGGTGAGCGACGACTGGGACATCAACAAACCACTCAGCGATGGTGGCGCTATCATGTGGGCCATCGCCCAAGGCATGAACGAGGACTACTCGCGCAAACTCTCGTTCCATACGCGCAAGGGCAAAGCTGGTAAGGCCAACGAAGGCTACAGCAACGGCATCCCCATGTATGGGTATCGCGTCCCGGAGATCGTCATCCCACCCAACGCGACCGCGCTCGACATTCGCAGGATACGTAGCAGGCTGATCTACGAGCCTGATCCTGCGTACTTTTCAGGACTCCAACGTTTCGGAGAACTGGCCGCGCAGTCTGCTCCATCGCTCTCGTTCCGCGACATCGCCGACGAGATGAACCGCCTGGGGTTCCGCTATTACAGCACACGCCACCACTTCGAGGGCATCTGGAACGTCGAGCGCGTCTACGGTGTGTTGAAGCGCGAGTTCCCGCGAGAATATGTGCGCGGGAACGGCAAGGGGACAATTGTTCACCCGGACGGGTCGTACTCCGAGGGCTTGCACGTCTCGGCATGGCCCTACGAACTATGGCAGCGTATGGAGGAGAGTCGGCGCCTCTACGGTCGTCGACCACCGCGCTACAAGAAGCACCTCGCGGGTCCGCTCCAGGGACTCGTCTCATGCCGTCACTGTGCGCAGGTCATGCGATATCGCGAGGATATCCGCACGAAACAGACCGTGGCCCAAAGCATGCGGACCTACCACACATTCTACTACTACTGCCGCGAGTACCTGCGCTACGAGTGCGTCGGGGGCAGGAATGGCAAGGGAAGGTTCGTGGATGAACACCTGCTGAACGGACAGTTTGGCCTCTTGCTCGCGCTTCTGGGTAACTGGAGCGACGCCGCCTCTCAGTTCATCAAGAGCGAGTACGCGCGCCAAGAACGTGAGCGTGGCGACGTGAGCGACTTCCTGACCTACGAGTCAATGAAGGCCAAACTCTCCGCACGTCGCGAACAAGTCAATGACATGTACGAGATGCAGACCATTGACCGAACGGGGTATCTCTCACGCCTAGAAGCGATACGCAAGGAACAATCTGCACTCGTTCAGCCGCGAGAATCCAACACGGGCGTTGAGCAGTGTCTCAGGGCGGCACGGCAAATTGACATGCTCGCTACTCAATGGGACAAGCTTTCAGGCGATAAACAGATGCGACGAAAGATCGCGCACGCGCTGATCGTTCCAGGTGGACTCGTCTATGACTCCGGCAGTCGTCGAATCGTGGGCGTGCGACCCCTGCCCGACTTCTACGAAGCGTTCCGGTGTATCCTCATCACCGAAGGGTGGAGCGAACTCGACGGCATGTTCTGGCATGACTCCTACGACCTTGTGCCGCCACCCAAGAGACGTACGCGCTACCACGAGATCGTTGACATGCTCCGTGAGGGCCAGCACGCGATGTCGGCCTCGGACATTGCGGCTGCAACCCATATGTCCATATCGAACACGAACACGGCCCTCTCGCTACTGTTCCGTAAAGGATACTTGATTCGCGTCGATCAAAAGACCGGCACCACGAAGAAGTACCTCTACCGGTCGAATGGCAAACCGTTCAAGGGCGAAGCGATGGTGCCACGCAAGAAAGGCGCGTAGCTCCATGCACCAAGATCCAGGCGGTTCCAACGCTCCCACGATGCTGATAATAGGTGTTTTGTGGGATGTGGATGGCGTCATCATCGACAGCGCCGAGCAGCATCGCGCCGCCTGGGAGGCGGTCGCGCGTCTGGAAGGGCTGCCCTACTCCGATGAGGCGTTCTGGCCCACCTTCGGCATGCGCAATACCGACGTGATTCCTCGGCTCTATCAGGTCGCTGGGCCTCCGGAGCGGCTCGCGGCGCTGGGCGAGCGCAAGGAGGCGATCTACCGCGAGCTACTGGCGCAGGAGGCGCACACGCTGCCCGGGGCGAAAGAGTTGATGGCGGCGCTGCATGCGGCAGGCTACCGGCAGGCGCTCTGCTCCTCGGCGCCGGAGCGCAACATCGCGCTGATCGTCGAGCTGCTGGGGCTTGGGCAGTGGCTGGAGGCGACCGTCTCCGGCGAGAACGTCGCGCATGGCAAGCCGGCGCCGGATATCTTCCTGGCGGGAGCAGAGCGACTAGGGATCGCGCCGGAGCGCTGCCTGGTGATCGAGGACGCGCCGGCGGGGGTGCAGGCGGCCCACGCCGCTGGGATGCGCTGCCTGGCGGTGCGCCGCGTTGGCCAGCCCGACGCGCCTGGTCTCGACGCCGCCGAGTATGTCGCTGATGCGCTCACGGATGTGGATGTCGCGCTGGTGGATCGTTTGCTGGGTGTCGCGCGTTAAACGTGACCTGCGATCATCTCGGCAAGGGCGGGCAGGACGACGCCCGCCGGGCCGCGCAGCGAGAGGTCGGCCCAGCGGCTCAGGTCGGTCGCCTCTGGGTTGACCTCGACGATCAGCGCGCCATGCCGTCGCGCCGTCTCCGGCAGGCTCGCCGCCGGATATACCTCCGCCGAGGTGCCGACCACGAAGCAGATCTGGCAGTCCTGCGCCGCCACCTCGGCGCGCGCGAACGCGATGGCGGGCAGCATCTCGCCGAACCAGACGACATCCGGCCGCAGCAGCCCGCCGCACCCTGGACAGCGTGGAACCTCCGGCCACTCGCCGCGCTCCATCATCTCCTCGGTGATAGCTGGCGCGTCTGCCGGCTCCTTGTAGGCGACAGGCGCATCTTCCATGAGGCACTTGACGTGGTCCAGGTTGCCGTGCAACTCGACCACGTCGCGGCTGCCCGCGCGCTCGTGCAGGCCGTCCACGTTCTGGGTGACAAGCGTGAAGTCGGGATAGTAGGCGCCCAGGCGAGCCAGGGCGTAGTGGGCGGGATTCGGCTCGACGCTACGCAACTGCGCGCGGCGCATCGCGTACCAGGCCCAGCCCCGTTGCGGATTGCCCTCATAGCCCGCGCGCGAGGCAAGGTCGTGTGGATCGTAGCGCCCCCAGAAGCCAGCGCCATCCGCGCCGCGAAACGTCGGTATGCCGCTCTCGGCGGAGACGCCCGCGCCGGTCAGCGCCATCACCCGCCGCGCTGTGCGCAGTTTCTCTAGCGTCTTGGGAGAAATATCGTCCACCTGTGTCACCTGCGACTCCTATCCAGCGCTGCCCCTGCGCCATTGTGAGATTCTCAGCAGTGTACCATTGTCCACGAAACTGCCAGCCGCGCGACAATCCCTCTTGACACAGCGCCAAAGTCATGTTATCTCTATGAATGACGTTCATTCAAGTTAGGGCAGGTGGTGGACATGACGGCGCTCGCCAAAGACGACGTGCGCGACAAGCGGCAGGCGATCCTGACCGCCGCGCGCGACCTCTTCGCCAGCCAGGGCTACGAGGAGACCACGATCGCGGAGATCGCACGCACCGCAGGTATGGCGGTGGGCACAGTCTATCTATACTTCCAGAACAAGCACGACATCCTGGTGGACGTTTGTCTGGCGCTGAAAGCCGAGGTAGCGCAGGTCATCCAGTCGCCTGAGATCCTCGCTTTGCCGGTCCAGCAGGTTCCGCGCGCCATCATCGAGGCAACCTTCCGCACGAGCCGCAAGAATCTGCGTTTCATGAACTCCTTCCAGGTGGAGGGGCAATCCCCGAGGGAGGTCGCGCGACTGCGCGCCACCCAAGACGAGATCGCGGGCTCCCTGAACACCTACTTCCAGCATCTCATCGCTCAGGGAGAGCTCTCACCATTTGATACAGCCGTCTACGCCGAGCTGCTCAACGATCTGGTGAGCGCCGCCTTGCACGAGTGTTTCGCCGTCGAGGGAGGCGCGCGCGAGGAGTTCTACCGCGAAGGCGTCATTGAGTTCGTTGAGCGGCTGTTCTTCGGTCCGCCGCTTGCGGCGAGAGCGAGTGGCGCGTAATCTCCGACGCGGCGCATGAGCGGTCGCGGCAAGATACATCCCAGAAAGACGTTGAGTTGTCGATCCTGATGAATGAAGCTCATTCATAGGCAGAGTGATATTGCGCAGACCTGTTCGAAGAAGGAGCGACTGCGTGCGATTCTCGCGATCGAGCGCCAATGCGCGGACCTGCTCGGAAGACGTGGCTGGCAATCCGTTGTGCGACAGCGATAGCTCGCCCTGAAAACGCGCGGCTTTCCTGTCACCTGCAGTGAATGAAGCTCATTCAGGAAGTGAGGCATGACATGCTCGCAGCTCTGGGAAGACTCCTGTATCGCACGCGCTGGTTCGCGCTCCTGCTCAGCCTGGCCGTCGTGCTCGGCGCCGCGCTCTACGGCTTCGGCGTCTTCGGAACGCTCACCGGTGGGGGGTTCGAGGACCCCAACAGCCAATCCGCGCACGCGCACGCGCTGCTCGACCAGCAGCTTGGCGGCTCGACCGCCGACATCGTCGTCCTGATGCGCAGCGACACGCTCAACGCGACCGACCCGGCCTTCGCCGACGCCGCGACGCGACTGCTGAACACGTTGCAAGCGCAGCCGAGTGTCGCCTCGGTCACTTCCTATTACTCCACGCAGAGTCCGCGGCTCCTCTCGCGCGATGGCCACGAAACCTTCGCCGTCGTGCAGCTCGCCGCGACTGACCGGACGGTCAAGGGGCGCGATTACAAGGCGCTCCTGCCGCTGATTACGTCACCCACGCTCCAGGTCAGCGTCGGCGGCGACCTCGCCGTCAACGACGCCGTCAACGCGCAGGTGAGCTCCGACCTCGAACGTGCGGAGACACTCAGCTTCCCGGTGCTGGCCGTCTTGCTGGTGATCGTCTTCGCCGGGCTGGTTGCCGCGGGTCTGCCCTTGCTGATCGGCGGTGTCGCCATCCTGGGCGCGTTCGCCGCGCTGCGACTCCTCACCGGCGTCACCCCAATCTCGATCTTCGCCATCAACGTGGTGACGGTGCTTGGTCTGGGGCTGGCGATTGACTACGCCCTGTTCATCGTCACGCGCTTCCGTGAGGAGTTGGACGCCAGCGCGGGTGATTCGCGCCGGGCGCTGGAGCGCACGCTCGCCACCGCCGGGCGCACCGTGCTCTTCTCCGGCCTCACCGTCAGCGTGAGCCTGCTGGGCCTGCTGCTCTTCCCCGAAGGATTCCTACGCAGCATGGGGCTGGGCGCGATCTCGGCGGTGCTCGTGGCGATGCTCGCCGCGCTGATCCTCCTGCCGGCGCTGCTGGCGATCCTAGGCCAGCGCGTCAACAGTCTCTCGCTCCAACGCCTCTTCTGCCGCGGCGCCGCGGCAGAACCGCGCGAGACGCATGGGGCGTGGTACCGCCTGTCACAGTTTGTGATGCGCTGGCCGGTTCCGGTGGCGGTGGCGGCGCTGGCCATGCTCGTGACGCTTGGCCTGCCCTTCCTGCACGCCTCGTTCTCCACCCCCGACGTGCGCGTGCTGCCTGCGAACCAGGAGGCGCGTGTCGTCTCCGATCGCCTCGCGCAAGACTTCGCGCAGCAAGGCGCATCGAGCATCGTCGTCGCCATTCGTACGCCGGGCGACGCCCTCTCGTCCGAGAACCTGGCGCGCCTGGACGGCTATGTGCGCCAGATCGAGGCCATGCCTGATGTGGTCGCGGTCCAAAGCCTCGTGTCCGTCGATCCCGCGCTCACACTCGCCGACTACCAGCGTCTGTACACCCGGCCTGAGCAGAATCCACAGATCGCGGCTGTCGCGGCGCAATTGGCGAACGGCGCCGGAACGAAGGTCATCGTCGAGCTGTCGTCCGCCGAGTTCTCCGGCGCGACGGAGAACGCCGTGCGGCAGATACGCGCCATGCCGGCGCCCGGCGGCTTCCAGCCGCTGGTAGGCGGGGAGACGGCGTATCAGATGGATCTCTTCAGCAACCTGCGCGCGACGCTGCCCTACGCGCTGGCGGTGATCGCGCTGGCGGTCTTCGTGCTGCTCTTCCTGATGACCGGCTCGGTGGTCATGCCCATCAAGGCGATTCTGCTCAACACGCTCTCGCTGACCGCCACGTTTGGCGCGCTGGTCTGGATCTTCCAGGACGGACATCTGACGCAGGCGCTGGGCCTCCAGTCGAATGGCAGCATCGACGGCACGCAGACGATCCTGATCTTCGCGCTGGCCTTCGGCCTCTCGATGGATTATGAGGTCTTCCTGCTCAGCCGCATCAAGGAGCGTTTCGACGCCACCGGCGATTCCCGCGCGGCGGTCGCCTCTGGCCTGCAGCGCACCGGCTGGCTGATCAGCAGCGCGGCGCTGCTGCTGGCGGTGGTGCTGGTGGCGATGAGCACATCCAAGATTGTGTTTATCCAGCAGATCGGCGTAGGCCTGGCGATCGCAGTGATCATGGATGCGACGCTGGTGCGCAGCCTGCTCGTGCCCGCCACGATGCGGCTGCTGGGCCGGTGGAACTGGTGGGCGCCGAGACCATTGCGCGCGATCTGGCGGCGGATCGGGCTGAGTGAGGCTGAAGCGCCCGTCGCTGTAGACGTCAGTGGCGAAGCTGACGACGCCTCTCGTGAAGCGCTGGCGAGCCAGCGCGCATAGCCCGTCCTTTCCCGACAAGTCATCGTATCTAGGGAGGCGCCAACGGTGGTGGGACAGATACCGCAGGTAATTGGCGCGTTGATCGGGCAGGGCCGCACCGCCGAGATCTACGCGTGGGGCGACAACAAGGCGCTGAAGTTGTATCACGCGGGATGGCCAGCTTCGTGGGCGGAGCACGAGGCGCAAATCAGTAGAGTCGTAGCCGCGACTGGCCTGCCCGTTCCAGCCGTCGGGGGAACGCTCGAACTCGATGGCCGCTATGGGATCCTCTTTGAGCGGATTGTCGGACCAAGCCTGGTGCGGCAGTTCAGCGCCAAGCCGTGGACGTTGGCGCGCGCCTTGCGCGCGTTCACCGACCTGCACCTCGCCATGCACGAGCGAGTGATCTCTGGACTCCCCTCCCAGCGCGAGCAGTTGGCGCGCCTCATTCAAGAGGCGTCGCCCCTGCCTGGGGAGATACGCAAGGCGGCGCTTGAGCGACTCGAGCAGCTACCTGATGGCGTCGCGCTGTGCCACGGCGACTATCATCCAGACAATGTGCTGGCGCCGCGGAATGGCCCGGTGATCATTGACTGGGGCGGCGCCAGCAGCGGGCATCCACTGGCCGATGTCGCGCGGACCGCGTTGCTCTTGCAGGTGGGTGAGCCTCCTTCGTCCCAGACGAACAAGTGGCTGCTCGCACCGGCCAGGGTCTTGGTGCGCCGAGCCTACATCAGGCGGTGCCTGCGACTTCGCCCCGCGAGCAAAGTCGAACTCGCCGCATGGCGCTTCCCCATCGCCGTCGCCCGCCTCGGCGAGGGAATTGCTGAGGAGAAGAATAAGCTGCTACAACTCATTGAGGCAGCGCGCTCATGAAAGGTCCTGCTGGTGGACCACGTGGGGAGTGGCCGTCTTGGCGCGTACGGCGCCTACAGTATCCGATGTCGGGCCGGGGCGAGGAGCGCCCAGACATGCGCTTCTATGTCTATCCGACCGTAGCGGTCGATGCGACGATCCGCGCCCACGGGCTGGAGCAGCGGTCTTATCAGACGACTGGCCCATGGCAGGTGGTGGTCTATGCGTGCGCTTCGCCCCGCTAAGCGGTTTGCTTCGTCTCAAGCATGGCTGCGCGCGCAACGGAGCGCCGTTCAATCCATCGCGGGCGATGGAGCGGCAACCTGCGCCAGGATCGCTTCACGTTCAGGGAGAGCGGCGTGAGCCGATATTACCTGGGCAGGCAGGCGCGCAGCTATAACATGCGCCTGCGCGTGTTTACCGAACGAACGCTCTCAGAGGCGCTGGCGATGGTTGATTTTGAGACGCTGCGCCGCGTGGCCGAGCGCGAGGGGCGTTCCCCACGGATGCTCGACGTGGCTTGTGGGACGGGCGTCTTCCTCAAGCAAATACTCGAGCTGGCGCCAGCGATCGAGGCGTATGGGATCGACGCGAGCGCCGATATGCTCGAGCAGGCGCGCGCCACACTGCGCGGATTCCCACAAGCGCATCTTCAGCAAGTAGTAGTGGGCGACGGCGAGACAGCGACACTGCCCTTCGCGCCAGGCAGCTTCGATCTCATTACATGCACGAACGCCCTGCACGCCATGCCCGACCCGCTGGGGGCGCTCGTGGAGTGGAAGCGACTCCTGACGCCAGGAGGACACGTGGCGCTGGAGGATTTCGCTCGCCGAGGACCTCCATTCCCCTGGCGACCGTTTGAGTGGCTGGTGCGGCGTGTTGTCGGGGAATCTGTGCATGTCTATTCGCTTGCGGAGGCGAAATCGCTGTGCCGGGAGGCTGGGCTGCGTATCGTCGGTGAAAAGGCGTTCAGGATCGATTGGCTCCTGCATGGCTGGGCGTTGCGTGCGACCGAAGGCGCCTAGGAAACATCCTGGACTCAGAGCGTTGAGGCGAACCATGCGGCAGCGCGATGACTTGTTGCGCTCTGCCCTGCGCGGTGGAACTTCTTCTACCGTTGCAAAAATCTACTACTAAGCACACTTTACGCACTATCATATACTCGTTTCCGGATGGCTGCTGTTGAGAGCAGTGCCAGGATGGAGCGGGGCTGTGACGTGCGTAAGGCGATGGAGGAGGACCAGCCAGCATAGCAGATCTTCGTGCCCGTAAGCGGGCGGGCGGTGAGGCCCTGCGATGGCAACAGCAGCATCGCCCCCCGCCCGGTATACGAGCAGGGGTTGACCTCCACAGAGGTCATGCGGTACGCCACGTACCGCTGAGTCTGGTGATACGTCAAGAGAAAGGCCAGACCAAATCGCGCAATATTCAGGCTGGCGGCATAATCTCGTGAACCATTCCAGCCGCAGGCATCACACCACAACCATGCTCCCCCCTTCACCGCTTCCTGCCGGTCAGCGCTACTGGGCGAGCGATAGGTCTTCGCTGGCTGATGGCAGTGTGGGCAGGTGTGCGAGGTATGCTGGGCATGTTCTTGGCGGGTGCGAATGCCCAGGAGATAGCATTTGTATTTCAGGACCCGCCACAGTTCCCCACGTACTGTCGTGTTGTTGCGCCAGTTGCGAAAGCGCCCGCGCACGTCTCTGCCCCGTCCGCGGGCCTTGAGGGTACGCAAGTTCTCTCCACAGATGAGCCGGCAATCAGAGAGCAGCGCCAGCAGGATAAGGAGGTTGCTGGCCAGATGCGCCAGTTCCCGATTGCGCCGCCCATAGGTCTTCCAGCAGGTCTGGATGTGGCGTTCCATGTCGGCCACTCTGGCCTGCCAGCCAGCATAATGCGATGGCACTGGGATTTGCTGCTCGTAGAGGGTCTTCTGTGCTGCCACAACCAGCTTGCGATACCGATCTCGGCGCCCTTTCAAGCGATCAATCTCACGTCGCAGGCGGGCCTGCCGCCCGTCGATACCACCCGTATCCAGAAAGACCGGCCGACTCACCTGCCGATACGGCTCCTTCCCCTCACTCTTCTCCAGGATGGAGACGGTGATGAGGCTTCGAATCCCCCAATCAAAACCGAGCGCTCGCCGTTCCTGTTCGAGCGGCGGCACGAGGTGCGCTGGCGCCTCCACGACGACATCGAGCATGGCAAAACGACTGCCATCGTCGGACGTCCCCTCGCGGAGCGTGGGGGCGAGGGGCTTGGCTCCTGCAAGCAAGTACCGCTGGACAGCTTCTGGCAAGGCGATCTCGTGCCACGCTAGCCACCATCCCCACACCCCCTGCTCTTCTGGCCCCCGCAGCCGCACGCGCCAACACAATTCCTCCGGCAGTTGTTCGTGTGTATGTAGGTCGCAGCGTGGTCCGCGATATTCAGGCTGGATGCGATAGGTCTGGCCTGCCGCCATCCCATCGTCGCCGGCGAAGGTCAGTTGCGCCACCTGCTGCACCGGTACCGGCTGCAAGTGCTCATAAGTCGTGGGGAACTTCCCTGACTCTAAGAATGTATTGCACGCTTGTTCGACCACGTTGGTCATCAAGAGGAACGACTCTGCCTCCTCCATGTCGTCACGCAGATCCCGCACGGCGGCCTGGATGGCGCGATAGTCTTTGAGTGCGGGTCGCTTGCCCTCGGCGGGACAGATCAGTCCTTCGGTGAGGATTGGCAGGATGGTCTGAAAGATCTGCTTGCGGGTGGCCTGAGCGCGCAAGATGCGCCCGGCGCTTTCCATCTCGCAGCGTTCCTGGCGATTGCCATGCCCGGAGCGCTGGATGAGATACTGCTCCACCTGCTTCCAGGCCGGTCCGGTTCGCTCGCCGGCAAACGCATCCAAGGTTGGCCACAGCAGGGTGACGATGGTGTTGATGGCGTCACGGCTAGCATCCAACAGGCGCAGCGCTCCCGCTTGCATGGCATCCGGCAACCGCACCGGAAATGCCAATGTCTGCGTCTTGGCCATGGCTTACTCCTCGCCTTGGAGTACCTGCTTGGCACAGGCCAGTAATGCCTGCCGTTTGCGACTGCGCATCCCATATAACCGCCCCGCAAACGATGACAGGATCGCCAGTAGATCCGCCGTCAATTCTTGTTCCGGCGTGTGGTCTTCTGCCGCATTCAGCACTGTCAGGCGCACTCCATAACCAGCAAAGAGCCGGGTCAAGTAGTCCAGTCCGAAGCGAGTCAACCGGTCCGTATAGGTCACGACCACTTCCTCGACTTCATCACGTTGCGCCATTTCCATCAGCCGGACTAACGCCTTGCGCTCGGCATTCAATCCACTGCCGATATCGGTCAACGTGAGCGTTGGCTTGCCGCTCCGTTCCCGTTCGGCCCAGTCGCGCAGGCGTGCCACCTGGGTCTGTAAATCAGCAAAGCTTTTGGTCAACTGCTGTTTACCCTGCAGACGATGGCGTTCGGCGCCGCGCCCGATATTCTGCGCGCACATAGGCAGGAGCGTAGGGGAGATAGCGCCGTTGCGTCTCCTCGCTCAGGGCAAAGAAATTGTGATCAAAATACCCTGGGCAACTAGCGCTGCCGCACGCGCAGTCCCAGCGGTTCTCGCTGATGGCGCTCAGACGGTAATCCACCGTGATCTCCTCGCCTGACTCGATGTCTTTCCAGGCGTAGAGATCCATGCCATGGGGCATCGCGTTTGGCGCGCAGGAGTGGTTGAAATAGCAGCCGGGAGACGTCAGTATCTCGCTGGTGTCTTCGTCGATCTCATCGAGGTGGCGCTGATCTTCCGCGGACAACGTGGCGATCTCGCTATTGGCGATGATCCTGCCGCGTCGGCGGCGAAAGATGAACTCGCCAGCGTCGAAATGGCGCAGAGCAAAGACGCCTTTGCCTTTGGTCGCGGTGTCGCGCGCCTCAATATCGGTGATCACGTCGAAAACCTCTTTGGATGGGAGCGCCCGCGAGATCAGTCACTCACTGTAGCGCACTGTAACATGGCGGCAAACTACGCGGCGGCGTGACGCGGTGGTATCTCGTGCGAGGCATTGACGCGCGTGGTCATCGCCCGTATACTTGCGCCCAAT
>Ga0207684_10004059_pt1 | contig 13981 bp, 17 predicted proteins | sample KBSK5501metaG_FD_184342 | JGI IMG/M metagenome (GOLD analysis project Ga0207684, IMG submission 184342) | Corn, switchgrass and miscanthus rhizosphere microbial communities from Kellogg Biological Station, Michigan, USA - KBS K5-50-1 metaG... | ecosystem: Host-associated > Plants > Roots >...
AAAGCATCAAGGCGGTGTGCGATCGGTACGGCGTTCCCCTGCCTGCGGCAGCCCTTCAGTTCCCATTTGCACATCCCAGGGTGTGCACCGTCCTCCTCGGAATTCGCTCGATTGACGAGCTGGAGAAGAACTTGCTGTGGCTTGACGCACCGATCCCCGATGAGCTCTGGGCCGAGCTCAAGTCGAACGGCTTGCTGCGTGAGGATGCGCCGACCCCGTCAAGCCCAAGAATCACGTGACGACATCAATGAAGGAAACCAACCCTCGCATCGACGCCCACCATCACTTTTGGGACCCAACCCGGACGACATATCCATGGATGGTCGGCGACGCCATGGACCCGGTGAGAAGACCGTTCACCCCGGACGACCTTGCCCCGGAGCTCACGTCTGAGCGCATCTCGGGAACCGTGCTCGTGCAGACGATCTCGAGCATGGACGAGACGCGCGAGTTCCTCGAGCTGGCTGCACGCACCGACTTCGTATGGGGGGTTGTCGGCTGGGTCGATCTCACGTCGGAGCGCGCCGCCGACGACTTGGATTTGTTGATTGCCGGGACCGGCGGCGACCGGCTCGTCGGCATCCGGCATCAGGTCCACGATGAGAGTGATCCGCGATGGCTGTGTCGGCCCGATGTTCGACAAGGGCTCGAGGCGGTGCGAGAGCGGGGACTTGCGTATGACTTGCTCGTGCGGGCTCGCGAGCTTCCGGCCGCGATCGACACAGTGCGCGCGCTGCCAGACCTCCAGTTCGTGCTCGACCATATCGCCAAACCCCGCATCGGTGAGGGCAAGGACCCTGAGTGGCGCGAACACATGCCGGCGCTTGCGGCTCTCCCGAACGTCGCCGTGAAGCTGTCCGGCATGGTGACCGAGGCGAATTGGGCTTCCTGGACTCCGGCCGACCTGCGGCCATTCGTCGCCTCGGTCGTCGAGTGGTTTGGGACCGACCGGCTGCTGTTCGGCTCCGATTGGCCGGTTTGCCTGCTTGCGGCGTCGTACGGAGGCGTTGTGCGGGGTCTCGAGGAAGCGCTCGGGCCTATGTCTACCGGCGAAGCGGAACGGATCTTCGGTATGAACGCCGTCAGTCTCTACCGCTTGCGCGGTGCGTAGGTGTAGCCCCAGGTCATGAAGACTCCTCTCGGATGCTGCTCTGAACCTGTCCTCCGGCGCACCACGCTTCGAGGCGAGACTCATGCGTGTCGCTGCGGAATCGCACCTCGATCAGGCCGCCGCTGTTCGACGAACCGATCTCGACCCCATAGCCGCTATTGGGCGTGGCCCAGTTGAGAGTGATCTGACTGCCGCTGCAGGTCACATTCGCTGTTCCACCGACCAGCGAAAACGTCCGGGTGTCGTTCGCCGGAGCTTGCGGTGGTGGCGTCGCCGACGCGGACGGCGGCCCAGCAACCGATGGCGTGGCATGTCCTGGCGGCGACGCTCCAGGCACGCTCGCCGGTGGAGCTGGTGTCGCGCCCGGTGCAGTCTCAGTCGGTGTCGACGAGGTCTCCCCCGTCTGTGTGACGCCATGTTCAAACCCGGCTTGCGAGACCCCGTCGCCCTGCAGCACGGTTACCTGTCCGGCCACCATGTGGACAGCTGCATAAACGATGGCAGTGGCGAGCAATGTCCCGGCGAGCCACGTCGCGACAAGGAGAACGCGCCGCAGGCTCACCGGGCTTCTACCTCTCAATTTCCGGGATCAGTCGGACTCCTCTCGAATCTCGGTGGCCTGCACCATGCCGCCGACACAGGTCGCCCGAATCTCGGACTTGTGCGTGTTGCTTTCGAACCTGACCTTGATCTCCTGACCTCCATCCTCGCGCTCGGTCTCGACCGAAAAGCCGGTGTTGGGCACCGCCGAGCCGAGAGATATCACGTTGCCCGAGCAGGTGAAGGTCACTGTCCCGCCCACCAGGTTGAAGGTCTTCGACGTCACGGCCGCGGGCGGAGCGGGCGGAGCGGGCGGCGCCTGGTTCTCTACTTCCTGCTCGTCATCGTTCTCGTCTTCAGGTGCCTCGGCTTGCTCGTTCTGCTCTTCGGCCGCTTCCTCCGCCTGCTCAGCGGCTCGCGCTTCGGGTGTGACCTCGGCGCGGGGCGACAGGGCGGCGTGAGTTGATTCCGCGTTCCGAACTGCGACGTGCGATCCGGTGCGGGACCCAGCCGCCGCAGCCCCTGCGCTCCATGCGAGGAGAGACACAGTGATGGCTCCGATGACGACGATCTGCGGGCGGAATATACGTTTCATGACGCCGAGTCTCCGGAAAGGCACATCTCAGCCGCCTTAAAGCAGTGATAAATCTTCCTTAAGGACCAGGCGCGACTCGTTCCAGTAGCCCAATCAGGTATCGGTGGATGGACTCGCAACCCATATGCCAACGGTCACCTTGGTCGAGGACGACGAGCGGATCACGAAGACTCTGCGGGCAGCTCTCGAGGAGCTGGGTTACGCGGTTCGAACCGCACCCAACGCGATGCAAGCGCTCCGCGACGTGACCGCCGATACGGGTGACGTCGTGGTACTGGACCTGGGCCTGCCCGATGTCGACGGGCACGAGCTCCTAAAGATGCTGCGGGCGGTCAGCTCGGTGCCCATCATCATCACAACAGCCCGCGACGATGAGACCGAGATCGTGCGCAACCTCGACTCTGGCGCCGACGACTACATGGTCAAACCGTTCTCGGCGTTACAGCTTGACGCGCGGATCCGTGCCGTCATCCGACGCGCCCGACCAGACCAGCAAAACGGTCCGATTCTGATCGGCGAGCTCGAGATCGACCCGCGACTTCATCGCGCCTTCCTCGCCGGCCGGGAGCTCACGCTTACTCGTAAGGAGTTCGACCTGCTGCAATATCTCGCGGCCCGGCGTGGCTCGGTCGTCACCAAGCGCGAGCTTCTCGCCAAGGTTTGGCGCCAGCCGTTCGGGGGCGAAGATCGAACCGTCGACGTGCATCTCTCGTGGCTTCGGCGCAAGCTCGGGGAAACGGCCGCCAATCCGCGCTACCTCCGGGTCGTGCGCGGTGTGGGGGCGCAGCTGATCGATCCTGGCGCCCAACAGCATTGAGGCGACAGCTCGCACTTATGGCGGCGGCCACGACCTCCATGGTGGTGGTGGCTTTCGTGATCCCGTTGGGACTTGCTGTCCAGACCATCGCGGCCAATGAGGCACTGAGCGCCGCCGAGATCCAGGCCCGTTCCCTGGCCCCGACCATCGCCACCGTCCACGACCCGGTGGTACTCGCCGACCTGGTCAGATCAGCAGCCGCAACGAGTCCCGGCCGGCTGAGTGTGTTCATGCCGGATGGACAGATCTTCGGCCAGCCGGCCGCTGCCGATGCCAATGTCGCGCTGGCCCGGACCGGCCGGGCCTTCACGTCCTTCGGGACTGGCGGCGCAAACATCTTTGTGCCGGTGGTGATCTCAGCCTCAGGTACGGCGGTGGTCGAGGTGGCAGTTCCCGATTCGAGGCTCCACCGCGGCGTGGCGAGCGCCTGGGCAGTCCTCGCCGCGACCGGGCTGGGACTGGTCCTCCTGGCAGTTCTCGTAGCCGACCGAAGTGCACGTGGGATCGTCGTGCCGACACGGGCACTGGCAGCGGCTGCGCGGCGAGTCTCTCAGGGAGAGCTCAAAGCTGGTGTCGCACCGGCGGGTCCCGCCGAGATCACCGAGGTCGGGCGAGCCTTCAACCTGCTTGTCACCCGTATTGGCGAGCTGCTGGCCGCCGAACGCGAGGCTGCCGCCGACCTCTCCCACCGCCTGCGTACGCCGTTGACCGCCTTGCGCATAAACGTCGGTCGCCTGCCTCACGGATCCGAAGCTGACCGCCTGGGAGCTGATGTGGACGCCATCGAACAAGCGGTGACCGATGTGATCCAGGAATTGAGACGCCAATCACACGAAGGCATGAGCCGCGTGACCGACATTGTCTCTGCAATCCGGGGACGCGTGGCCTTCTGGACGTCGCTCGCAAACGATGAGGCCCGCCCGTGCATGGTTGACGTCGCGCCTGGGTCCTGGAAGGTCGCCCTACCACGTGACGAGGTCGACACCGTGGTCGACGTGTTGCTATCCAACGTCTTCGCGCATACCCCGGAGAAGGTGGCGTTCCGGATCGCGGTGGAAGCTGCCGCCAGAAATCAAGTCCGCTTGGTGGTCGAAGACGATGGCCCGGGCTTCCCGCCATCGATGGTCGCTCGTGGGGAAAGCCGCGGCGGATCGACCGGCCTGGGGCTGGACATCGTGCGTCGAGCCGCCGAAAGCACTGGAGGCTCGCTTTCCATCTCCGAAGGCAAGAATGGTGGCGCCCGCGTAGAGGTTGTGTTCGGATTTCCCGAGGCGGGCAGGGCTACATCTGGCGCATCGTCACTTTCGGCGGTCGAACGGTAACCGTTTAGCGGACTCCGGCGGCAGCCTTCACCTCATTCAGATGTCCGGTCCGGACGTCATAGATGAATCCGCGGACGCTCGACTTGTTGGGAATGAATGGACTGGCCTGTATGCGCGCGATCGATTGCTGGACGTCTTCCTCCAGGTCGGAAAATGCCTCGAGTGCGAAGCCGGGCTTGATGCCCACCTCGGACGCGATGCTGCGCTTCACGTCATCGTCTTTGAACGTCAGCATGCCGCAATCGGTGTGGTGGATAAGGATGATCTCGTTCGTCCCGAGCAGGCGCTGCGAGATGACGAGAGATCGAATCGCGTCATCGGTCACAACGCCACCGGCGTTGCGAAAGACATGTGCATCGCCCTCATCCAGGCCAAGGATCTTGTGCACGTCGAGGCGTGCATCCATGCAGGCGACGATGGCGACGTGCTTGGCAGGGGGTAGCGGCAAGGCGCCCTTCTTGAAAGACCCGGCGTAGGTCTCGTTGTTGCGAAGCAGCTCGTCGGTAACGCTCATCGGGTTGACCTCCTGATCACCACGAACTCAGTTCTGGCCGTTGACAAGGGGAGCGTCCGGGCACCACACCCAGGGTCCCCCCCGCTGCGTGTGCTCAGGCCTGGCTTAGATCGCCACACGAGATGCTTGGAGCGTTTGCCGGCACACTGAAGTCGGGTCCGTGGTGGACGTTGACGTACCAGCCGCCGGCCGGAACCAGATACTCCGCCGGGACATTGCTCGTAACAGTGGCCGCACCTGTCGAGTCAGCCACAACCTGCGTCAATGCAAGTGCAATGCCACCGGGTTTGGCGCACGAACCGTTGTGAATGTGGGAGATGTGGCTCGAGCTGGGCGCCATGCCCGAAAGCTTGATCGTGAGCGTGAAAGAGCCTGATCCCTTGACCACCTGGCCGGTGCCCGATACTCCGCTGTTGTTCTGGGCGACCATCGTGAATTTGATCGCTGCTATCGATGGTGCCGGCGAGGCGGCGGAGCTGGTTCCCCCTCCCCCACAAGCGACCATCGCAAGCATGCCAATCAAGGAAACAACCTGATACCTCATCGGTTGGCTACCTCCGCTCAATACACCGGCACGGCAACCGATACCGCGCGGGGTTACGGCTCCTCAGTCATCGATGCGCCCGGATGGACGTACAGGTGGCGTATCGACTTCAGCAGCGCATCGGTGAGATCCCTGTCGCAAATCGGAGGAGGGCAATCTCTCTCGTCGCAGCAAGCGCATGACTCGATAGTCCGGCCGCACGTGGTGCATTTCAAAACCGTCACCGTGGCGTCGCTCATACGCCCGTCCCCCCTGCATCGACAACATCCTTTTGGAGGAGCAGGCCAACCAGCCTTCCGTCAGATGTTGTGATGGGCGAGCTCTCGAGCTTGTGGTTGACCATTGTTTTCGCCATCTCCTCCGCCAGCACGTAGGGGCGGAAGGTGCTCGGCCCGGGGCGCATGGCCTCTGATATCAACCGGTCACCGTCACCGGCCAGCTCCTTCGCGCGCAGCAGGCCGAACACAACCCGCTCCGCATTGACCACCACCGCCGCATCCCAGCCCTGAGCATGAGCTCGATCTCTTACTGCACCAAGCCGCTCGTCCAATGCGCAGGTCGGGACATCTTTGCGGGCAAGGGTCCCGGCCCGCGGTCGGTTCGCGTTTGTTCCTTCAGTAGGCAGACCGGCAGCCAGCCAATCTAGTTTGCCCACGGTGTAGTCGTAGAGCTCCTGGAAGCCGAGAGTCTCGAGCCGCCACGCGGCTCGCGGGGACATGTCTCAAGCGACGTCCCAGCAGTAGACGATCACGGGTCGAGTCTTGTCGAGCACCTTCGAGCGCTCGGCGTCGATGTGCGACAGCGGAAGGCTGATCGCTCCCGGCAGGTGATCCTCGGCGTACTCCTCGGCCGGCAGCACCTCCACGAGCTGAGCGCCGGCGTCGACCATTCGCCGCAGGCCCTCCCGGTCTATTTCCTTCGGCATGTGCTTATCCCCCCAATTTCAGAGTGTCGATATCAGATAACGTCGGCCCAGTCCCTGGTCCCGAGATCGGACGCCTCGTCCAGCTCCATGACTCGACCGCGAATGTGACGCTTGGCGGCCCATTGAGTCGCCTGGAGTGCGTCCGCAAAGAGGTTGCTGTTGGGACACCACTCTTCATACACGTTCTCGCAGCAGGCAATCAGCTCTTCATCGGGCCTGAACAGGACGGCATGGTTGCCGGCAGGACGGCCGCGCTCGAACTGGACCTCGATGGCTTGACCGCCCGGGCTTGGTGAAAGCGCGCGACCGCTTGCGCCGAGCGCCCCGAAGATTCCGAGGATGTCGTAGGCGCACCAGGTCCAGAACTTGCGGCCCTCGAGCTCGATCTCATGCCGATCTGGAATGACGCTCAATCCGGCCGATCCGACCACACGGCCTTCTTCGTCACGCCGAATCCGACCCGCGCGGTCCAGCTCATCAAGCAGCCGCGAGAGCCGGTCGGTCTTGATAGCGGTCACTGCCGACAGCTGGTCAACGCCAATGGGTTCCGATCGACTAACCAGAAGTCGAAAGGCCATTCGTCGAATCAGAGCCTCCGAGTCGCTGGGCGTCTCGAGAATCTTGGTCGTTGTCATGCGGCGCAGCAGCTCAGTTTCGACACGTCGCGGGTGAACGTCTGGGCCGCGAGCTTGAAGGCTTCCGCGAAGGTCAGGTAAGGCGACCAGGTCGACGCCACCTGATCAGTGGTGAGCCCGAACTGAATCGCATACACAGCCGCCTGTATGACGTCGCCCGCGCCGTCGGCGACCGCCGTAGCGCCGATTATTTCTCCGGTCTCGCGCACGGCCACGATCTTCACAAAGCCGCGCGTGTCGCGGTTGACCAATGCCCGCGGCGCCGCTGCCAGCGGCAGCACGCGGCACTCGCATTCGATGCCCTGCGCGTTGGCCTGCTCGTCGGTCAGGCCCGCGGCGGCCACGGTCGGTCCGGTGAAGATGACCCTGGGCAGCGAGGTGAAGTCGACCTTCCCATCCTCTCCCTCCAGAGCGTTGCGAGCCGCCAGGTTGCCTTCGTAAGCGGCCACGTAAACGAACTGAGGGTGCCCGGTCACGTCGCCGGCCGCCCACACACGGGGGTTGGTCGTGCGCAAGTGGTCGTCAACCTTGACCGCGCCCCGCTCAGTCAGCTCGATGCCCGCCTTCTCAAGCCCCATGCCGGCGGTGTTCGGCCGTCGCCCGGTTGCGACCAGGATCTGGTCGACTGAGATCTCGCGCCGGCCACCACGATGGTCGAAGCTCAGCCGTCGCCGCTCTCCATCGCGGTGGATCGACCTGATCTTCACGCCCGTGAGCACGGTCGCTCCTTCCTCCTGGAGAATCGCCTGCATCGTTTCGGACACCTCTGGTTCTTCGAGGGGGGTGATCCGGGGCATGGCTTCGAGAAAAGTCACCTTGCTACCGAGGCGCATGAAGAGCTGCCCCATCTCGAGACCAATGGCATTGGCGCCGATTACGGCCAGCTCGGCGGGCGGCTCGCGCACCTCGAGCGCCGTGGCGCTGGTCAGATAGCCGGCCTCCTTCAGACCCTCGATCGGCGGAACTGCCGGCGAGGCGCCGGCGGCGATGAGGTAGGCACGAGCGCGCAAACGCTCCCCCCCACATTCGATCGTCTCACCGTCCACGAATTCGGCGAAACCGTGGCAGACGGTGAAGCCGTACGCCTTCGCGAGGTCCAGGTATTTCTCGGCGCGCAGCTGTTCGACGAGCTCGGCCTTGGAGTCGACCATGGCGCCGAGGTCAAAGCTCGTGGCCGAGGTCTGAATACCCGCGAAAGGATGGTGGCCGGCTCGGAAGTAGAGATCGGACGGAGCCAGCATCGCTTTGGAGGGCACGCAGCCGAAGTTGACGCATGTGCCGCCGACCACGTTCGACTCCATCAGCGCGACCCTGCTTCCGGACTCGGTGGCCCGGATGGCCGCGGCAAAGGCGGCCGATCCGGAGCCGATCACGATCAGGTCGTAGTCGTACTTCTTTTCGCCGACCGGCGGCTCGAAGCCAGTCTGTTTTCTTGGAACCTCTTGGATCGAGATGACTTTGTAGCCCGCCTCGTCGATCGCCGCCTCGAGCTCCCGGTCGCCCGCGCTCCCGGCATCAAACACGGCTCGGCCGTCACGCCAGTTCGCCTCGACTTTCGAGGCACCCGCGCCGGTCAGCGCCTCGGCGACTGTCTTCTCGCAATGAAGGCAGGTCATGCCCTCGATCTTCATTTCTTTGGTGGCCATTGCCGACCTCCTAATGGTTGTCAGGCGGCCCCCGCTCGAGGCCGCTGGAGATGATATCCTGCTTGCCAGATATGTATACCTCCATTCTAGCTCCGACCAATGCATCCGCAGCCGCCCGCTTTTTTCGGGTCCTGGGCGATCCGACCCGGCTGCGAATCCTCGAGATTCTTCAGGACGGTGAACACACCGTGAATGAGCTGGTGACCGAGGTCGAACAGCCGCAGCCACGGGTCAGCACGCATCTCGCCTGTCTACGACACTGCGGATTCGTCGAGACGGAACGCCGCGGCAAGGAGGTCGTCTACCGGCTCGCCCTCGACGGCCTCGATGGCATCCTCGATCGCGCCCTGGCCGCGATGTCCCCGGTCACGGAGCGGCTGGCGACCTGCACTCGGATCGGACCGGACTGGGTGTGATGCAAGACACGCGAGGCGCGGGATCAACCGGTGCGGACGCACCACCGCGGATTTCGCGTCCATCCAATGGTTGGTTCACTGCTCCCGCGGCTGCAATCCTGGTCGTCGTCTGCTGCGCAGGCCCGCTCCTTCTCGGCGCCCTGGTCGCCTCCGGAGCAGGAGGCTGGCTGGCGACTCACGGATTCCTTCTGGGCGGCGGGGCGGTGATGGTCGTCGCTGCGGTCCTTGCCGTCCGCGCCTGGATGCGGGTTAGGCGGGGTTGACTGTTCGCGTCTTCACGCTGCTGGCTGCTGCTCGGCGAAATTTTGTCGCGGCCCGGATGACGATTCGCGACGCGGCGAGCGGGAGTATTCAAATTTGACTGCGATTCGGGGCAAACCTATAGTCGCTGGAAGGCGCCGACCTGCCTGGCACGAAGACGGAGGGGTTGATGGGCAAGCACCTTATGGTCCTACCGGTTCTGTCTTTACTACTTCTGACGCTCGGTCCTCCCACGCCGGCCCAAGCCGGCACTACGCACTCCAAGATCCGTCATGAGGAGCTTCGCAGTCGCGTCGATTTTGACCCACAGCCGGGCGCTTCGGGAGCCGGCAGTAAAGCGCGATCGACCCACTCCGCTCTGCAGCCGCTCGCAACTCCGTCGGTCGGACCCAATGTCCGAGTCAACGCTCAGCAGCAGGCGTTTCCGAACGGGCTGATCGGGCGCAGCGAGACTACGGTGGCCTCATCGGCGGACGGGCAGCTGATCGCCGTCGGATTCAATGACGCCCAGGGTTTTTGCGGTGCGCCCTTCGGCGCGGCATGCACCCCGGCCCCGAATCCCGGGCTGTCTGGTTTCGCCTTTTCAACCGACGGAGGCACCACGTTTGTCGATCGTGGGGTCGGCGTGTTCGGTAACGTTTTCACCCGCGGCGACCCGTGGCTGGATCGTGGCGGCGTGGACGCTCAGACTTTCTTTTACGCGAACCTCGCTGTGGATGCCAAGACCGGGGCTGACCTCGGGGTGAGCATCCACCGCGGCCACTTCGCCGGCGGCGACTTTGGGTTCGACGACGTGCACGTCCTGCCGCCAACCAGGCAGGGGGACGGCCTGGACAAGGAGGCGATCGCCGTCGCCAAGGATGGCACCGGCCTGGGAATCGTGTCCCTGACCAACTTCATCCAAACGTGCAACATTCCCGAAAACGGATTCGGGCAGATCGAGGTCTGGCGCACTCACGACGGCGGTGACACATGGCAGGGGCCGGTGGTGGTGAGCGCTGATCGCACTTTCGTGACGGACCCAGCGGACCCCGAGTGCGGGACGAGCGGCATCCGGCAGCAGAGCTCTGTCCCCGCGATCGGACCCAACGGCGAGGTCTATGTCACCTGGTCGTTTGGGCCGACTGCGAACCCCGACGGCACGTCGAGCACCGAGGCCCTGATCAAGGTCGCGCGGTCGCTTGACGGCGGCGCGACGTTTGAGGCGCCGGTTACAGCCGCCGAGATCAACTCCATGCGCCAGAACCCCCTCGTCGGCTACAACCGCAACAGGATCAACGACCACCCTCGAATCGCCGTGGCCACAAGCGGTCCGCACACAGGCCGGGTGTTCCTGACGTTCTACAGCGCGGTTGACACGGCCGATTTCCCGGGCAACGTCCCGTGCCCGGCCGGCCTGCCGGCGGCGGCCATATGCGTGGCTCAGTCGCTCATCTCGTCCCAGGCATTCCTGAGCTTCTCAGATGATCGCGGATCGACCTGGAGCGAGCCGAGGCGAATCGCCCCGCGCGTGCCGGAGACCGGCGTCAAGGAGCTGTGGCCTGTGGTCAGCGTCGAACCGACCGGAGTCGTGGACGTGACCTACTACGAGAGTCAGGAGGTCGCCGCGCCAGACGGCAGCGCTTGCACGGTGCGGGTGAGTCGAACGCCGCTTATCTTTCGGACCGGGCAGGCCCATTCGTTCGCGGACACTTTCTGGGTGCAATCGTTCGACGGCGGCAGCACCTTCTCGGCGCCGACGAGGGTGACCTCGGTGACGTCCGACTGGTGCGCCACATTCAGCAATGTCACGCCAAACTTTGGCGATTACGTCGGGAGCGTGAGCGTCGACCGTAGGGTCTTGTCAACCTGGGCCGACTCGCGCAATGTGCTGCCGAACCTCACTCCCAACCACATCGCCGACACCTTCTACGCGACGGGATTTGGCTCCTAGCTGAGGAGTCCGGGCCCTGATGCGTCAGGGCCCGGAACCCAATGCGCGAACTCAGCCGACGAACACTGTGAAGCCGCTCACCTTCTGGTTGAAGTTCAAGCCGTTGTCGACCACGAGTCGCACTCCCTCTGAGTGCCCGTCCGGCGCCTTACATATCTCGCAGTCGATCTCGAGGATGGCGTCGATTCCGGCAGAAAGGTGGACTCTGATCCTGGCCAGACCTCCGAACAGGTTGGGGGGCAGGTCAGCCTCGGTTCCGAACGAGTTGAAGCTCAGCAGCGCCGTCGCCATCCAGGTGCCTTTGGCACGCACGGCGCCGTCAGGCGCTCGATGCACGAAGGTCCCCCCTCCGGTCACTGTCTTGTCGTGAATGCTCAGCATTCCCGAACCCGTGATGTCGACGGTATCTCCGTTGTCCGCCCGCGCCACGTCAGGGCATGCGCCCGGCCCCAGCGCGCATACGGGGCCGGCCCCAGCGAAATAGAGGAAATTCTGGGTACCGCTGTCAGCCTGAGCAGCGACGGCGCCCCAAATCGAGCCGGCCAGAACGAGCGCAACGACCACCCCAAGCTTTCGCATCATCTAAACCTCCTCCGCATAGCGACAGCGTGGCGGACGGCAACTACCCGAGTGCCAAAAGTTTCGCCCGTGGGTCGAAACTGTCAAGCTCGGTACTCGAACGCGAGTAGAGCTACGTGTGGCCAGGGTGGACGGTTTGCTGTGCGGCCGTGACGATTGCGGCGAGGACACGGCCTATTCGTTCGGCAGCCTTCTCGATGTCGGGCTGGCCGGCATCCAGCCACGCGATGACTGCGTCGACGGCAACCGTTGGCGCAAGCTGCGCAGCCCATTTCGCCCACTGACGGTCCGGGATCAGTTTGGCGAGCTGGCGGCGCGCGATGGCCACCGACCCAGCACGTAGCCGATCCATGTCCGCTCTGAATTCAGGTTCGCGGGCGGCATGGTGAAACAAGAGCCGGAAACCATCCGGATCCTCCGCCGCGGCCCGCAGTAGCGCTCCGATGCTTTCCATCGTGAACTCGTCCGTGCCGACTCTCGTCTCCAGGTGTTTGAGTGAGCGGTCAAGAACTGCCCGATACAGGTCGGCCTTGGAGTCGAAGTGGCGATAGAGGAGAACCTTGCTGATGCCGGCCTCCTCGGCGACATCGTCGAGGTTGGTGGCTTCGAACCCATTGCGGGCGAACGCACGGGTGGCGGCAGAGAGTAGCTGGTCTCGCCGGTCCAGGCGGCGGAGACGACGCCCCCCTGGCACCGAGACACGATCGCCCTGCTTCGATGCGACCTGCGGTCTTGACATCTCCCAGAACCATTGTACACTCTATCTTGTTTATATTGAAATAAACATTTACCAGTGAACTTCGGAGGTTGGAGAGATGGGTGCGCGCAACGTTCAAGCGGTGTCGATTCAGGACGACAGGACCCCTGGCCAGAAGCTGCCGCTCCTGGTCACGTTCGGCCTGCTGGCCGGCCCCCTGGTCTCGATGCTCGACTCGAGCATCGTCAATGTGGCAGTGCCGGTGCTGGCCCGTGACATGCATTCCGACCTGGCGGTCGTGCAATGGGCCGTGAGCGCATATCTGCTCGCCATGGGGGCCGCCCTTAGCGCCAGCGCCTACCTGGCCAGGCGACTGGGCAGCCGAGCGGCCTACATCGCCAGCCTCGCTGCGTTCACGGTCTCCTCTGTTCTGTGCTCGGTGTCACCGACCATCGAGGTCTTGATCGGCGCCCGAATCCTCCAGGGAGCGACAGGCGCAGCGCTGCTCCCGATCTCCATGAGCATGCTGGTGGGGGGCCGATCGGACCAGACCCGAGGCCAGATTCCGCCGATTGTCGGAGTCATGCTGATGGCGGCGCCGGCCCTCGGCCCAACCGCGGGCGGTGCTTTGATCGGCGCTTTTGGCTGGCCCTCGATCTTTCTGGTCAACGTGCCATTCGGGGTGCTCGGAATCCTGGGCGTGATGCGCCTCGGTCCCGAGATCGCCTCGCCCGCCGACCGGCACGCCCGTTTCGATCCGATCGGGATGGTCACGCTCGGCGCCGGCTTGGCGATCGGCCTTTTCGGGCTGGCCAGCGCTCAGCAGAATGGGTGGTTCTCAAGTGCGGTCTGGCCTTTCTGGGCAGGAGGCGCAGCCCTGCTCAGCCTCTATGTCGTCTGGGCGAACCGCATCGAGCACCCGGCAGTCGACCTCGGCCTGGTCCGTGGCGTGCAATCGGCGGTTGGGCTGGCCCTGGTCGTTCTCGCCACTGTGGTCCTGGGCGCGGTCCTGTTTCTGATGCCTGTGTACATGCAGGCGATTCAGGGCTTCAGCGCCCTGCATGCCGGTCTGGTGCTGCTGCCGCAGGACATCTTGATGGCTGCGGGCTTCGTTTTGAGCAGCAAGCTTTCGCAGCACGGCCGCGCCCGAGCGAGCGCAGTTGGTGGTGCGGTCTTGCTGACCGCGACGACGGCTCTGCTCCTGACTCTGACCCTGACCACACCATCATGGTTGGTCGCCGCCATGCTGGCCGGTCGCGGCCTGGCGCTGGCATTGATCATCCAGCCTTTGCTCGATGCGCTGATGCTGCGCATCCCACACGGCAAGCTCGCCGACGCAAACACGCTGTTCAACGTCGTCCAGCGAGTGGCCGGGTCGTTCGCCATCGCCCTGATCGCGACGTTGCTCGAGCAACGCGAGCACTTCCATATCGCCGCTGCGCTGCG
>Ga0207684_10004060_pt1 | contig 13977 bp, 9 predicted proteins | sample KBSK5501metaG_FD_184342 | JGI IMG/M metagenome (GOLD analysis project Ga0207684, IMG submission 184342) | Corn, switchgrass and miscanthus rhizosphere microbial communities from Kellogg Biological Station, Michigan, USA - KBS K5-50-1 metaG... | ecosystem: Host-associated > Plants > Roots >...
TCGCCTACATGCCGAGCCTCAGCTCGAACACGCTCATCTACAAGGGCATGCTCAGCGCGGATCAGATCGAGACGATGTACCCCGATCTCGCGGATCCCGACTTCGAGTCGGCGCTCGCGCTCGTGCATCAGCGGTTCAGCACCAACACCTTCCCGTCGTGGCCGCTCGCGCACCCGTATCGCTACATCGCGCACAACGGCGAGATCAACACCCTGCGCGGCAACATCAACTGGATGCGCGCGCGCGAGGCGCTCTGCCGGTCGGAGGCGCTCGGGGACGATCTGAAGAAAGTGCTGCCGGTGACGCGCGACGGCCTGTCGGACTCGGCCACGTTCGACAACGTGCTCGAGTTCCTGGTGATGAACGGGCGGTCCCTGCCGCACGCGATCCTCATGATGATCCCCGAGCCCTGGCAGAACCACGAGTCGATGAGCCCGGAGCGGCGCGCGTTCTACGAGTATCACTCCTCGTTGATGGAGCCGTGGGACGGGCCGGCCTCGATCGCCTTCACCGACGGAACCGTCATCGGCGCCGTGCTCGACCGGAACGGGCTGCGCCCGTCGCGCTACTACGTCACGACGGACGGCATGGTCGTCATGGCCTCCGAGGTGGGCGTCCTCGACATCCCCGCCGAGAAGATCCTCATGAAGGAGCGGCTGCATCCCGGAAAGATCTTCCTGGTCGACACCGCCAAGGGGCGCATCGTCGACGACGAGGAGATCAAGGCCCAGCTGGCCGCGGAGCATCCGTACGCCGACTGGCTCCGGGACAACCTCGTGCACCTCGAGGAGCTCAAGGCGCACCCGGTCCCGGCGGCCGACCACGCGACCGTGCTGACGCGGCAGATCGCGTTCGCCTACACGCACGAGGATCTCCGGATCCTGCTCGGCCCGATGGCCAAGAACGGCGAGGAGCCCATCGGCTCGATGGGCACCGACACGTCCCTGGCGGTGCTCTCGAATCGTTCCCGGCCGCTCTACGACTACTTCAAGCAGCTCTTCGCGCAGGTGACCAATCCCCCGCTCGACCAGATCCGCGAGGAGCTGGTGACCTCGATGGAGTCGACGGTGGGGCCCGAGCGGAATCTCCTCGTGCCCGAGCCGGAGTCCTGCCGCCAGATCGTCCTGAAGGACCCGGTGATCACGAACGAGGAGCTGGCCAAGCTCGCTCACGTCGGCGAGCGCGGCTTCAAGGCGCTGACGTTGCCGATGCTCTATCCGGTCGCCGAGGGGGCGGCGGGTCTCGAGCGGATTCTCGAGCTGCTCCAGCGCCGCGCCAGCGAGGCGATTGCCGAAGGCTACAACGTCATCATCCTCTCGGATCGCGGCATCAGTCGCAAGACGGCGGCGATCCCGAGCCTCCTGGCCACGGCATCCGTGCATCACCACCTGGTCCGGCGCGGAGAGCGCACCCGGTGCGGGCTCGTGATCGAGACCGGAGACGCGCGCGAGGTGCATCACCTCTGTCTCCTGATCGGTTACGGCGCGGGCGCGGTCAATCCGTGGGTCGCCTTCGAGACGATCGACGACATGATCAGCGAAGGCCTGCTGACCGACATCGACCGAATGAAGGCGATCAAGAACTACATCAAGGCCTTGAACAAGGGAGTCCTCAAGGTCATGGCCAAGATGGGGATCTCCACCCTTCAGAGCTACACCGGCGCCCAGATCTTCGAGGCGATCGGGCTCAATGGCGACCTGGTGCACCGCTACTTCACCGGCACCGTCTCGCGCGTCTCCGGCATCGGCCTCGACGTGATCGCCGACGAGGTCCGGCGGCGCCACGAGCGCGCGTTTCCCGAGCGGCCGGTCGGCCCCGAGCTCGACTGGGGCGGCGAGTACCAGTGGCGGCGTGACGGCGAGCACCACATGGTCAACCCGGACATGATCGCCAAGCTCCAGCACGCCACGCGAAGCGGGAGCTACGCGCAGTTCAAGGACTTCACCCGCCTGTGCGACGACCAGAGCAAGCAGCTCGCGACCCTGCGCGGACTCATCGGGCTCCGGCCGGCCGCGACTCAGGTGCCGATCGAGGAGGTCGAGCCGGTCGAGTCGATCCTGAGGCGATTCGCCACCGGTGCCATGTCGTACGGCTCCATCAGCCAGGAGGCGCACGAGACCCTCGCCATCGCCATGAACCGCATCGGTGGCCGGTCCAATACCGGCGAGGGCGGCGAGGACGCCTCGCGCTACCGGCGCGACCCCAACGGTGACTGGCGCCGGAGCGCGGTCAAGCAGGTCGCGTCCGGGCGTTTCGGCGTCACCAGCGAGTACCTCGTCAACGCCACCGATCTTCAGATCAAGATGGCCCAGGGCGCCAAGCCCGGCGAGGGCGGGCAGCTCCCCGGGCCGAAGGTCTATCCCTGGATCGCGAAGGTGCGCTTCGCGACGCCCGGCGTGCAGCTGATCTCGCCGCCGCCGCACCACGACATCTACTCGATCGAGGACATCAAGCAGCTGATCCACGATCTGAAGAGCGCCAACCCCGAGGCGCGCGTGCACGTGAAGCTGGTCGCCGAGATCGGTGTGGGCACCGTCGCGGCCGGCGTGGCGAAGGCGTTCTCCGACGTCGTGCTGATCTCGGGCCACGACGGCGGCACCGGGGCCTCGCCCCTCACCTCGATCAAGCACGGAGGCGTTCCCTGGGAGCTCGGGCTGGCCGAGACCCAACAAGTATTGGTGCTGAACAAGCTCCGCGACCGCATCGTCGTGCAGGTCGACGGCCAGATGAAGACCGGGCGCGACGTGGTCATCGCCGCGCTGCTCGGCGGCGAGGAGTACGGTTTCTCGACCGCGCCGCTGGTGGTGCTGGGCTGTATCATGATGCGGGTCTGCCACCTCAACACCTGCCCGGTGGGCATCGCCACGCAGGATCCGGAGCTCCGCAAGCGCTTCGCCGGCCAGGCGGACTACGTCGTGAACTTCTTCCGGTTCCTCGCTCAGGAGGTCCGGGAGCACATGGCGGCCCTCGGATTCCGGACGATGGACGAGATGATCGGGCGCGTCGACCGGCTCGACTTCAAGCCGGCGCTCGAGCACTGGAAAGCCCGCGGGCTCGACCTGTCGTCGATCCTCTACCAGCCCGACGTGCCGCCCGAAGTTCCGCGCCGGTGCGTGCGGCCCCAGGATCACGCGCTCGAGAGCTCGCTCGATCACACGACGATCATTCCGGCGTGCCGGGAAGCGGTCGAGCACAAGAAGCCCGTCGAGCTGCGGCTGCCGATCCGCAACGTCAACCGCACGGTGGGCACCACGCTCGGCTACCACATCACGAAACGGTGGGGCGGCGAGGGGCTGCCCGACGATACGATCCGCATCCGCTTCGCGGGCTCGGCCGGGCAGAGCTTCGGCGCGTTCGTCCCGCGCGGCGTCACCTTCACGCTCGAGGGCGACGCCAACGACTACTGGGGCAAGGGGCTCTCGGGCGGCAAGCTCGTCGTCTTCCCGCCTCGCGCGAGCACGTTCGTCCCGGAGGACAACATCATCATCGGCAACGTGGCGCTCTACGGGGCGACGAGCGGTGAGGCGTACGTGCGCGGCGTCGCCGGCGAGCGCTTCTGCGTCCGCAACAGCGGCGTGCACGCGGTCGTCGAGGGTGTCGGCGATCACGGCTGCGAGTACATGACGGGCGGGCGCGTCGTCGTGCTCGGCCGCACCGGGCGGAACTTCGCCGCCGGCATGTCTGGCGGAGCCGCCTACGTCCTCGACCTGGACGGCGACTTCAAGCGCCGATGCAATCTGGGAATGGTAGACCTCGAGCGGCTCGACCAGTCCGAGGAGATCGCACTGGTGCGCGACCTGATCCGGCGCCATGTCGAGCACACCGGATCGACCTACGCGGCGGATCTCCTGCGCGACTGGATCGACGTGCAGCCGCGCTTCGTCAAGATCATGCCGCGGGACTACAAGCGCGTGCTCCTCGCCGAGGCCCGGGCGCAGGCCGAAGGCCGCGAGCCGACCTTCGCCGAGCTCGTCGGGACCAGCGGTGGGTAAGGTCACCGGTTTCCTCGAGATCAAGCGGAAGAAGCCGCCCGCGCGTCCGGTCGCCGAGCGCGTCCACGACTGGAAGGAGTACTACCTGTCCTATCCGGTCGACGAGCTCACCAAGCAGGCCGCCCGCTGCATGGACTGCGGCATTCCGTTTTGCCACCAGGGCTGCCCGCTCGGGAACATCATCCCGGACTGGAACGACCTGGTCTACAAAGGCCACTGGCGAGAGGCGATCGATCGCCTGCACGCGACGAACAACTTCCCGGAGTGGACGGGGCGCCTCTGCCCGGCGCCGTGCGAGGGCGCGTGCGTGCTCGGAATCAACGACGACCCGGTGACGATCAAGGGCGTCGAGGTGGCGATCATCGAGCGCGCGTTCGACGAGGGATGGGTCGGCGTCGAGTCGCCGGCCGCCCGCACCGGCAAGCGGGTCGCGGTCGTCGGCTCGGGCCCGGCCGGGCTCGCCGCCGCCGATCAGCTCAATCGCGCCGGACATCTCGTGACCGTCTTCGAGCGCGACGACCGGATCGGCGGCCTACTGCGCTACGGCATTCCCGAGTTCAAGATGGAGAAGCGCTTCGTCGACCGCCGGCTCCAGCTCATGGAGAAGGGCGGGGTGCGTTTCCAGACGAGCGCGCACGTCGGCGTGAACGTGCCGGTCGAAACGCTCCGCCGCGACTTCGATGCCCTCGTCCTGGCCGGTGGGGCCTGCTGGCCGCGCGATCTCACGATCCCCGGACGCGAGCTCGCCGGCATCCACTTCGCGATGGAGTACCTGACGCTCCAGAACAAGCGGTGCGAGGGCGATCAGATTCCCGCCGAGCGGTTCATCAGCGCGGCCGGCAAGCGCGTCGTCATCATCGGCGGCGGCGACACGGGCGCCGACTGTCTGGGCACGGTGCACCGTCAGGGCGCCGCCTCGGTCCATCAGTTCGAGCTGCTGCCGCGACCGCCTGATCAGCGCGCCGCCGACAATCCGTGGCCCCTGTGGCCCAACATCTTCCGCGTCTCCGGAGCCCACGAGGAAGGCGGCGATCGCGTCTACGCCGTCTCGACGCAGCGCTTCCTGGGCGACGGCCGGGTGAAGGCGCTCGAGGCTGTGAAGGTCGACATGGTTCGCGAGGGCGGCCGGCTGGACTTCAAGCCGATTCCCGGCAGCGAGTTCACGCTCGAAGTCGATCTGGTCCTGCTCGCAATGGGCTTCCTCGGCCCCGAGCGCCCGGGCATGCTGACCGACCTCGGCGTCAAGCTCACCGAGCGCGGCAACGTGTGGCGAGACGCGGGCTGGATGACCAGCGTCCCCGGCGTGTTCGCCTGCGGCGACATGCAGCGCGGCCAGTCGCTGATCGTCTGGGCGATCGCCGAGGGTCGCTCAGCCGCCCTGGGAGTCGATCTCTACCTGATGGGCAAGTCGGAGCTTCCCGCTCCGCTTTAAACTCGGAGGGGGGCTTCGCCCCCTTCCGAAACCTCCCCCCAGGACTCCGATTGCGCGGGCAAGCCCGCGCTCGAACCGTGTCACACTACTTCAGCCCGCGTTACTTCTGTTAGGCTACCGCAGCGGCTCGCCGACGAGAGCCCACCAGGGCAACGCCACGGCGAGGATCGCCACCCAGCCGACCAGGGTCATCCACAGACCGAACCTCAGCATCTCGCCCGCCGACACGTGGCCACGCTCGTAGATGACGAGCGCCGACGAGCTCTGCGCCGGGTAGTAGACGACCGCGTCGCCGGTCATCATCACCACCAGCGCGCACACCAGCGGGTTGAGCCCGGCTTCACGCCCGACCGACATCGCGATCGGGAGCGCCAGGGCGAGAAAGCCGGAGATGTTCGGCACGATCACGCGCAGCACGGTTGCGCCGAGCATCAGGAGCACGACGACGGCGAGGGCGCTGTCGCCGAACGCGGGTAGCCCGCCGACGAGGAGCCGACCGAGCCACGGCGCCGCCCCGCTCGAGACCAGGGCGTGGGCCAGCGAGATCGAGGCGGCGATCACGAAGAAGTTCGACCATCCCACACCGCGCTCGAGATCCGTCCAGACGAGCGGGCCCAGGCCCGGCGTGAGGAGCGCGGCGAAGGCGAGCAGCGCCGGGAGCGCCGGATCGAGATGGTGGACTCCGTCGGTGAGCCACAGGGCCGAGGCGCTCAGGATGATCGCGATCGTCCGCCACTCCGTTCCCGAGATCGGCTGTCGGCGCGCGGGCTCGGGCGTCGGCAGCCCCTCGGCGAAGCCGCGGCGATAGAGCGCATACGTGAGGACGCCCCCCAGGAGAAGGATCGCGTAGTACGGCACCGCCATCAGCGCGAACCAGCCCGTCCACGACATACCGCCGATGATCGCGGCGCTCATGACCGGCGTGATCCCGCCGGTCAGGAGCGAGGTCGACGCGAGCCGGTTGATCGAGGAGAGCGCCAGCATGACGGCCTTGGCCACATCCGCGCCGCGCGGGATCCGTCCGAGCGTGAAGACCTCGTCGTAGATGTGGATGAGGATCCCCGAGCGGGTCGTCGCCGACGGCAGCAGGAAGGTCATGACGGGGAAGGACAGGACCAGCTGGAGGTACACCGCCAGGCTGCTCCCCCGCGCGCGCTCGAGGATCGTTCTGGCCAGCCGCTCGGCGAGGCCGCTGCGTACGACGGCGACGCCCATCGTCAGCACGCCGATCAGGAAGAAGGGCACGGGGTTGGCGAAACCCTGCAGCGCGTCCCGGAGACTTCCGGTGGCACCGCTCAGGGCCAACAGGCTCACGCTCAGGAGCGCGGCGACGCCCGGCGCGAGGATCTCGCCGGTCCACAAGAGAATCGTGATCAGCGTGACGATCAGTGCACGCTGGCCGGCCAGCGAGAGGCCGGCCAGCAGCGGGGGCAGGAACAGCGCGGCGCCGAGGCCGGCGAGAGGGACCACGAGCGCCTTCGTCTTGCGTCGTGTGCCTGCCGCCACCGCCGCCTCGGTCGGGCTCATCCCGCGGCGCCATCCTCCCATGGATGACGTGATCCGGGCTAGACTCTCGCCGGGAGGCGCCAACGTGCCCACTCATCAATCGATCACCGGATCATCGGACGAAGATCTCCTGCAGCGGATGATCGCGACCCACGGGGAGCGATTCGAGGCGACCTTCTGGGCGTTCTTCGGCGCCCAGGTCGGGCCGCGCCTGCCAACGCGTCCGGTGATCGTCGATCTGGGCTGCGGCCCGGGGCTCTTGCTGCGCGATCTCGGCGAGCGCGTTCCCGGCGCGACGCTCTACGGCTACGACGTCACACCCGCAATGATCGACTACGGCCGGCAGCTCGCGTTCAAGACGGCGAGCGCGACGTTCGTGCTCCACGACGCGGTCGCTCAGCCGCTGCCTCAAGCATCCGGCACCGTCCATCTCGCCAGCATGTCGTCGGTCCTTCACGTCTTCGACGAGCCGTTGCCGACGATGGCCGACATCCGGCGTGTGCTCGCCCCGGGCGGGATCTTCCTGCTGAACGACTGGGTTCGCCAGCCGCTCTCCACCTACCTTGCCTATCGCCGCGACGTCATGAAGGAGAGCGGGCCCGACGCGCTGAGACGGGCTTTTCGGCTCTTTCCCGTGCAGAACAAGTACACGGTCGAGGACTGGCGCTGGCTCCTCGCCGAGGCCGGCTTCGAGATTCTCTCCCAGACCAAGCTACGCGCCTCGCATCGGATCTTCGTGGCGACGCCGGCGCGTTGAGCTTAGGTGCGAAACGCGTTCATCGCAGTGACCAGCGCCGGCGTGCCGCCGAAGAGGTAGGCCACCTCGACCGCTTCCTGGATCTCGGCATCCGACGCGCCGACGGCGCGCGCACGGCCGGCGATGTTCGCCACGCCGTCGGGATGCGACAGGAGCGCGTCGACGATCATGGTCATCAAGATCTTGTACTTCGCGGGAATGGCGCCGTCGCGCAAGATACGCTCGCGCTGCGCCATGTAGGAGCTGACGAACTCCGGGTCCCGCTGTTGCAGTGCGTGGATCCACGGTGGCAGCGTCGCTTGAGCCATCGAATCCTCCTCGACCTCTGGGTGAGGCGACGAGGCTAGCGCGGCTTTCCTCTCGGCGTCAAGGCGCCGCGCGGGCGGCGGCGTCTTATCCCGCGAACGGGCTCTGCCAGAGCGCGTGCCCCACGAAGAAGGGGCCGAGCGTATGGAGGTACTGCGAGGTCTGCGTGGTCTTTCGCATGGCCTGCACGAGATGCGAGAGCGGATGGAGCTGGCGGCCGACCAGGCCGATGACGAAGTCGTTGTCGTTGACGTCCAGGCCGTGGCACGCCAGCCGCACGTCGTGGGCCAGATCGGCGTCGCCATAGGCCCGGCCCAGCACGCTGTGCTCGCGGATGATGGCGCCCTGCTCCTGGGACGTCAGCTTGCTGAACGAGCCGGTCCGGCGCAGCGGGTACCAGATCCCCCACGGCCACGCCGGATTGAGGGCGGCGCGGCGCGGGCGGCGTAGCAGCCAGTCTTCGAGATCCGTCTCGAAGCCCGAGGCATACGTGCGTCCGAACATCGTGAGCTCGGGCTTCTGGGAGAGCCCGGCGAACGGCTCGGCGTTCAGCACTTCGCGGAGCGCCGAGACGAAGAAGATCGGGTCTTCGCTCATCGCCACCACGGCGACGCCCCGCGGGTCGTTGACGTCCTGATACAGGACCGCCTCGAGCCGGCTCGACTCGAGCGCGCGCTGGAGCGGCTTGGCGTCCAGACAACCGCCGAATGCCGAGAGCTGTATGAAGAGGCGCCGATCAGAAGTCTGCCGATCGGCTCCGTGCTCCTGGACGTCGATCTTCGTCGGTTCCGAAGCGCTCACCCGTCCAACCCTCCCGGGGTGACTACCCGCCCCGCGTGTGCATCTCCAGGTGCGGGTCCTCGCGCAAGCGGCCGATCTGCACGAGCGGCGTGCGGTCCCGCAGCCTCAGCCGCTCCTCGGCACCGCGGTCGGCGCGCCGACCCCACGCGCCGGCGATCAGCGCGTGAAGCTCGTCCCGCGACGCCCCGCGGCGGAGGGGCCCCCGGAGGTCGACGCCCTTCTGGGCGTAGAGGCACAAGTAGAATACGCCGTCGGCGGTGAGTCGGCTCCTGTCACAGCTGGCGCAGAACGGCTCGGTCGTGGACGCGATGATCCCGAACACCGTGCCGTCGGCGAGCGTGTACCGGTCGGCCGGCGCGGTGCTCTCTTCCACCACCGGCTCGATCCGGCCGTACCGCCGCTCGAGAATCTGCAGCATCTGGGCCCGGCTCACGACCTTGTCGATCGACCATCGCGTGGCGCCGCCCACGTCCATGTACTCGATGAAGCGCACCTCGGCCGGGACCGTCCGGCCGTACTCGATCAGATCGGCCAGCTCATCGTCGTTGACCCCGCGCATGACGACCGTGTCGAGCTTCGTCCCGGTGAAGCCCGCCGGCGCCAGCGCGGCGATGCCCTCGAGGACCTGTGTGTGGTTGGCGCGCCGCGTGAGCGCCGTGAAGCGCTCGGGCCGAAGGGTGTCGAGGCTCACGGTGACGCGATGGAGCCCGGCGGCTCGCAGCGCCGGCGCCTGCTCGCCGAGGAGGACCCCGTTGGTCGTCAGCGCCAGATCGCGGAGCCTCGGCTTGCCCGCGAGGAGCCGGGTGAGCTCCGGCAGGCCGCGTCGCAGGAGTGGCTCGCCGCCGGTGAGCCGGATCTTGTCGACGCCGAGGTCCATGAAGACGTCGGCGAGCGTGCTGATTTCCTCGAAGTCGAGGATCTGCTCGCGCGGCAGCCAGACGTAGTCCTCTTCGGGCATGCAGTAGCCGCAGCGCAGGTTGCAGCGGTCGGTCACCGAGATCCGGAGGTTGCGCAGAGGCCGCTGATAGACGTCCTCGACGATCATCAGCGGGCTCCGGCGGCGATCGAGTTCTCGGCGGCGGCCCGCTCCCACTCGCGCAGCAGTCCGGCCTTCTTGACGCCCACGTCGAAGTGGTCCCACGGCAGGCGTTCATCGATCGACCGGTGGCGTGTCGTGTAGAAGGCGGCGTCGCCCTCCCACTCGCGCAGCGCCCGGCGCCAGTCGCCCTCGTGGGAAGCCGCCAGCTCGAGAAAGTCGCCGACGCGCCGGTCACCGCGCGCGAGGAGCGCCTGGAGCGCGGCCTCCCGAGGATTCTCGTGGAGCACGCGCACGTTCGAGAAGTGACGCACGCCACGCTTGATGATCTCGAGCTTCGACTGGAGCGACTCGGCGCCGTCGAAGGGCGCCCACTGGAACGGCGTCCACGGCTTGGGAACGAACGACGAGACCGACAGGGTGAGCCGCCCGAACGGTCGACCGGTCGGGTCGAGGATGCGCAGCCGCTCGAGCATCCGTCCGGCCAGATCCGGAATCGCCTCGACGTCCTCGGTGGTTTCGGTCGGCTGTCCGATCATGAAGTAGGTCTTCAGATTTGGGATGCCGTGAGCCCGGACAAGGTCGCAGGCGGTCATCAGCTGGTCGTCGGTGATGGACTTGCGGATGCTACGCCGCAGCCGCTCTGTCCCCGCCTCGGGCGCCATCGTGAGCGTGCGGTGGCCGCCCCGCGCCAGCGCCGCCACCAGCCCCTCGCTGAGGCTATCGGCGCGCAGCGACGAGATCGAGAGCTGCATCCCGTTGTCCTCGACGATCTTGAGGAGATCGCCGAGCCACGGATAGTCCGACACGCAGGCGCCGACGAGGCCGATGCGGCGCTCGCCGCTGGCCGCCATCCGTTCCACGGTCTCGCGCAGGGCGTCGACGCTGCGATGTCTGACCGGACGGTACACCTGGCCCTCGAGACAGAAGCGGCAGCCGCGCCCACAGCCCTTGCCCACCTCGAGGAGCGCCATGTGACCGTACTCGGCCTGCGATGTCTTCACCGCGGCGATCGTCTCGAACGCGTTCACGTTCCGCAGGCGGCGCTTGGCGACGACCGCGGGCGCGCCGTCTCGCGCGACGACGTCGGCGACGGTCCCGTCGACGGCGTACGCGACGTCGTATCGCTCGGGCACGTACACACCCTCGAGGCCCGCGAGCGAAGCCAGCAGGCCGGTACGGTCGTGGTAGCCCGCGCGGTACGCGGCGATCAGCTCGACGACCAGCTCTTCGCCCTCGCCGACGACCACGAAGTCCATGAAGGGCGCGATCGGCTCCGGATTCGAGAACGCGCAGACGCCGCCCATCAGCACCAGCGGATCGTGAGGCCGTCGCGCGGCGCCGCGCAGCGGGATCCCCGCCATGCCGAGCAGGCGCAGGACGTTGACGTAGTCGCCTTCGTAGGTGACCGAGAAGCCGACGAGGTGGAACTCGGTGAGCGGCCGGAGCGATTCGAGCGAGAACGGCGCCATCTGCGCCCGCTGCATCTCGTCGAGGTCGGCCGGCTCGGGCATGAACACGCGCTCGCAGACCACGTCGGGCATCGCGTTCAGGTGCCGATAAATGGTCTGGAAGCCGAGATTCGACATGCCGACGGCGTACGTGTTGGGATAGACGAGGGCGACGGAGATCTTGCCACCCCAGTCCTTGATGACGGTTCCCTGCTCCTCGGCGAGCAGCGCTTGTGCTTTCTTCTTCAGTGACCAGGACATCGCGCTAGTGTACCACGCGGCGCACGGTCACCCCTTGATGACCGCCAAAGGTTTGAGTCGCGCGACGCGCGTCGAGATGCCGAATCGATGCACGACGTCGACGACGTCGCGGACGTCCTTGTACGCCTCGGGCATCTCCTCGGCGAGGGCGTCGCGACCGGTCGCGCGCGCCAGCACGCCGCGCCGGCGTAGCTCGTCGGCGATGTGCCGGCCGCGCGCCGCCTTCACGGCGGCCGTTCGGCTGAGCCGGCGCCCGGCGCCGTGGCACGTGCTGCCGAACGTCTCCCTCATCGCGTTCTCGGTGCCGACCAGTAGATAGGAGTAGCGCCCCATGTCGCCGGGGACGAGCACGGGCTGGCCCGGGAACGCGCGCGTCGCGCCCTTGCGGTGGACGATGAGGCGCCGCCGCGTACCGTCGACCTCGTGCTCCTCTTCCTTGGCGATGTTGTGGGCGACGTCGTACACGACGCGGATGCCGAGCTCGCGAGGAGCCAAGCCCAGGCTCCGCTCGAAGACCTGGCGCGTCCAGTGCGTGAGCACCTGACGGTTGGCGAAGGCGAAGTTGGCGGCGGCGCGCATCGCGCCGAGGTAGGCGCGCGCCTCGTCGGAGTCGACCGGCGCGCACGCCAGCTGCCGATCGGGCACGCTGATGCCGTAGCGCCGTAGCGCCTTGCCGGTCGTGTCGAGATAGTCGGTGCAGACCTGGTGGCCGAGCCCGCGCGATCCCGTGTGGATCATGACGGTCACCTGGCCCTCGCGGAGGCCGAGCGCGAGCGCCGCCGGCTCGTCGTAGACCACCTCGACCGTCTGCACCTCGAGGAAGTGATTCCCCGAGCCGAGCGTGCCGAGCTGACGCCGGCCGCGCTCGCGCGCGTGGGCCGACACGTTGTCGGGCACCGCGCCATCGAGCCCGCCGCCGGACTCGATGTGCTTGAGATCGTCCGAGTCGCCATATCCTGCGCTCACCGCCCAGGCGGCGCCGCGCTCGAGGACGCGGTCGAGCGCCTTCGGGTCGAGCGTGAGCTCGCCGCGTGAGCCCACCCCGGTCGGAATCGCCGCGTAGAGCGCGTCGACGAGCGCTTCCATGCGGTCGGCGATGGCGTCGGAGCGGAGCGCGGTCCCGAGCAGTCGCACGCCGCAGTTGATGTCGAAGCCGATCGCGCCCGGGCTCACGACGCCGTGGCGAGCGTCGGTCGCGACGACACCGCCCACCGGCAGCCCGTAACCCTGGTGGATGTCGGGCATCGCCATCGCGGCCTTCACGATGCCCGGCAGGGTCGCGCCGTTGGCGATCTGCTCCAGCGAGGCGTCCGAGCGAATCGACTCGATCAGCTGATCGTCGGCGATGACGAGGCCCGGCACGCGCATGCCGCGGCTGGCATCCTGAGGAATTCGCCAGCGATACGGGCCCACTCGCTCGAGGCGCAAACTGCCCTCGTCGCGCTCAGCTGGTGGCCGGCGATGCCGTGGCGCGGCGGCTCGTCCAGGCCATGCCCGCGACGGCGACGAGCACGCCGATGACGCTCGCCAGTTGCGGGACACGGACCGGGCCGAGCCAGAAGCTGTCCAGCCGCAGGGCCTCGATGGCGAAACGGCCGATCGAGTAGAGACCGACGTACGCGAAGAACAGAGCGCCCGGCCGATGCCGGAGCCTCGAGCGCAGGACTCCGACGAGCAGCAGGAAGACCGCGAAGTCCCAGATCGACTCGTAGAGGAAGGTCGGGTGGAAGTACTCGAACTGGGCGTAGCCGAGCGGGCGGTGCTCAGGCGCGATGTAGAGCTTCCACGGCAGATCGGTCGGGCGGCCGAAGGCTTCCTCGTTGAAGAAGTTGCCCCACCGGCCGATGGCCTGCCCGAGCACCATCGACGGCGCGGCGACGTCGAGCCCGCGCAAGATCGGCAGCCGCCACCGGTACGCGAGCCATGCGCCGACCAGCGGGCCCACGATCAGCCCGCCGTGCATGGCGAGGCCGCCCTCCCACACCGCGACGATCTTCGATGGATAGCGGCCGTAGTAGTCCCAGTTGAAGATGACCTCGTAGACGCGCGCGCCCGCGAGGCCCGCCAGGATCGCCCACTGTCCGGCGCTGATGATGTCGTCGGCCGGAAGGCCTTCGCGCTTGGCCTGACGAAAGCCGAGCCACAGCCCCACGACGATCGCGGTGGCCATGAGAATGCCGTACCAGCGGATGACGATAGGGCCGAGCTGGAACGCGATCGCGCCCGGTGAGCTCATCACGAGAGGCAGCACACAACGCAGGATATCACGGGGTTAGGAGCGAATCTGCGACCTGCGGCTCGACGGCGTCGCCGGCGACCAGGAGCTTGTCGAGCGCCGCGACGTCTTCGCGTCGCGCCAGCGAGACGGTCACACGATTGGCGCGGCGCGGGCGCAGCCCGACGAGGCTACACGCCCAGACGAAGCGCCCCAGGAT
>Ga0207684_10004065_pt1 | contig 13960 bp, 7 predicted proteins | sample KBSK5501metaG_FD_184342 | JGI IMG/M metagenome (GOLD analysis project Ga0207684, IMG submission 184342) | Corn, switchgrass and miscanthus rhizosphere microbial communities from Kellogg Biological Station, Michigan, USA - KBS K5-50-1 metaG... | ecosystem: Host-associated > Plants > Roots >...
GGTGGCGGTTATCAGGCGGATGTCGACCTTGATGGCGCGCGTGCCGCCGACGCGTTCAAACTCGCGCTCCTGCAGGACGCGCAACAACTTCACCTGAAGCGCGGGCGAGAGTTCACCGATTTCATCAAGAAAGACCGTGCCGCCATCGGCTATTTCCAGTCGCCCTTTCTTTTGCATCAGCGCGCCGGTGAAGGAGCCCTTCTCGTGACCAAACAGTTCGCTCTCCAACAGCGACTCAGCCAGCGCGGCGCAGTTAACGGCCATGAAAGTTTTGTCTGCCCGCTTGCTGTTGAGATGAATCGCGCGCGCTGCCAGCTCCTTACCCGTGCCGCTCTCACCGGAGAGCAAAACGGTGGAATCGGTGGGCGCAACCTTGGAAATAACCTGCAGCACTTCGCGGATGGGCGGACTCTCGCCCACCAGATTGTGCTCGATATTGAAGTCGGCGATCAGCCGTTGATTTTCACTTACCAGCCATTCGAAGTGGCGCGCGTTTTCGATGGCCACCGCAGTGATAGCTGAGATGGCGGACACGAGTTGCAAGTGATCCTGGTCAAAAGGCGTGTCGAGCTCCGTGGTGTCGAGATAAATGACTCCCAGGGAACGATCGAGCATGATTAGCGGTACACACATTACCGACGCCGGTTGGTCTGCAACCAGGCTGTCCGACGACCCGAAGTTGTCGGCCTCCGCCTGGTTTGTGATCAGAATTGACTCCCGATGTTTTAGTACCCACCTGGTAACTTTGCTGCTCACCTTGATCGACGCATCCTGGCCGCGCTCCCGGTCGAGGCCAAAAACGGAACCAAACACTGGTTCATCTCCCTCAGCGCCGGCGTCTGTCAGCAGGACTACGCCACGCTCGGCGGGCACCACTTCAAAGAGCAAATCGAGCAGGGTCTTCTGCAGTTTTTCCAACCCGCGGATAGCGTTGATGGTCGTGCTGATTTTCATGAGCGCGCTTAAGTCGCGGGCCATCACGTAAAGCGCGTCGTTAAATCGGAACTGCAAAGTCGACCCGGTGATAACCTGGCCCTCTTCAAAGTGAACTTCGCTCGACGAACTCATGTCCGCCTCATGAGTCAGAAAAATAAACTGTGAATCGCCGATGCGAACGCGGTCGCCATGTTGAAGTTTGCGGCGTTTCACCGGCACGTCGTTGACAAACGTACCGTTGAGACTCTCGAGGTCTTCTATAACGAAGTGTTCAGCTTCTCTTTCAATCTGGGAGTGACGCCGTGAGACTGAGGCATCGGCAACGCAAAGCGTAGCGGTGGTTTCGCGGCCGATGACGACAGGCAGGTCTTCAAAGGTAAAGACGTTGCCCTTAAGTCTTCCAGAGATGGCTGTGAGTCGCGGGTTCATCCGAGTCGAGTAGGCTCGTAGTTGGAGCGTCCAAAGTGTACGCGCACCTTCGACCGGTGGGCAACTGGCGCCGTTTCAAGGACGCACCGTCGTGCGGCGCTATCTAAAAAGATATCCACTCTATCCCAATGGATAGGAATTCAGTGCCTCCTTGTTTCTCCTTGCCAGCAATTTTTCAAGCCGCGCCCCCCCGTGCCTCAATGTTACCGGGCTCTAACGGCCGCTGAGCACAACTAATCGCGAGCTCCGAAGTCGCGGCACGAGAATAGCTCTGAAACGAGTCAGCTCTCAAGCATCGTTGTTTGAAAAATGATGAGCTCCTGCCGGTAAGAAGGTAATCCATAAGGATGTCTTGCTTGCCGCAAGTGCGGTCGACAGGATTCGACCAATGCTGAAAGGCAAGAAGAGAAGAAATGAAAAGGGAATTTATGAAAGGGTTCACGATGTTGGCGCTGGTTGTGACGCTCACACTCACACTGGCTGTCATCTCAGCGAATGGCCAGTCAAACGCCAACAGAGTTGTGGCAAATGTTCCGTTCGAATTTAGTGTCGGCTATAAAGCGTTGCCGGCCGGAGCTTACTCAGTGCAGTCAATCGTCAGCTGTGACGGAGTGCTGATTCAAAGCGCTGACGGAAAGACCTCGGCTCTTCGCCTGACCGACGCGACGCGGCAGATCAAGGAAAAGCCGAAGGCGCGTTTGGTGTTTCACCGCTACGGCGAGCGCTACTTTCTCGCGGAAGTCTGGAATGGCATCGACAACACCGGTCGTCAACTGACGAAGTCTCAGGAAGAACGGGCGATTGCAAATGAGCGTATGCTCGCTTCCACAAAAGAGAATGCTCATGCACCAAACGCCACTTACGAAATTGTCGAAGTATTAGCACTACTTCGCTAAACAGTGTCCTCCCCGCGCTCGGCTGGCGAGCACCCAAGCTCTCCGACCGATGTTAGAAACCAAAACGGCAACCCAACGCCCCCGGGTTGCCGTTTTGGTTTTTCTTACCCCCAATGTCCAAAGTCCAAGGTCCAAAGTCCAAAGTCTGTCTGCCGGATGAAAGTGATGAATCCCATGTCGCAATTCCAAATCTTGTTTAGCGAAGCGGACTTTGGACCTTGGACTTTCGACTAATTACGACACGATCTTCCAGTTGTTCGAAGGCTCAGTGGGAATTGTTTTGTGACGCTCGACCCAGTCAATGATCAACTCGCGAATCTCCACACTCGATCGATAGACTACCGGCGCGCCCTTGTACATCGTGTATCCGCCGCCGCCATTTACGCGATAGTTATTTGTCGCCAGGCGGAGCTTCTGAGTCGGCGCCAGTGGCTTGCCCTGGAATTGAAGATTTTCAATTCGCTCGCCGAAGGGCTTCGAAATATTGAGCGTGTAGGTCACGCCTTCGGCGATGTCAAAGTTGTAGGCAGGGATTTTTTCGTCGACAAGTTCGGCCGGACTTTTTCCCGGTTCATAGGCGCGAAAATACTTTGCCGAATGTTCCAGCGCTTCCTTCAGCTGCCGTCCGGTTACTTCCAAAACTACCAGAGTGTTCTCATAAACGTAGAGCCCGGCAATATCGCGAACAGTCACCGGTCCCCTGGCGATGCGCGCATCCGGATTGAAGACCGCCGCCATTGAAACGTCGGCCTGGCCCGCCTCAAGTTGCACTCGCTGAATCAAATCCAAAATTGCAGTATCACGAAAGCGGGCCTCCGTGGCGGTTAACTCGGCCCCAGACACGCCGATAGCGCGCGACAGCCACGCCTGCGTTTCGCGGTCGTAAGGCTCGCCCAGTTTTAAGATTTCCGGATCGGGCACCACCCGATCATCTACGGCGATTGTGCGGGCCGCACGCGCGAAAACGCGCCAACCCAGTCCGGCGTTTTCCAAATAGAGATCAACGCGCGCCAGATGCCGTCCCCAATAGTTTGCCTGGATTAGTTGCACTCCGTTGATGACGACTGACGGCACGTCGCGATGGGTGTGGCCCATGAAGATGAGATCGACACCCGGCACCTGCTTCGCAATCGCGACGGCGCGATTCTCATTCGCGACCTGACCGGGATTGATTTCGCCCGTCCGCAAATCCTGCTCAAGGCCCATGTGCATTGCAATCACCACCACGTCAGCGCGCTCTTTACGGCGCAGAATCGGAACCCATTTCCTCGCTTCGCTTAAGGGCTCGTGAAATTCCAGTCCGGCATAGTTCGGAGCGTTTTCCCAGTTTGGAATACCCGGCGTGGTAAGTCCCAGGACCGCGATGCGCACGCCGGCAAGTTCCTTGATGATGTATGGCGTGTAGTGGGTTTGATTTGTTCCTTTATTGTAGGTGTTGGCCGACAACCAGGGGAACTTCGCTTCGCTGCGGGCTTTTTCGAGCACCGGCAACCCAAAGTTATATTCGTGATTGCCAACGGCCATGGCGTCGTAGCCGAGCGCATTCATGCCGAGCATCATCGCATCGGGCGGCGAATTGTTTTTCTTGTTGTGGTAGTACTCGAGCGGCGTTCCCTGAATAGTATCGCCAGAATCGATCAGGAGAACGTTGTTGGTCTCCTTGCGAACCTGCCTAACCAGAGTTGCTATTTTCGCCAAGCCGCGATTGTCAGTCTTGTTGGTGTAGTAATCGACTGGAAAGAGGTTGCCGTGCTGATCCGTAGTGCCGAGAACTACGATGTGAACGCGTTTTGACGTGTCTCGACCGGCCATTGGAACGCTTGCCAGAAGCAGCGCCATCACAACACTGAATGTCACAAGAAACGTTTTCCTATTCAGCTTCATCAACTCAATCTTACCTCCAATATCAAAAGCCAGCCTGGCCAAAACACGCTACTTGGATAAGTGTGTGTATTGCCGATTCTCTGACGCCGTAGTCTGCGACATTGGCTTACGCACGATACAAAACTCCTTACATCGTACCTGTTTCACCGTGGGCTCGCATTCCCTTGTACCTCAGTTAAGTAGGATCATAAGCTGAACCCGCCACTGAATAAATCGACTTGAGATTGCAAAGAAGAGGGAGACGCTATTATGATTTCGCAGATATCATTCCGAGCAATCGAGACCGCACCTGCACCCTCTGTGTCACCGAAGGGCGGACCGCCAGAGCCAATATAGGGACGAGCTTCAACACGGGTGTGCCGTCGAGCTGAACGAAAAGCTTTATACCCGTGATGAATTCTTCATTCACCCTTTACGCTACAGACAGCCGCATTTCAAAAGGCCTCTTAGCCATACCACGAAAGTTCGGCGGCGAATTTCCTCCAACCAAGGGAAAGATCCTTGTGGTCTTCGATGATGGAACCAGGGTAGAGCCCAAGATTTACGTCCCATATGATCCGAAGATCAAAGAGTCCAGGGTTTTTGGTCTCAGTCGTTGGTTTTCAAGGCGTGGGATCGTCGCCGGAGATGCAATAACGATTACCTTGGAAGATCCGGTCAAGAGGATATATAGAATCGCGCTCGACAGATTCATCCAGCAACGTCGAGCGGTTGAAGCTAGGCGGCAACTATATACAACCGACTCACCAGAGATCGCCGGCGAGCAATTACGTAGGTTAGCTGAATCTAAGAAAGAGAAAGTGCAAGAAATCGCTTTTCAAGAAATCGCGCTAATCGCACAAAGGCCGTTGCTTAAACGGAAGCGAGTAATGGTGTTACAAAAGGGTCGAGCAGAGGCCGTGCCGCCCGCTCTCCGTGCATTGCTTGAGGCTATTCATCAGGGCAAGTGTCAAATCTGTGACTTCACCTTTAGGAAACGAGACGGAAAGCCTTATTTCGAAATCCATCATCTTGAACCTGACAAAGGACACCACCCGATGAATGTCTTAGTAATTTGCCCCAACTGTCACGCCCAGCTAGAGAATGCAACCGTAGGCGAAACGGAACGCGTGATGGGTTGGCTCGTCGCAGTCAAAATCAATGGTAGGCGCTTTAAAGTTCGTCAGCCTTTTGTACGGAGACGTTTGCCTGACATCGTTGCGATGCTTACCACCTTAGGCGTTGCGGCCCGCGTTGCCGCTTCTGTAAGGCTTGCTTGATGGAGTTGGAGGTAAGTAGATGGAGAATATGGACTCAGAGCTAATGGAATGGGCGGAGGATGTCTGCGAGGTTTGCGGGGCGCATGTTGGCTTTGGAGTTCGACTGTTTCACCTTAGCCGGTGTGATGAGCATTCAGGCGAAGAGGATAGTGTTCAAATAGCGGGATCGTCGCCGCCAGTATTTTAGTTTAGCCTTCTTGCGACTTGTTCGCTGAGCCGACCAACAAAGACTTTGGACTCTTGACTAATTCATTTGATTCACAAACACCTCGGCCGCCGTCAAGCCATTAACCGAGACTTCATAGATCTTCTTGTAGTTCCCACGGATGAACGCCAGTTTGCCCTGGTTCTCAAAATACGTTCGGCCGCGCTGCACGATGAAATAGGCTGGGCCTGAAGTTTTTGTGACGTCGAAGTCGGGCGCTGAGATCGCTTTTGAACTAAGGTCAACGCGACCAAACTTCTCCAGATAATACTTCGTGGTCGCGGGTGTCTCGTGGGCAATGATGGCGCCCGGCGGCGCAGTGTCACAAACAAACTTGATCGCTTCACGCAAACCGTCGTCGTAAAACTCGTCGTGCGGAAAGAAATAGCCGACCTTGTTTGCGGCCAGTGCGTTTGTGTAAAGCGCATAATGCGGGCCGGCCGCATAGGCGATCCAGGCTGGTGCTCCAACGAGGATCGCAACCAAAAGCGCCGCTACGAGAGTATGGCTCAGTTGCGAAACATTTAAGCGTCGATTCATGAACCGGATCAGCTCCACTACCCCAACCGCCGCCAGCATATAAACAAAAGGCATCAGCGAGAGCGTGTAGCGCAACCATTTCGCCCCGAAGAATGAATATGGAACTATCCAGAACAGAAACATGAAAAGTACGAACCCGTGGCCCGGATGCAAACGTCTTTTGACCGACACCACAAATCCAACCATGAACGACAACAGCACCAGCAACGGAATCTTTATCGCCATGAACACCAGATAGAAATAGATGGGCGTGCCCCAGAAAGGTGTGCGCGACACGTTGTTCTTATAAAGGTGATCGGCGAAGAGATATCCCGTATGAACCAGCAGTTTTTCGCCCATGTAAGAATTGAGGTAGGTCCAAACTTGCGGCAATAGAACCGGAGGGTTCGCAATGATGAAGGCGACCAGAATAACGAGAAAGAAATAGCCGGGCGCTTTGCCGGCAGGCTCGCCCGGTTCGCGTTTGCGCACGCGGAAATAGTGATGGTAAAGCGCGTTCAGTGCAAAGTAATGTGGAAAATACTTCGATGCGAGCATGAGGCCGAAAGAGATTCCGCTTAGCACATAATTTCGTTTGACGATCTTTATGTTTCTGGTGTCTGCCTGTTTGGCCAGCAAGTAAAAGTAGAACGCGAACAGCATGAAGAAAACCATCAAAGTGTCTTCTTTGCCAATCCGGTTGTAGGTGATGGCATTTATGCCGACGGCCCAAAGCGCTGCGGCTAATAATCCAGTCCCACGATCGAAGAACGCCGCGGTCAAAAGAAACAGCGGGATTACGGTTAAGGCGCCGAAGAGGGCATTGGGAAGACGCAGGGCGAATTCGTCGCTCAGCTTATCCGGGCCGTTCTGTCTTGCGAACGTCATTGAGACGAACATCAACGCCTTCATCAGCATCGGGTGCTCGGCGTTGGCGGTAATGTCGCCTCGCCTGTAAACCTGCACCGCCTCAACTTTATTCACTTCGTCTTCAGCGAAGCCGATTGCGCCAAGCCGATTGACGCGAAAGCTGAGGCCAATTACGACGAGTACCGCAAGTACGCCGGCCAGAGCCCACCCTTGCGGACTCCCAAACCTCAGCGCGGGTTCGTTATTGCGGGGTTGGTGTTGAGCGATGTCCTCGCCGGCTTCAGTGCCTGGGCCGGAGGTGCTTGTTGGATCCAAAATGGACCTACCCTTATTCGAAAGTCGCCAATCGTAGTTCCAAACTATCACAGGTTTTTTCGCGATTCACCCCCAGCCCATTGGTGGCTTTCAGCAAAATGCCTTATCGTAATGACCCGCATGGACAATCTCGTCGTTTCTAACATTCGCCAGCGACCTATTCGCACGCTCGTTAGCGTGGCCGGAGTCGCGCTTGGGGTGTGCCTGGTCATGCTTTTCACCGGACTGGCTCGCGGCATGTCCAATGACTTGCAGCGGCGGGCTTCCAATCTGCGCGCGGAAATTATCTTCACGCGACCAGGAGCGATGATGCTGACGGGTTCCAGCGCCAACCTTAGCACCAAGTATGTCGAAAGTTTGAAACAAATCGAGGGCGTTGCCGAAGCGTTACCGGTTATCAGATATGTTTCTCAGGCCGGCAAGGGGTTTGGGTTTGAACAAATCGAAGGTGTTGAGTGGGAACCGTTCGCGCGGGTGAACGAGCTGAGTATTGATTCGGGCCGGCCACCGCAGTCATCCGATGAAATTGTGATTGATGAAGTAAAAGCTCGGAACGGCAAACTACGAATTGGCGACTCGCTAAAACTCTTTGGAGACAAGCCATATCGAATTGTGGGAATTTATTCGCCCGAATCAGGGGCGCGCGTGAAGATGACTCTGGCAGCAATGCAGGAGGCTTTGGAGTCGCCCGGAAAAGCCACCTACATTCTGGTTAAACTTCGTAATCCAAATGAAGAAATCGCAGTCGCAAATCGAATCAACTCGATCCTGCCGGGAAACAAAGTTCAACTCACTCGTGACATATTTTCGAGTCTCGAGAAATCCATTCCCTACCTTGGCGTCTTTTTGCGAATACTGGTGGGACTGGCAGCAATAGTTAGCGCTGTGGTCGTGATGCTGGCGATGTATACCACCATCACCGAGCGCACTCGTGAGATTGGCATCCTGAAAGCGATGGGCGCCTCGCGCCGCTATATCGTCTTCATAATTGAATCGGAAGCGCTGGTGATCAGTGTCGTAGGTTTAGTGGCCGGCTTTGTATTCTCGTTTGCAATCGGCTACGCAATTCACCAGGTTTATGGTCTCTTCTTTGAGTACAGCTGGAGCTGGGGCATGACAGCGGCGGCAATCGGCATTCTTGGTGGAGCTTTCGGCGCGCTATATCCTGCCTGGCGGGCGTCAAACCTCGATGCGGTCAGTGCGCTCGCCTACGAATAGTTTCTCCTCTTCGAGACTCAAGCGATTTGTTGGGACCGCGGGCGTCCGCCCGCAAACGTTCGCAAAAATAAGTTGTGATGTCGGAGCCTCTATTCGCGCTGCGCGCTCACAGCGGGCGGGACGCCCGCGGTCACAGCAAATCACTCGACCGGTCCCAGCAAATCACTTGAGTGATTATGATTAGGATCCGGTTGTCACCGCTGACGGTTCTGATTTTGTCTCGCTTACCTTATTCAAGTTCCGCAGCGACAATCCACGCCGGACCATAAGGGCCACGCCGACTCCCGTCCAGAAAAGATCTCGTCCTTTGCGGACAATAGCCAAAGTCGTCCCGATTGCCGAACTAAATCCCAGCGCTTTCGCAAGCATACCGGTGCCGGCTTCATCGACGCCGAGCCGGAAAGGTATGAACTTGAAAGCGACGTTTATTATGCGATTGACCGATTCGAGTATGAAGGCTGTCAGCAACGTAGGGGCGACGACCTCGCTAATGAACGAAAGCGTAACGTAAATCTCGGCGGTGCCCGCCAGGTGAAAACAAACCTCAAGTAAAAAGATTGGGATCAGCCGGTCACTGTTTCTGGAATAGAAGCCGTAGATCCGATCTTCAAGACCTCGGCCGCGAGGAATTCCCTTTTCCTGCATCCAGCCTTGCGCTATCCCACGGCCACTCAGGAACGACATCGGACCACTCAGGAACCTCAATCGTCTGCGGATAATGAAGTAGCCCAGGGGGGCGATTACAAGTGTGACCGCAAGAGCGCCGAGGCTGGCGTAACGCAGTGGCTTTGGCAGCGAGAAGCTGAGCAGCAATGCGGTGGTGCCGGAAAAGATTAAGAGCACAACGGAGAGACTGTAGAAGATATTCTCAAGCGCGAGGGCGGCCAGGCTCGCCATTAGTGGTACGCGATCAGTAACGAACGCTGCTTTTGAGGGTTCGCTAACCGCCGCGCTCGCCAACGGGACAATGTTGCCGAGCGCGTCACCCATTATCCGGGCGGCAAACGCATCGCGAAAACGCAGACTGTATGGGGCTTCAAAACAACGCGTCCAGGCGAGCGAGCGTGCCATTTGTCGCACGGAGGAAATGGCAAGAATTAGCAGGAAGCCAAAGCCGAGCCGCTGAATGCCGGCCCAGATCTGAGAAACACCGGCCTTCCTTACAAAATAGGCAAACAGCAGCAGCCCCAGCAGCGCAAAGAGAATTCCGAAACGCGCCAGCTTCCGATTTCTAGACTGGTTTGTACTCGACCCGGAAACCGCCAGGTCCTCACCGCTCTGATCCAGGATTGGCGGTGTCGGCGATGGTTCTTTTTCCAATCGTTCAGGCCTCTGCTCGACGGTCAAATACAGTTAACCTATCACAGGGCCAACGATAGCGGCAGTCCACCCTACGTTATCGCGGCCAGGTTTTTGGGGACCAAGGCTCCGGTTGGTCCACCTTTCTCAGCAAAAGAGTCAACTATTTTTCGCCACCAGGCGTCTAATGCCCGATTGAGGCATGGGCCACGAACTTCAAAAAGTGGTTGGATTACTTAAGCGCAGCTTGTAAGATTTCTTAGCCCCATCGGACCTGCCTGTCCGAACTCATCCCCCAACTGATCGATTGGCGCAAGCTGGTTCGCCCCAGGCCTCATATCTATCTGTACCTTTTGCCCCACAACTCGGTCTCGTCGAGGAACTCTATGACACGGGCCGAAGCCGCGAGGAAAGATCAGATGAAATTGTCGACTCTCGTTTGTCTTGTGCTCCTTGTTTTCATCGTGCTCGCGCCGGCCTTTGGCAAAACGCCCGGCGGTCGGGCTGTGCCTACAACTGGACCTGAAGATGTCTTCAACCTCGCTGAATTCGGCGCCGTTGGCGATGGTATTACCGACGATGGCCCAGCGTTGCAAAATGCACTTGAAGCAATGGCAGCTGTGGGAGGCGGGACGCTGATAGTGCCGGCGGGCCGGTACGTCATAGAAACGCCAGTGGAGAAAGACTTCACCGGCCTCGGTGCTTCGCTCTCAATTTTGGGAGTAGAGTCGTCGACGCCCGTTCCGCCACCGAATTCTTCTGGGCAGGAATTGACGAGGGGACTTGATCTCCTTTCTGAGTTTGCCCCCCGCACCGGCACACAGGGTGTCGCCATTCGGCTTACCGGTCTGCAAAGTTTACTTATTAAAGACGTCACCTTTATTGGCCAGCAAGACGTCCACACTGACGCAGTAATCACTCTGGCTCTTTTCGACATCCCGGATGCAACCATCCGGCATTGCGAGTTCTACGGCTTGAGCAGCCTGGTCCAGGATGGGTCAATTGTTCTGGCAGTGAGAAGTCACCTGAACATCGAGCAGAGCGTGTTTTTGGGCAGCACCTGCAGCAGCGGATACAACGCCCCAGTAGTCCAAAATATCGAATGGAAAGGCGTGACCATCGCTGACGCTGTTTTTGCGGACTACGGTCAGCGAGCTGGGTTCTTTGGAAAACTTGGTTTAGCGGCGCCATATTCCTGGGTAAACATCGGTAACCCCGCCGCCGCGGAGAGTAGTTCGCCGCGGCGCGAAGCGACAATCAAAAGCGTCTTCCTCGATGAGGGCGGCTTTTTGGGACTCTCAAGCACTCCCAACTTGCCGGAGTCCGACGCCATTGATCTGTTCTATGTCTCCGGACTGTATATGAACGTCACCAATCTCGCGGCTTCCGGAAACTATCTCCGCGGTCCACGAGGGGCGCTGATTTTGAATTCGCATTACGGCTGGAGTCATAACGCTGATGCCGCCATCAACCTTGTCAGTATCGGCAACGCCATCCTCGATCAAGTGGAGTGTGTGGATCAAGCTAATCGCATTCGTGCCGACGAGGCCACTCAGAAACTCACTGTTATTAATTCCATCTACACTTTTCTCGATTCGCAAGCACCGCAGACCAAAGTGATCACGACTACGACTCCGGAAGACGATCCGGTCCAATACGTGAGTCAGCGGTTCAACGCCACGCTCGGGCGCGACCCTGATGCGGCAGCTCATTTCTACTGGTCCGACCGGCTGCTTCAGTGTGGCGTAGCAGCGGACTGTCTCACTGCTGAGCGTGCCGCGCTCAATGCTTATCTAGGGTCCGGGCCTGTTCCGACTTTTTCTATCGCCGGAACAGTAACCGACGAAACCGGTGCAGGCTTGCCCGGCGCAACGCTCACGCTTAGTGGTTCACAATCAGTTACTACACAGACCGGCGTCGATGGCCGCTACAGCTTCGAGAAACTTCCAACCAGCGGTGTGTATACAGTCACGGCCAACCGCAGCTACTACACGATTGATGTGCCCCAGCGAACTCTAACAACACCAAATGGCAACCGGACTTTGGATTTCGCAGGCACCCGCAACCGTCATGCCATCACCATCCTCATTAAAGACGCCGCCGGAAACCCTATGAACAATGTAAATATTTTGCTGGCCGGCGAGGATGAGGAAACGGGCGTAAGCGATTCGTCTGGCCGGGTTGCTTTCCACGCCCTGCCCGCCGGCGAAACCTATTCAATCGTTCCGACGAAAGACTTCTATGCGTTCACTCCTGAGACTGTCGTGATCGGAGGGCTTCAGGCAGATCACACGCTGACCTTTTCGGGCACTATCGCCACCTCCTACAGGCTCAGTGGTCAGCTAACGGCTCATGGTCAGGCTCTGAGCGGAGCAACAGTTACTTTGAACGGGTCCCAATCGCGGTCCAGAATTACCGACGCAAATGGCAATTATTCATTCAATGTTGTACCCGGGGGCAACTACACGGTAACTCCCGTAAAAACAAACTATCTGGTCTCACCAACGGGCCAGACGTTCAATAACCTCTCCGGTAACGGCGTAGCTAACTTCGAAGCAACTTTGCAAAGTGTCCCTGAGTTTAGCGCCTCTAACTATAGCGTCTCGGAAGGCGCAGGAACTATTGCCGTAAACGTCACGCGCACTGGGGACACATCGAGCGCTGCGGAGTTTGTCTATGCAGCCACCGATGGCTCGGCACAACAACGCACTGATGTCATCCCGATCATCGGGAGACTCAGGTTTGCTGCCGGCGAAACAAGTAAGAGCTTCAACATTTTCATTAATGATGATTCCTACATCGAGGGAGACGAGAACCTAACACTCGAACTGCTCCAGCCCATCGGCGCCAACCTGAGCAACAGCACGGTAACGTTGACCATAGCAGACAACGATAGCGATGCGGCGGCCGCTAACCCGATCGACCACGCACAGTTTTTCGTTCGGCAGCAATACCGCGACTTTCTTAACCGCCAGCCCGATGCCGATGGACTTGCCTTCTGGACAAACCAGATCACAAGCTGCGGCGCGAACGCAGTCTGCGTTGCCGATCGGCGTGTTGACGTTTCCGGAGCGTTTTTCCTTTCAATCGAATTTCAGGAGACGGGTTATTTAGTCTACCGTCTCTACCGGGCGTCATTTGGTCAACCTCCGCGTCACCTTAATGAGTTTCTGCTGGACACACGGACGATAGGTGAAGGAGTAGTAGTCAATGCTCCCGGCTGGCAGGAGTTGCTTGATGGAAATCGGAAGGCCTTCATCGAGGACTTCGTGCGACGCCCACAATTCATTCTGGAGTATCCGTTTGATCTGACACCCGTCGACTTCGTTAATCAGTTGAATGCAAAGGCAGGGTCACCACTTACCGTAGACAACTTGTCGGCGGCCGTAGCGGAGTTTGGCGGGGCCGCGACCAGCGAAGACTGGGACGCACGCGCGCGCATCCTGCGGATGGTAGTGGATAGTCAGACTTTCAAACAACGTGAACTGAATGCGGCCTTTGTGCTGATGCAATACCTTGGTTACATGCAGCGCAATCCGGACGAAGCACCAGACACCGACCTGGTCGGTTATTACTTCTGGCTGAACAAGCTCGAAGAATTTGGCGGCGACTTCCGTCGCGCTGAGATGGTGAAGTCATTTCTGGTTTCATCTGAATACCGCGCCCGCTTTGGCGCTCCTTGAAACACAGGAGGCAGAAGGCAGAAGGGCTAACGAAGCGGGCACTACGAAGGTCATCATTCGTATCGCCCGCTTTCTGTCTTCTACCTTGTTCGTTCTGCCTCCTGCTCCTGCCTCTTCTTCCCGCCCCGCTTTGCGTTTTGACTTTTGCCTTGATTATGATGCTCGGGTTCAATCCAGACACGACGAATCAGGTGAAGGATGAGTCAATCTCAGACAGCAATTGAAGAACTTGCCGGCCGCCCGTTAACCACGCTCTCCGAAGATGAGCAAATGTTTCGCGCCAGCGTGCGCGAGTTTGCCGAAGGTGAACTGCGTCCGCGTGTCGAGGAGATGGACGAAAAGGGCAAACTCGATCCGGCACTCATCAAGCAGTGTTTCGATCTCGGTCTGATGGGAATTGAAACGCCTGAAGAGTTTGGTGGCGCCGGCTCGTCGTTCTTCACCGCG
>Ga0207684_10004067_pt1 | contig 13956 bp, 10 predicted proteins | sample KBSK5501metaG_FD_184342 | JGI IMG/M metagenome (GOLD analysis project Ga0207684, IMG submission 184342) | Corn, switchgrass and miscanthus rhizosphere microbial communities from Kellogg Biological Station, Michigan, USA - KBS K5-50-1 metaG... | ecosystem: Host-associated > Plants > Roots >...
TGAGTCAATCTGTGTTTCGGGCGAAGTTATGCGCCTGGAAAACCAGTATTGACTCATCCATTCAAGCTCAAGAAAGTGGCGAAGTTATGCGCCGGAAGTGGCGAGGTTATGGTAATTCCTACATGGTTGTAGCGATGTATGTACAGCGCCTTCGAGCCACATCAAACAAGACGGGATGCCATCGCCAGTACGTGGCATCCCGTCGCCTACCTCAATAGCGTATCTCGGGTCTGAACTACCCCTGAATGCTGATAACTAGAGGATTGGTAAAGAAAGAGTCTTCTTGGAAGTTCCCCGAAGCATCAATGTAGTCAACTCCGAGAGAGCCGATAGCACTGGCAGGGCCGCCATGGAACGGTGCCGAGCCAGCCGGTGGAGTCGCGAACATCTGGAAAGTTCGTGCCGTCCCGTCGCAGGGTATCGGGAAAACCCCCCCGCTGGCTTGAACGATCACTCGACCAGACGCTTGAGTGACAGTCACCCCCCCACCAGCTGAAAAGAAGGTCGCACCTTCAGGGATGGTGCATGAGACCGTGAAGGATACCTGTAGCGTCGTCCGCGCGATGAGCTTCGCAGGACTTACAATTGTGATGGTAGCCGTGGCGGTGCTGCTGCTTTGCGCGTGAGCTGTGCCTCGGAGTCCGAGGCTCCCAGCGAGAACGAACATCAAGACCGCGAGTAGTAGTGCTGGCATAAGTGCCAATCGTCGCCAGCCATTCAATCTTCTTTGCCGCATGTTCATCCTTTCATATGCTTGCTGTTGAGTCGAGACATCCTCTCCTCTTTGGGCACGCAGGCTGCTGGTGATTACCCCTTCTTTGGATCTAGTCTATAACCCTACTGTCAAAACTCTCCCCAGACGAATTACAGAGAACAAATAGATTAAGTTGTGCAGAATAGGTGTAGAGTGAGATAGGGCTATCCAAAGGATAGTTTACCTGAAAAACACAAAAAATACAATTGTTTTTGTTAAGTTCCACTGGATTCTGAAATTTACAAGCAGCAATCGCTGCGAGGATGGCCTCGTACACTTTTGCAGACTGAAAAACTGAGGAGAATCTATGATATAGTGAAGTACATTTTCTATCCTATAATGACATTCTGATATTGGAGACCAAATTGAAGAAAGCGGCTCCCGCTTCTGAGGCTGGGCCTATCATCGTTACCTGGCACAAAGTAGTCACCTGTCTTTTAATCACGCTTGTAGGCTTCAATTTACGTTCGGTGATCCTCGGCGTACCCCCTGTCCTGCCACTCATTCAACATGATCTAGGGCTTACCTATACCGCGACAGGGTTTCTAACTGCATTGCCTGTGCTGGCATTAGCAGTAGGAGCCTGGCCATCAGGGCTGCTAGCAGAGCGCATTGGCGCACGGCTCAGCGTGTCAATCGGCCTGGCACTGCTTGCTGCTGGTACACTTTTGCGTGCTTTCAGATTAACCACATTCTCTCTTTTCTTCTTCACATTGATACTGAGCATTGGCATCACTCTGACTCAGACAGCAGTGCCTGTGCTGATACGTCGTTGGTTCCCAAAGCAAATCGGACTGATTTCAGCTCTTTTCAGTGATGGGCTGATCATTGGTGAAGCCGTTGCAGCAGGCATCACTGTTCTTATCATGGTACGATTTTTAGGAGGTGATGCCTGGGCAGGTACGTTCGTTTTCTGGGGTATACCCGTTGTTGTGCTGCTTGCTTTCTGGCTCTGGCTTGCCCCACCAGCGCCTGTAGAGATAACCAGGCCACATTTCTCTTCTCAAAGTGCAACAGCAAAATCGCCAAGCGCTGCCCCAGCTGTCCAACGAAAGCGTGTCAATGCTCTACATTTAGGCATACTGGTTGGCGGAGGCAGCCTCATTTACTTCGGTATGAACGCCTGGATTGCTTCGTATAATCAAGCGCTACACCAGGCATACCTGACACCAGTCTCCTTGCTATCGCTCAATGCGGCACAACTGCCAGTCAGTTTAGCAGTCACACTCGTCGCGCAGCAAATCGTGGGCCGTCGCTGGCCTTTCATTGTTGCCGGAATTGTCAGCTCTTTCGCAATCGTTGGATGGATATTCACACCCGCCGCGTTGCAAGCTCTCTGGGCAGCACTACTCGGTGGAAGTGGAGCGCTTGTCTTTACGCTTGGGATTGCACTACCACCCCTACTTGCATCTCCTCAGGAAGTAGGACGTCTCACCGGTATTACGCTCTCACTCACCTACGGGGTGGCATTCGTAGGACCTTTCATAGGAGGCGCATTATGGGATTTGTTCAATTTGCCTGCTCTAGTATTTGTGCCGGTGCTAATCGCCAGCGTTATGCTGATCGTACTTGGAGCGCTACTCCCTACACGAGCCTCGTTTGGCGTTCCAGGGGCGCTTCAGCCCACGGATAAGGGCGAGAATAAGCATGGTGCCTTCACGACTACACCACCCACCACATAGTCCTATCCGGCACCGCTCGCTCCTCCACCCGCTGCACCACCACCTCCACCTGCTCCGCCGCTCGTGCCCCCAACTGCGTGCGTCACAACGATCATCGTGACAAAGTACGAAAGATGATCCGCGCTTGCAGTTGCCAGAGAATGGAACCAGGGTGGTACCACCGCCATTCCCTGTTTTTGGAAGTACTTCACCCATTTCTCTGCCAGACCAAAAGTTGCAGCATAAGTCAAATAGCGCTCAAACACCTCCGGTGGCATGTCCAGCTCTTTGCCGCGAGTGATTTCACGCAAATATTGCGAGAAAGCCTTCCAGCGAACAGAGTCTTGTCTGCCCTTATCCGAAAGCGTAGAAAACATTAACCACAGCACAGACGCCATCACACTAATCGCTATTACTCCTAGAGGTAGGAACACGATGGGCCAGACGCCAGCGGGTATTCCAAATAGTAGGCATATGAATATCGTGATACAAGACAGGATGAACAAAAGCAAGCCTATCACCCCGAATCGCCTCCTAATGCGTTGTCGTTCAGCATCGAATAACCCCATCGCGGTCATTTCCTGCTTTAACGGCTTGTTAAAACGCTTATTCCGGCTGGTATAAGTCCGGCTGACGTTGGAAACGCTGGTAGACCTTTGCATCCCTTGCTTAGATTCGAATAGCAAGGCGAGCAGGCCACGTTCATGTGGACGCAGGTCTGATGGTTGAGATTGCAACTCAATCAGGAATTCTGGATGCGCCCTGTACCACTTTTTCGGCTGTTCGGATTGTGAGATTGACAGTACTCCTCTATTCGCCAGATCGAAGAGAGTAGCCAGAGCATTATTCCAGTTTGGCGTCGTGCTGAGAAGAGCGCCAGCCACAGCAGGTGGTAGATTGTCGGGAGGTGAAGTAACAGGAGAAATCTCTTCCTCTGTGAAAGAGGATCGTCGACGATATCTTCTGTAATACCAGATGAGACTGAGTGATCCAAAAATGAAAATCACTACGCCACCAACGAGATATAGGGGGATCAGTGCGATAGCTTGATCTTGCAGTTGCTGCCAGTGTGGCGCCGTGGTAATCACACTGCCAGGACGGAACTTCAGTCCAATCTCCAGTGGGCTATTCGGCTGTAAATCATGTGCCGTGAACGTAACCTTGCCAGGAGTAGTTGTTACTTGTGCTGAGCCACGCACCACTACTGGTGCGCCAGGCAAGATTGCCTGGTTGAGATAGCTGACGGTGATGGTAGAGGAACGAATCGCATACGCGTAGTTGGTGGGAAGCGCATTCCAACTCAAAAGGTCAGCATCCTTTGTTTTCTGAAAGACACCCAGAACCCGGTATGTCAGAACAAATGTATGATTCTGATCCGACACCGGGGCAAAGTGCAATGTGACCTTCATTGGATTATCGTAAGTGATCTCGACTTGTCCGGCACCAGTTCCCTGTTGTAATGTCTGATCATCCATACCGGCAGAAAGTATAGAAATACCATCCGTTTTGTCAGTTGGTATGTCGCGAAAGACGAATGTAAAAGGTCCTCCCACAAACTTGAAAGTAACCGTCTCTGTGACAATTAGAGAGCCGCCTTCTTGCACGTCAATAGATGCATCAAAGCGTTCTGCGCTATATTCTTTCGTCGGAACAGCCCGCTGCTGAGCCAGGAGTAGCATTACCAATGCCAAGGCAATAAACAACTTGTGGATCATTTAAGCACCCCTACTACATTCTTGTAGTAATTCGCGTTAATCTCGATAAACTACTGCCATTGCTTCAGAATCACTCTATCATTTTAAGCGTTTTGAACAGGCTTAGGCCACGACCAAACGCCCGGTCGTGGCCTCACCAGGCTGACCATTTCTCAATCTTTGACTGCCTTGAATGCGCTAAAGGCTTCCTTGAACATCGCACGGTGATGCTTCTCACGTTCAAGAGCCAGGCGGAAGCTGGCAGCGGCATCGCTTCGTCCCTCTTCCTCTGCTTCACGGACAAAGCGCGGATACATCTCCTCAATCTCGAAGTCTTCACCGTTGGCCGCCTCATCCAGATTCTCCAGGGTCTTTCCAACTTCTCCCGCAACACGCATATGGCTAATCCCGTGTATAGCTTCAGCGCCAGCCGCTTCCAGAAACAACTGGGCAATCTCTGGATGTCCTTCTTCCATTGCCTTCATCGCAAAGGCAGTGTATTCCAGGCGGGCTTTTGCCTCGCCGGTAATGGCCTGTTGTAAGTTGGTCTCCGTCTTGGTCATGATACTCCTCCTAATTATAAATCTCAACAAACATTCTTTTACACGGATTGAGGGGAGCCAGCCAAAGCGGGCAACCCATCAATCAAATTATAGAATAGTGACCTCACATTGCTATCACAGTCGAGGTGTCTCATCGTTACAAATCCGTCACGATAACATGCATTCTCGTTTCGGCTTTGTTTTAGCTATTTTAGCTAACAGAATAGAACCGATCAAACAACCTCAAACTGTTACCTCATTGTGAGGAAATAGTTGTGCTACGTGAGCGTCTTGTGACGACAGCAGTGTATCTACTAGATATGAAGGTGCATCGGTAGTAGTGTTTTTGAGCGATTTGCATAAGTTTGTTGCCCGCAACGTATAGGGATACCATACTCGTTTCCGCACCGGGCACATACACCAGGAGGATATCGTATGTTAAACTTCGTAAATGAATTTCGTCAACCTCTCTCACTTGATGCTGCCCCAGAAGGGAGTGTCTGCGAATGGTGTGGGAAGCCCGCCGTGCATGAACTTACGGAGTTAGGTGGGAAAAACCACAACGAGAGTGGACTTTTTTGCCGTACATGCGGTGAAGCATTCGTTTGCGCCGTTGCCAGTTCTCTTCGCCGCGAAGTACCAGCAGAAGAAGTGATCAATGGGTGAATTACGCTGCTCAGGTCAAGTTTTCTTTTTTGTCCTGGTGAAAGCGCCAATAGCGCCGAGATCATCACGGCCTGCTAAGCGTTTGCAACGGTATACCCTGTATAGTCTGCTGGATCAAGAACTCTATAACGGCATTCATGCTACCAGTTTCCTGATAGACCTCTAGCTGGCGGTCCGCACCTGTGCCGCGCGGGTCTTCGAGCAGCTTGCGCATGTAGTTCATTTCCTGCCTGCTGCCCAGGTCATCAATCACGTCATTTACAAAATCGAGCAATTCGCTTATCGAATCACGCATACTGAGACGCCTGCCCTGCGCAAAATCGATTATCTCTGCATCCAGGCCAGAGCGCATAGCATGCCACTTGTTCTCCTCGATAAAGTGACATGACAACATAGGAGCCCACAAGTTATTTTTATTGAGCCAGGTCAACTTTGCGACAAGCGCCTGGCAGAGTGCGGCAATAGCTATGGTGTCGTCAATCGTTGCGGGCATATCAAAGACGCGAAACTCAATGGTGCTAAAAAATGGGTGCGGGCGGATATCCCACCAGATTCTTTTCCCATTGTCGATACAGCCTGTTTTGATCAGTGCCTGCACATAGTTGTCAAAATCGCTCCATGAGGGGAATACCTCGGGCACCCTGCTGCGAGGGAAGGGTTTCCAGACCGCGGAACGGTACGACTTGAGGCCAGTATAGCGTCCGGCCCAGAAAGGAGAGTTGGTAGAGATTGCGAGCAAATGCGGGAGCCACGTGCGCACCTGATTCATGAGCGTGACGGCCATTTCTTGATTCTCAACGCCTATGTGAACATGTTGGCCAAAGATCAAAATGGACCGGGCAACGTCCTGTAATTCATTTTCCAGTTCGGCATACCGGACATATTTTGATATGTATTCATTTTGCCATAAAGCAGCAGGATGGGTACCTGCGCCAATAAGAGCAAGGCCCTCCTTCTTCCAGGAGTTGTGCTAGCTTCGCTCTCATAGTTCGTATTTCCTCACGAGCTGTTGGTATATCCGGCATGATATCCGAATTAATCTCCACCTTGATTGCAGCATCTCCGCTTTGATCTGCTCTCCAAAGATGGAGTGCCCTTTTTCTAATATGGTATGGATGCATGGACTCAGTTGACCCGTTCGACGGTCTACCATCTGAAACTCTTCTTCGATGCCGATAGTGAATGGTGCTGCCATAGCGCTGTTCCTTTCAGAGTATGCCAGTCATTTCGAGACTTTGCACCAGTCCTCCTTTCAAAATTGTGTATTATTTAACTCACTAAATCATCACAGCACATAAACTTGGTAACACAATATCCTCACAATTTCCCAGCGAGGCTCTTCAGTCCAGCAAAGAAAGACAACAAGTCTCTATTTTATTTCAATCATGTATGCTATAATATGAGCAGAAATTGGAACGTACGTTCAATTAAGTAGTGTTTTGTCTTCTTGTCAACTGTTCAATTCCTCACCCTTTTGGGTCAAAATATTCCAAGTTGCACAAAGTTATGTTAAGATGTATCGAACTGGAAATTCGATCAGGTTTCCTGAGATAAGGATTCTACGAAAAATCGGAGGTTAAGTGGAAACTCCACCAGGGGTGCGACGCAAGCGTCCTTACTCCTCGCCCTACCACCCCCACCCCTACACGAGCAGGAATTCTAGCCCCCGATTGTTGTTGGAACCTGGGGAGACAAGGCGGGCAGGCGGACTACAAAAACTTTTCGACAAATATAGAGTTCTCCCACTGATTGCAATCACCATTATTTCGTTAATCATCATTGGTCTGGTACGAGTTACTGCTCCCCAGAGTCCAATTCTGGTATTTATGGACATGGGTCCAATGCAAACCCAGCAGGATGCTACTCCGCACCTCATGCGAGGAAAAGTCGCCTCCCTAGGTTGGATTGTTGGACGCGACTGCCAGCGCGGGATGCAAGCGTACCTGAAGACAGCCGGTACCAATCCCGATGCTGCCCTGGTCGGCACTGGCTGGGTTGATCCCACGAACGGCCATTTCATAAATGGGCAGAACAATAACTGCATACCTGGTAGCCTCAGCATGGACAATGTCGTGCAACTTGTGCATAGTAAAGGTGGCATGGCCTATCTGACAGTTACGATGGAGACCGATGGCTCACCAGGGTCCTGGAATTCTCAACAGCAATCGGATTATATTGCCAGGGCTGCGACCGATCAGAGCTTAATTGACCCTATTGTGAGCGAAGTGAAACGCCTCAACTACGACGGAGTCATTATGGATATGGAAGCTGGTGATGCTAACTACCCATCCATCCAACAACTCTTCACAACTTACAACCAGCGTGTATGGTCTGCATTGAAACCATTGCATAAATTGTACGGCATCGCACTCATCCATAAGCTAAGCGACCACGACGAATACTATAATATCAACGGTTTCGAGAACTGGTCGACGCTTGCTCATGCCGCTGATTTTATCGTCATCATGGCTGTCGATCAGTCTTACTTCTCACCTGGACCAACTGTCAGTATCCCCTGGCTCCAACAACTCCTGGCATATACACTGAAAACGATGCCTCAAATGCTGCCGCGCATTATCTGGGAGTTACCGCTGTATGGCGCTTCCTGGAAGTTACAAGGAGGGAAGTGGGTCTTTGATAACGGCGTTAATTACGCGGATGGAGAGGCGCTTGTCTCGCAAATACCCTCGTCACAAATTGATACCGCGGAAAGCGATCTGAATGATCTCACATGCGCTCACCTTGTCTATACGGATTCCTCTGGGGTAAAACATTCGCTCTGGTTTCATACCGCCAAAAACCTCTACTACGTCATCTCGAACTTCGAGAAAATACTAAAGCAGGTGCCGCAATTTGGGCACAGTAATCTACAAATCGCAGTCTGGTATCGCGCTACCTGGGAACCAGGTGACGTCTGGTCTTTAATCGATAATGTTTTGCCAAACAATTGAGGTACCTAGTGAATGTTATTCTTTTCCCTGCCTGGACCAGCCTCCCTTTATGCGTCGAGACGCTATCCAGGACTAGCTAGATGGTCGTCACCTGGACCACGATTTTACTATCCAATTGCTTCAGGAAGGCGATGAAATCCACCTGACGTTTGCGCGAGGCGACGACATCATAGACCTGCCCACTGCGTGTATCGAGAGCGTCGAACTCGAGGTTGACGATCCCAGCTCTGAGTCTGGTTACATCGTTTTCAGTCTACATCGTAGTCTTTCAACTCTCTGCTGGGCTGGATACAGCAACTTCACTACTCGGCAATAGGTATACTACCCAACGCTGAGGCGGGAAAGCGGATCCCTCTTCTTCCCGAACCGCAAGTACAGGGAAGGGACGATGAACAGGTTGAGCACCGTCGAGGTGACCAGGCCGCCCAGGATGACGATGGCCATCGGGTACTCGATCTCTTGACCGGGGATATTGCCGAAGATCACCAGGGGCACCAGGGCCAGCCCCGCAGCCAGTGCGGTCATCAGGATCGGTGCGAGCCGATCCCGCGCCCCCCGCAGCACAAGCCTGGGACCGAACGGCTCACCTTCCTCCCGCTCGAGATGCTGATAGTGGCTGATCAGCATAATGCAGTTGCGTGCCGCTATCCCGAACACCGTGAAGAATCCCACGAGCGAACCGAGCGAGATGACGCCGCCGGCCGCGAACGCCGCCAGCACTCCGCCCACCAGGGCCGACGGCAGGGTGAAGAAGGCTAAAGTCGCCAGGCGCCAGGTGCCGAAGGCTGTCTGCAAGAGGAGGAAGACCCCGATCATGGAAGCGATCCCGGTGATGAGCAGGTTTCTCTGGGCGGCCTGTCGCTCCTGGTACTCCCCGAGCAGCTCCGCGTGGTATTCGAGCGGGAACTTGATCGCCGAGAGACGCTGTTGAACGTCGCTCACCACCGCACCAAGATCACGCCCGCGCACGTTGAGGCCCACGTCGATGCGACGCGAGTTGTTTTCGCGATCTATGAGGTTCGAGGTCGGCAGGATGCGCACATCGGCCACATCCCCCAAGCGCACCTGGCCGCCGTTGGGCGTGCTGATGAGCAGATCGCGGATACTGATCAGGCTGTCGCGCGTCTGGGGCGTACCCCACACCATCACATCGTACACCTTCCCGTCCCTGTGAATGTCGCTGACTTCGGTGCCCGCTACCAATGTGGCCGCTGCCCGGCGCACATCACCCGGTTTGAGTCCATAGTGCTGGGCCTTAGCAAGGTCCACCTCGACTCGCACGTGTGGCACGTCAACCTGGAGCTCCGTATGCACATCAACGGCACCATTGATCTGTGAGAGGGCCCGTCTCACCTCATCGGCCTTGCTGCGCAGGACGCCCAGGTCGGGGCCAAAGATGCGGACGACGATCTGATTGCTCGATCCCACCAGCACCTCATCGATCCTCTCATTGAGGTAGGTCTGCACATCGTGAAAGAGCCCGGGGTAGCCGTCGACCACATTGCGGATGGAGGCCACCGTCGTGTCATAGTCGGCAGCAGGATCGATGCTGACCCAATTCTCGGCGAAATTGATACCAGATATCTCCTCCCCCTGCACGGCTCGCCCTATATGGGACCCGAAGCTGCGGATCTCCGTGTTGGTCCGCAGCTCGCGACTGACCTGGGTCGTGATCCGGACGACTTCTTTATGGGACGTGCCCGGCGTGGTCACCCAGTGCATGAGGAAATCCTTCTCCTTGAACGCAGGGAACAGCGACTCCCCAAGAAATGGCAACACCGCGAAGCCGACCACCACGAGGGCACCGACAGTGAGGAACGCCGGGCGGGGCGTGCGGATGATGCGCCCGAGGACCGCGTCGTAGCCGCGCTGCAGCAAGCGCAAGAGGGGAGACTCGCGCCGCTCGAGCGGGACATTGCGCAAGAGGAGCAGGCACAGCGCCGGCGTGAGGGTCAGCGCCACCACCATCGAGGCCAGCAAGGCCAGTGCATAGGAGATGGCGAGCGGCTGGAAGAAGGCACCGGACACGCCCCCCAGGAAGAAGACCGGCAACAAGACCACCACATCGATTAGCACCGCGTAGACGATGGGGCTGCGCACCTCGATCGAGGCCTCCAGGATGATGCTCGCCGTTGACCTGTTGCTCCTCTCCCTGCGATGCCGGCGCAGACGCCGCACGATGTTCTCCACGCCGATGATCGCGTCGTCGACGACGCCACCGATGGCGATCACGAGCCCCGCCAGGATCATCGTGTTGATCGTGGCTCCGCGCAGGTCGAGCACGAGCCCCGCTGTCACCAGGGACAACGGGATCGCCACCAGGCTGATCAGCGCGCTACGCCACTCGAAGAGGAAGGCACCCAGGACCAGCATCACGAGCAGACAAGAGATGAGCAGCGACCTGGTGAGGTCGTTGATCGCCAGTTGGATGAAGCTCGCTGGCCGGAAGATGTTGGAGTCGATCTGCATACCGGGAAGACCGGGCCGCATCTCATTGAGCGCTGCGTCGACCCCCCGAGTCACGTCCAGCGTGTTGCCCCATGGGAATTTCTCAACGATGAGCAGAAGGCCGGGATTGTCGTTAATGACAGCGTCCCCAATGAGCGGTTGATGATCCCACACCACGTGGCCTATGTCGCCCAGGGTCAGTGGCGAGCCATCGCTCTTTTTTCTGTCATGGACGGGCACTTTGGCCAGATCCTCCGGCCCTATGACGGGCAAGACGTGCTGGACCGAGAGCCGTTGAACGGGGGTGTCGATGAACCCACCGACGCGCGTCTTCGCTGCGTTCGTATACTTCAATAACCCGTAGTCCAGGGCATCCGAGGTGACCTCCTGCACTTCATCCAGCGAGACATGGTAGGTTCGCAACTTCTCCGGATTGACTTGCACCTGCAGCTGCTTAAACCGGTCTCCCCATATGACCACATTCGCTACGCCGGGTACTGCCATCAAGCGCCACCGGATCGTCCAATAAGTGGTCATCGCCAGATCCGTCTGGGAATATGTGTTCGAGGAAATTCCGATCTGCATGACCCGGCTCGTCGCTGACAGGGGTGGGAGCATCCAGGGCAGGCCTGCCCAGGATGGCAACGTACGTACCGCCACTGAAAGGCGCTCCTGCACCAACTGCCGTGCCTCCATGATGTCGGTCCCTTGCTTGAAGATGAGGGTAATCGCCGACAGCCCCGGGACCGACTTGGAGCGCAGGGTGTCGAGCTGCGGGGTGCTGTTGAGCGAGTTCTCCAGCGGGACAGTGATCAGTGATTCCACCTCCTCGGAGGACATTCCTGGGCCTTCGGTCTGAATCTCCACGTACGGCGGCGCGAACTCGGGAAAGACGTCCACCGGCATGCCGAAAAGTTGCTTGGTGCCAAAGAGCATCACCACCGCTGCGGCAGCAACCACCAGGAAGCGAAAGTGTAGGCTTGATCTGACGATCCAACGTATCATAGCTCAAGACCTCCTTGCGCAGTCATTGCCCAACCCCGAACTCAGTGCCGTACAACTCAGGCGCTCCAACCGTCACAACCTCGGTGCCGGAGGGTGGGCCTTCCAACAGAACCGCCAGATCACCATCTATGTAGTCGACACTGATGCGAGCTCGAACGAAGGTGAGGGCTTGGGGTTTCGTATACACCCATGTTTCGCCTTTCAGGTCGTAGAACACTGTAGAGTAGGGGACGACCTTCCGCAGCTTCCCGCGAACCTGCGCGTCACGAACCGGGGCCGTCTCGATGCCGAGCCGTTTGCCCGCCTCCGCTGTCAATATCACGCGACTGAGGCCCGTCTCCCCGAGACGCTCGACCCTGGCGGGTTGACTGCTTGTGGAGCTTTCTGGCGTCTGTGTTGCACATGCTGCAAGTTGTAGAGCGACGATGATCAGTACCGCGATCATCCATCGATTACTGTGCCACATCTGGATTCCTCCTCATAGTGTAAACTTCAGGGCTAGCTACCTCACTGCTTTCATATTGAACTTGCGGAATTTCCATCGAGGAGTCTGCCTGTGATCTAGCACCGAACCGCAAGTACAAGAAGGGGACGATGAATAGGTTGAGCACCGTCGAGGTGACCAGACCACCCAGGATAACGATGGCCATCGGACGTGCTATCTCTTGACCGGGGATGTTGCCGGAGATCGCCAGGGGTACGAGTGCCAGTCCCACTGCCAACGCGGTCATCAGGATCGGTGCCATCCGCTCCCGTGCGCCACGCAGGACGAGTTCGGAACCGAACGGCTCACCTTCCTCCCGCTCGAGATGTTGATAATGCTTGATCAGCGTGATGCCGTTGCGTACCGCTATCCCGAACACAGTGAGCAAGCCGATGAGCGAAGCGAATGAGATCACCCCGCCAGTCGCGAACGCCGCCAGCACTCCGCCCACCAGGGCTGATGGCAAGGTGAAGAAAGCCAGAGTCGCCAGGCGCCAGCTCCCGAAAGCCGCTTGTAGGAGGAGGAAGATCCCGATCGCGGCGGCGATGCCGAAGATGAGCAGGCTTCTCTGGTCGGCCTGTCGCTCCTGGTACTCCCCGAGCACCGCCGCATGGAACTCGAGCGGGAACTTGATCGCCAGCAGGTGTTGTTGGATGTCGCTCACTACGGCGTCGGGATCGCGCCCGCGCACGTTGAGGCCCACGTCGATGCGACGCGAGACAGTTTCATGTTGTATGAGGTTCTGGGTCGGCAGGATGCGCACGTCGGCCACATCCCCCAGGCGCACTTGGCCGCCGTTGGGCGTATCGATGAGCAGATCGCGGATACTGATCAGGCTGTGGCGCGTCTGGGGCGTACCCCACACCACCACCTGGAACACCTTCTGTTCCTCGAAGAGGCTACCGGCATCAATTCCTGCCAACAATGTGGACGCCGCCCGGCGCACATCACCCGGTTTGAGTCCGTAGCGTTGAGCCTTGGCGAGGTCCACCTCGATGTCCACCTGTGGCTGCTCGAATTGCAGTTCCGTATGCACATCAGCGGCACCGTTAATCTGCGAAACGGCCCGCCTCACCTCCTCGGCCTTGCTGCGCAGGACGCCCAGATCGGGGCCGGAGATGCGGACGACGATATCGTCGCTCGATCCCGTCAGCACCTGTCTGGTCGTCTCCTTCAGATAGGTCTGCACATCGCTCCTGATCCCGGGGTAGCCGTCGGCCACCTTCTGGATGGCTGCCACCGTCGTGTCATAGTCAGCGGCAGGATCGATGCTGACCACAAGCTGGGCGGAATTGACATCAACCACCTGGTCCCCCAGCACAGCACGCCCTACATTGGCTGCAACGTTGCGGACCCCCGGGATAGACTGCAGCTCGCGGCTGGCCAGGGTCGTGATCCGGGCCATTTCAGGATAGGACGTGCCGGGTGGGGCCTGCCACTTGATTACGACATCTGGCTCCTTGAACGAAGGGAGCATTGGCGTCCCGAGAGAGGGCAACACCGCGAGGCCGACCAACGCGAGGACACCGGTGGCGAGGACACCGAAAGCGAGGAACGCCGGACGCAATACGCCAATGATCCGCCCGAGGACCGCCTCGTAGCCACGCTGGAGCCAGCGCAGCAGGGGAGACTCACGCCGCTCGAGCGGGACATTGCGCAAGAGGAGCAGGCACAGCGCCGGCGTGAGGGTCAGCGCCACCACCATCGAGGCCAGCAAGGCCAGTGCATAGGAGATGGCGAGCGGCTGGAAG
>Ga0207684_10004071_pt1 | contig 13948 bp, 15 predicted proteins | sample KBSK5501metaG_FD_184342 | JGI IMG/M metagenome (GOLD analysis project Ga0207684, IMG submission 184342) | Corn, switchgrass and miscanthus rhizosphere microbial communities from Kellogg Biological Station, Michigan, USA - KBS K5-50-1 metaG... | ecosystem: Host-associated > Plants > Roots >...
CAGCACGATCGTGACACCAACAGTGCGGTCGTTCCGCCAGGTCGCGTGGCCGACCGCAGCCGTGGCCAGAGCACCGACGCCGAGCGACGCGACCACCGCCGGGTCAGTCCCGAAGTAAGGGAGACCCATCACTCGTGCTGCGAACGCAATCAAGGCGCCGGCGACAACAAAGAAGCCAAGTGGCAACAGATCCGCGACCGCTCGCGTCTTCGTACGCACGCGCCGATTGTTCCAGGAACGCGACCGATGAGAGATGGGTCTTGGCGGTTGCGGTATGCCGTCCTCGATCAGTTCCATGGCTGCGCTCGCGCCGTTCAGGCTGAGGTAGAGGCTTGCCCACCCGTGACACTTGGCGAGCGGCGGAGGAGTCGCTGGACGGCGGCAGTGACTGTCAACACGATGAGGAGCACTTCGCTCGCCAAGATCCCCCCTAGCGCGAATTTCGCGAAGAACATGTGGGGGTTCTCCGAAAAGATCGAGTAAGGCGCACTGAAGAAGCCCCGCTGCACCACAGATACCAGCTCGCCGGCGTGGCCGAAGAGACCGGAGGTCTGGCAGAGCAGCATCAAGGCCGCGATCACGCGCAAGGCGAGGTTCGAGGGGTCACGGACGAACCGCCATAGCGCCCACCAGCCGACGACCAGGATGGGCAAATAGATGAGATGGAACACCGCATGGCCCCACAGCGCCGTGTGGGGCACCACGACCCCGGAGATGAATGTGAACGGCAGGATCGCAAACGGCACGAAGATGAGCAACCAGAGACGAACGATTGGACGAAACATGGGCCACCTCCTGAATTTTTGGGCGTGGCCCTAACGTATGGCTCGCGTGTGTCCGCCCGCATCGGCGAAAGGGCCTAATTTCGGCGTTCACTTCACGTAGGGATTGACAACCCACGCGCGCCGCCCCGCCCCAATGACCTGAGGCCCAGGGCTGGAGTGACTTAAGCGCCAGGCTCGCGTATTTTCGTTGCGTGGCGGCGGGGTTGATCGGGCGCGATGCCGAGGTTGCTCAACTCGAGGCTGCCCTCGCTGGAGCGGTGGAGCACGGTGCCGCGCTGCTGGTGATCGGTGAGGCCGGCATCGGAAAGACGTCTCTCCTCGACAAGGCGGTCAGCCAGGCACGCAACCGTGGCTATCGAGTGCTTGCCGTCACGGGTCTCGAGTCCGAGGCTCAGCTCCCTTACGCCGGCCTTCACCAACTTCTTCAACCGGTCCTGGAGTCAGCCGGCAGTCTTCCAGTCCCCCAGAGATCCGCGCTGCTCACTGCGTTGGGGATGCGAGCGGGAACGCCGCCTGAGATGTTCCTGGTCGCCCTCGCCACCCTGAATCTGATCGACGGAGTCGGCGACGAGAGCTCGCTCGTCCTGGTCGCCGACGACGTGCAGTGGTTGGACCCGCCGACGACCGCGGTCCTCACCTTTGTCGCCAGGCGTCTCGAGTCGACCCGCATCCTGCTCGTCATCGCTTTGCGCGAGGGATTTCAGAGCCCGGTTCTATCTGCGCTTGTGCCGGAGATTCACGTGGGACCTCTGAGCGAGGCCGCCTCGAGGGAGCTGCTCGGCGTCGTGGCGCCCGAGCTCGACCATCAGACGCGTCGCCTCATCCTCGACGAGGCACTTGGCAATCCGCTCGCGCTGCTGGAGCTGCCTCGTGCCCTCAGTCATCAGGGCACCGATGGTCGCGAGGGCGCCTTGAGGAGCCTGCCGCTGACGGAACGGCTCGAGCGCACTTTCTCCGCCCAGGCGGCGCGACTGCCGGCGCACACGCAGACCGCGCTGTTGTTCGCCGCTCTGGACAAGGAGCCGAGCGTCAGCGATGTCCTTGCCGCCACGCGCAGACAGGTCGACGCAGAGGTCACGGTGGATGTTCTCGAGCCTGCACTCGAGGAGGGCCTGATAGCCATCGAGGGCTCCGTGGTTCGGTTTCGCCATCCGCTGATCCGCTCTGCGTTGGACCAATCGGCGACAGCTGCACGGCGGCGGAACGCGCACCTCTTGCTGGCCGAGGTCGTCGCAGACCCCGATCGGCGCGCCTGGCATCGCGCCAAGTCGGTGCTCGGTGCGGATGAAGGCGCCGCCAAGGACCTCGAGGCGGTCGCTGACCGGGCCCACGAGCGTGGCGCAACGTCAACCGCACTCGGAGCTCTCGAGCTTGCCGCTTCCTTGACGCCTGAGGAGTCGCCCCGTGCCCGCCGCCTCCTGGCGGCCGCGGAGATGGCATTCCAGCTCGGCGACAGACCCGCCGCCGGAAGGCTTCTCGATGCTGCCGCCACCCTGCACCTCACCTCCCATGACGTCGCGCGGATGACCTGGCTGCGCGAGATCTTCAACGACGGTGCGCCAGGCGATCCCGATGCAGTCGCGCGCCTGGTGATGGTCGCCCGCGACGCAGCAGCTGGAGGCGACCGCGACCTATCGCTCAATCTTCTGCAGGGGGCCGCGCTGCGCTGCTGGTGGGCCGATCCCGGTGCTGAGACAAAGACACTGGTGGCCGAGGCCGTCACGCAAATCGCGAACGACGATCTCGATCCGCGCGCTCTGGAAATCCTGGCCCTGACCTCGCCAATCGACGCCGCGGCTCGAATTGGCCCGCGGGTTCGCGAGGCCGCGCGGATCGACGACGGGGATCCTTCTCGGACCCAGCTGCTGGCTTTTGCGGCATACGCAGCAGGTGATATCGCCCAGTCAATCGAGCTCATGGATCGCGCGTCTCCTACCTTGCGTGCACAGGGGCGCCTGGGCCTGCTGGCTCAGCTGCTCGTGGTGCGCGGGTGGGCAGGACTCAACACCGGCCAGTTCAGCGAAGCGATTCGGGCACTGGAGGAGGGCAACGGCCTCGCGGTCGAGACCGGTCAGCCGATCTGGACCGCGATCAGCCGGATCGGACATGCCGTTTTGCTGGGCCTGCAGGGCGATGAGGAGGCAGCCGAAAAGCTAAGCGCCGAGGCGGAAGACGGTTTGAGCACGCCGCGCCTATCGCTCCTGCTTGCCAAAGGCGAGCTTGCCCGGGGCGTCATCGCCATGACCGCGGGACGCCAATCGGACGCTGTCGACCACTTTTCGCGGATGTTCCTTTCTGATGGGCCGGCGTTCCATGAGCTCGTGGCCCACGCCGCGGCACCACTCGTGGTCGAATGCGCGGTTCGGGCCGGAAGAATCGACGACGCGCGCCGCCTGATGGACCAGCTGGATACGATGGCCGAGCGAACAACGGCGCCCCTGGTGCAAATCGGCGTCCGCTTCGGCCGCGCGCTTCTCGCAAACGAATCGGAAGCGGAAAAGCTGTACGAGATAGCGCTCGATTCCGATCCGAAGTGGCCGTTCCATTACGCGCGGCTCGAGATGTCATTTGGGGCCTGGCTGCGGCGGCAGCGGCGCATCACCGAATCAAGGCCGCATCTGAGGTCGGCGAAGGACGCGTTCGACGCGCTCGGCCTTCAGCCCTGGGCCGACAAAGCCCGCGCGGAACTGCGTGCCTCGGGCGAACGGAACGCCGAACCGGCGCCACAAATGCGACAACCGCTCACGCCACAGGAGTCGCAGATCGCGCAAATGGCGGCATCCGGCCTCTCCAACCGCGAGATCGCCGACCGGCTGTTCCTTTCGCACCGCACGGTGGGTGCCCACCTGTATCGCGTTTTCCCGAAGCTCGGGATCGTTTCCCGTTCGGAGCTCCCTCGGGCTCTTGCAGCCCTCGAGCCGGCACTGACCCGGTGAACGGCGGGGTTCCCCACCCCGTCACAGGTGGTTACCCCCGCCGCCTCTCTCTCTCTCTCTCTCTCTCTCTCTCTCTCTCTCTCTCTCTCTCTCTCTATATATATATATATATATATGAGCCGCTAAGACTTCTGCGCCAGCCACGGAGGGGTGTAGGCGCCAACGCCGTAGACGAATGCGAGCAGGTCGTCCGCAGCCCACTCCTCGGCGATCTTTCCGTCTGCCACGCGGTACACGTCGACCGCATCCCACCGGACGTGCTTGCCCGAGGCGGGGATCCCGAGGAGGTCGCCCTTGTGCGTGCCCTCGACCACCGCGCGCACGGACACGATGTCCCGGTCCGCGATGACGTCCTGCTCGACGTTCCGGAGGTCCGGCAGGGCGGCGACGATGGCGCCGATCAAGCCCGCGAAGTTGTCGCGACCCTCGACCGTCCCCAGGGTTCCGCCGTGCCACTTGATGTCCGGCGTCATGTAGTCCGCCGCCTCGTCGGCGCGGTGCTGGTTGAACGCCGTCTCGATGAACGCGCGAACGATCCGCTTGTTTTCCTCCAGGTTGTTCTGAGCCGTCATTCCGCTCTCCTTTGTTTGTGTCGTGTTGGTGCTCATAAAGCCAAGCTAGATGGCAACTCGGTTCGCGGCTTCTGACAGACGACTTCTTCTTTACCGCCGGCTCGAAGTGGATGACTTAACCGCGAGGCGGCGATGACTTAGGGGGAGCTCCTCAAATCAGTAGCCGCCGGCCGGTGATGCTGCCGCGGCACGCGAGCCGAAATTCTCAGATCTCGAGCTCCGGAGCACGAACTGCGCCACCTGGGTGCCAAGCAACTGACCCGCCACATCGTCGAGCGGCGTGTGCTGACCGGCGTAGATCCGGCTTAGCCCGGCCTCGGTTGCGATCGCGCTGTAGCTCGTGAAGCTCCGCACCGTTCCTGGTAACGCGTCTGATGTCACGTCGATCCGGCCGTCTTCACCGAAGAATGCGGATAGCAACCTAGCGCCGGCGGCGCTGATCGTGCTGTGGGCGCCCGGGTACGACGGGTCGGGAGCGGTCACGGCGAGCGGTGTCCAGGCCGGGTCGCCCGTGATTGCCGGGTTGCCGATGGTGTCGCCGAGGCGAATCGCAGTGACGGGCCTCCAGACCAGGTAGTGGTACTTGGCGTCGTAGAACGCGATCACCGAGTCGGCGAAGGTCAGGTTGAGGTCGGCGAAGAGGCGAGCGCTCGTCTCGAGGTTCGTGCGGTGCGCTGTCACCGCGCGGTCTGCGATCTCGTTCCACGTGTTCCAGATCGGCGGCGCCCAGAACTTCGCCGCCACCGTCTGATCGGCTGTGCGGGTGGTGCTGGTGTTCTGGCCAAGACTCTTCACCTCGTTCAAAGCGGTGGCATACGCCGGGCTGGTCACCTCCGGCGGCGGAGCGGACCGGAACTGCGAGGCGCTGTCGATCACAAACGGTGTGACGTTCGACCAACCCGTGAAGACGGGCGCCGGAAAGTTGGGAGGTGTCGGCCGGTAGTCGCCAGGCTGCGTGCCGGCAACAAATGGAGGTGGAACGGCTGCCGAGCCGTCGTTGGCGCGATCGGCGACAAGTCGCGCGGCGACATCGGCACCGACCTGAATACCGTCCTGCTTCGGCTTGCCGTCCGGGATTGCCGCGAGCTGGGAAACGAGCAAAGCGTCAAGTTCAGGCTGGAGCTTGGGGTAGAGCGCAGCCAGCGAGTCGTGCCCTGCCTGCGCTGCCGCCGCGTCAATCCGCGACTGGCGAAGTGCTGGCACCGAGAACAGATAAGGCGGTTCGTCGCGGGTGATCGAGACGATCGAGTCGTAGATCGCCGCGTGCACGATCGCGAAGCTGCGCGTCGCGTGGACGTTCGCGGGCTGGTCGCCAGGCGTCCGGACGATGTCAAGCAACTCCTGGTTCCAGGCGACGACGATTGCGCCGGACCGTCCATCGGCGCGGGGATGCTGGGGTGGGTTGTTGTTGGTGGCGACTGCGCTGATCGCCGTCGTGGCGACGAGGCCGAGCACGATTCCGAGCGCAGCGGCGAGAGCAGCGGGGGATTTCTTCATTTGCTTTCTCCTTGTCAGGCCGCCGGAGGGAAGGGCATGCTCGGCGCCTCCTCCAGCTGTTGCTTCAGGCGGCGCGTGGTCCGGTCGAGGAGGTCGCAGGCGACGGGATCCAGCCATCCGCCGGCGAGCTGCCGGGTGCGATCCGACATCGCGACGTCGAAAGTCATGCGGATTTCCGCGCCGCCGGTCCGCTCGGCGATCGCCATCGCCATCTGGACGCGCACGGCGGCGAGGTTGGCGGACGGATCTCCGATCAGCTCCAAAGAGGCGGTCCGTGCCTTCGGATTCGACGCGACGATCCGGCCCCTGCCGTCGTACTCGGCCTTGAATGGCCCGAGTCCGATGGCGATTCGCGCCCGGAATGAGCCTCGACCCGTGAGCCTCGTCAAGGTCGCGCCGGGCACGCAGCCGAGCAGCGTTTCAGGATCGTGAAGCTCGCGAAAGACCCAGTCCGGATCGCGGCGGACGAATGTGACTGCGGTGAGTGACAGCGTCGTCATGACTGGCCCTTGTCGACCTTGCTGCCGGCGGCCGACAGGACATACCACTCGGCGCCGAAGCTGCTGATGGCCTCACCCGTGACATCGCCTGCCTGCTTGTCGGAAACGAAGTAATAGAGCGGGTGGCCGTTGTAGACGACTTCGAGCGAGCCGTCCCTGCGCGTGATGGTGGAGAGCAGCGATTGGTTGATGCCGGTGCCCCCGACAGGTGTGCCGTGGGCGATCAGCGGCGGCCACACCGAAGCGCAATCGCCGCTGCAGGTGGACATGTCCACCCTGTCAGCCTCGAACAGATACAGCGTCCTGCCGCTTGCGTCGACCAGGATCGGTCCGAAGGCGGAGTTGCGTAGCGCGATTGTGGTCGTGGCAGGCGGCTCCGGCGTGCCAGCGGGGGGACTGGTGACGCCGGGATACCGCCCGTTTGAGGAAGGCGAGGTCGAGGTTCCGTATGCAGACGAGCCGTAGCTGCCGCACGCTGCGATAAGCAGTGCAGCGCCCGCGACGGTCCCATTTAGAGCGAGTTTCCAGTTCATGCTGTTGTGCGATCTCCCTTGTGATTTGGTGTTTGACGCAGCTAGATAAGGGGCTGCGTTACATCGGCCGATCAGCCGCCGATGGTGGTTCCTTCGACGTCGATCTCATTGATGCCAGGTCCCGGCTGCCACGTCAGGTGAGAGAGCGGAGCGTTGGCTGGACCATGGATCACACTCCCGTCGAGGGCAAATTCCGACCCGTGGCAGGGGCACACGAAATGCCGCTTTCCGTCATCGAATGCGTAAGAGCAGCCAAGGTGTGGACATGTGATTGCGAATGCGCGCAACTGCCCGTCCTTGCGAGTCAGAAAACCGCCGAAAGTCGGATCGCCCGGAGAGTTGTTCTCGCCTCCGTCGGCCATGACGAACGCGGTGCCGGCCGGCGCGTCAAACCGTGATGCCGTTCCCTCGCGTACTGCCTGTAGTGGAGTGTCCAGCGCGATGCGCACTTTCTCCTTCATCTGCCTTGGGTCGCGCGGTGGGAACAGGTAGACGGCCAGCGGTGCGACCGCCGTAACGACCGTCGCAGCCAGCAGCGTGCCGAGCCACCAGCCGAGAAACGCACGCCTCGTCGGCTCTTTCGAAGACTTCCGCGCCTCCCTCTCCCGCGCCAGCGGGAGAGGGTTGGGGTGAGGGCTCTTTTGTGGCGAAGCCATGACGCACGCAACTACGGGCGTGCATTACATGCGCTCAGACGATGTAGAGCTCGACCTGTCCGTTGTTCACGCGAGATGGGATCTGCGGCAGATTCGCAGGCGCGGTTTTCAATCGGTAATAGAGGACCTTGCCCGACCAGCCGAATGAGGTCTGATGGCACGGACAGTTGAGCTTTCGATTTGCATCGTCAGGCTGAAGCTTGCAGCCGAGATGTGTGCACACTCCCGACACAGCCGTGATCGTGCCGCCGTCGTTGATGATCACCACGTCCAGCGACGCTGTCGATACCTGCTTGGCGTGCCCGGTTGGAATCTGGTTCACCGCCGCCACGGGCCGCCAGCTTCCGCTGTCAGGCAGCAGCGTCGCCGTGCCGCCCGCGCCGCCTGATTCCTGGCGGTTTCTGACCACTTCGTCCAGGCCGACTCCGACCACCACTGCCGCAGCGGCCGCGCCTGCGGTCCGCAGCCACGCGCGTCGGCTGAGGCGGCGATCCAGCACCGCGCTCTCATCCAGCGCTTCGGCGAGGCGTTGATGAATTCGGTCGAGGGCGGCCTTGTCCGGAACGTCCGCCCCGACGCGGGCCGCACTGAGGCTGGCAGCAGCCATCATCGCCTCGGCTTCTTCCTGAGTCGCCTCGAACCGGCGCGGCCGGCGTCCGTGCAGGAGCTCGTCAACGAAACGTGCGACCCGATCGGCTGATTCTTTCAACGGAGCACCTCCCGTTCGAGCTCGGCTGCCTTCCGCAATGCACGAAACTGCAACACGCGAGCGTTGGACTCGGTCACCCCGAGCTCGTTGGCCGCCTCGCGCACCGAGTAGCCGCGCAGAAACCGAAGCTCCAGGATGTTCCTGAAGTTGTCGGGAAGCAGCCCTAGAAGTCGCTGCGCCCGGTCGACGGCGTCAGGGTTGGCGACGATCTCGATAGGAAGCTGCTCGAGCTCGTTGGCGGCGTCGCGCGCCGCGTAGTGGCGGCGCCAGTGGTCGGCCAGCACGGTGCGCGCTGTCTTGACGAGGTAGGCCCGAACAGTCGGCACCGGGGCAGGCAGACGAAGCGTCTTGAGGGTCTGCATGAGCGCCTCTTCTGCGAGGTCCTCGGCGTCGGCTGCATTCCCAACCTTGCGAAAAACGAGCTGGTAGATGCCTACGACATTGTCTTGATAGACGGACTCCCAGTCGGGGTAGATCGCGGGCTCGGGCTGACCCGAGGGTTCAGGATCTGGGTTGCTGAGCACCCGCAGCTCAGTCACAACCAACCCAGCCCCCTGGTCATGCAGACCAGATACGTGGGCGCGTTACAAGCCCTCTTGCAGAGCGCTCCTCGAGCCGCCGCTCAAGTGAGCGAACGAATCCTCTGGCCGGCAGGTCGTTACCGGCGATCGCGGCCTGGATGTGGCCGGCGGCGATCATCAGCGGCCAGGCATCGGGATTGACTTCGAACCGAACCGGCCTCCTTCGCCCGACGATGTCGTCGACGTAGGCCGACAGGTGAGCAACATGCGGAGGCTCGATCGACGCGCGCGCAAGACCGATCCGTTGGGCAACACGAGCGAGCGCCGCGAGGACCCCCCGCGTGGCGGCTTCGGGGCGGATGCGGAGCTGGGCCGCTATCGCCGCCGGCGACCGCCGGCGCAGGAATCGCAGCACCAGCAGAAGGCGCAGCTCGGCGGTCAGGCCGTCGAACAGCGAGTCAAGCGGTGCGGTTGCTTCCGACGCGCAAATCGCGGCCCATCTCACGCGCGGGATTCCATAGCGCTCGGCCCAGTGGCGCGCTACGGCCTCGAGAGCCAGATCCAGGACGCGGTCGTCCACAACCTGGACCAGCTCCGGCAATTGAGTGTGGTCGCCCATGTTGAGAAACACCCACGCTGTCACATCCTCACTGTCGGCGTGATTGCCCGTCCAGCGGAAGCTGTTCCTGTAGGTGGGCACCAGCCAGCGCTTGAAGACCTGGGAACAGTTCGTGTAGGTGAGTCCGCGAACCACCGCGAGATGAGTCATCGCAACCCCAATTACGGCGGGTCGTTACGAAACGCGGTGTCCGTAACAGCCGCGCGTAGTTGGTCCCCGTGCGCAAGTTCACCTATGCGATCGGAATCGCGTATGGGTTGTTTGTTTGGTCGGTGGCCGAAGGATTCGGCGGACGCTATGTGCCGAGCACGACGACCGATGTAGGCGCGGCGATCATCTACTGCCTCATGTTCTGGGCGCGGCTGTTAGTCGATGCCGGGCGCGTGAGTGTGGATCGCCTCATCGCCGCAAGAATTCCGGCATGGCGGCGAATCTCCGGCTGATCACGCTTCCCTCAAAGTCGGATAGCTGATCACGCTCAGGCCGCGAGCGCCACGACGGCTCGCGTACCGGTGGTCACGATCGGCTGGAAACCAAAGGGAATCGCCCGGCCTCAGGAACTGCTCTTGACCAACCGGGCCAATCTCTAGCGTGCCGGCGATACACAGGACGAACTCCTCGGTCCCGACCTGGTGCGGCCCCGACCGGTAATCACCCCCGACCGGTAACTCGAGCGCCAGGATCTCCGTCCGATGCGGCCGCCCTTCCGTCAACAGCATCTCCCCCGCAAGCCCTGACTCGGACGCAAAGGGAGCACCCTCGCCCGCGCGAAGCAACCTGGTGCGTGGCGGCTCCGCCTCACCCAGGAGCACCCCCAGCGACAGGCCCAAGGCTCCCGCCAGGCGCCATACCGTCTCCAGCGACGGATTCCCTGCGCCCGCCTCAATGGTCGAGAGGTTGGCCTTCGACACCCCGCTCTTCGCAGCCAGCGTCCCAAGCGACAGCCGAGCCGCCTCGCGATGGGCGCGAATTGAACGCCCCAACTGCTGCGCAGGACCCAACGCGTGGGCACGCGACACCGCTCCGATCACATCACCTACTATATTGAACGATCGGTCGCCCTGGCGAACAGCACCGGCATGGTAGAGAAGCGGAAAGGTAGCAAGGGGGGAGCTCAATGGCTAAGTCCAAGCAGGTGGTCTTCACCGACAAGGCGGTGAAACCAGTCGGACCTTACTCGCAGGCAGTACGTGCCGGCGACTTCCTGTTCATCTCCGGCACAGTACCTGTGGATCCCGTGACCGGCCAGGTCGTAGCTCGTGAGATCGCTGTCCAGACACGGCAGGTCTTCGACAGCATCAAGGCGATTCTGATGGCCGTCGGCGCGACCATGGATGATCTCGTGAAGGTCACGATTCACTTGCACGACGCGGGCGACTGGCCGGCGATGAACGACGTCTATCGCACCTATTTCACTGGCTACCTGCCTGCCCGAATGGCATTTGAGGGGAAGCCGCCTCTTGACTACCTCATAGACGTGGACGCCATCGCGTACCTGCCCGCATAGGCCACGGCTGTTGTTTACCCACGCAGAGTTCGATCATCACGAACAGGTTCTTTTCTGCCACGAGGAGCGGACCGGGCTTCGCGGGATCATCGCAGTCCACAGCACTGCGTTGGGGCCGGCGGCCGGGGGCTGCCGCACGTATCCCTACGCGACCATCGACGAGGCGCTGACCGATGTGCTGCGCCTGTCAAAAGGGATGACCTACAAGAACGCCATTGCCGGATTGCCGCTCGGCGGCGGCAAAGGCGTCATCGTCGCCGACCCTTCACGGGCGGATAAGCCCGATCTCCTGCGCGCCTTCTCCAGGCATGTGCAGGCGCTGGGCGGGCGCTACTGGACGGCGATCGATGTAGGCGTCGGGCCGGCCGACGCCGACATCCTGGCCGAGAACTGTGATTTCGTCTTCGCGCGCGCAAGCCAGTATCCAGACGGTTTCAATCCGTCGCTGTTCACCGCACTGGGTGGCTTCGTCGGCGTCCAGGCGGTGGCCGCTCATGTCTGGAACCGGGCCGATCTCACGGGTCTGCGCGTGGCGATTCAGGGGCTGGGCGCGACGGGCCGCGATCTGGCGCGGCAGCTACACGAGGCGGGCGCCAAACTCGTGGTCGCGGACGTGAAGGACGAAGCGGTTCGCGACGTCGTCGCCAGCTTCGCAGCCGAGGCCGTGGCACCGGAGGCGATCCATGCGCAGGATGTCGATGTCTTTGCCCCGTGTGCACTCGGCGGCGTCCTCAACGATGTGACGGTGCCGGAGATTCGAGCGCGCGCCGTTTGCGGCCTCGCCAACAACCAGCTCGCCGAACCTCGCCATGGCGAGGCGCTGCGCGAGCGTGGCATCACCTACGTTCCGGACTATGTGGTCAACGCTGGCGGCATGATGGGCGCCTCGACGGTGATCTTCGGCACGCCCTCCCGCGAAGCCTCACGACAGCGCATCCTCGGCTTGCGCGACACCATCCTGTCCGTGCTACGCGAGGCGGATGCCACGGGCCGCCCCAGCTCCGATGTCGCTGATGAAATCGCTCGCGCCCGCATCACGGGAGCGCGGCGTGAGGAGGGCTGAGACACAACAATCACCAAGAAGAAAACGATGCCAGCGTATGTCGTCCCACCGTAGACAGCACGTTTGGCTAAAGGGGGCCGTCGGCTGGCCCGAACTGGACTACGGTCAGGTGGCGTCCGCCCAAAGCTTGATCGACTGACTCGCAGCCTCCAGGAGCGGCGCGGTATCGATCTCGGACCTCGTCAGCGCGATTCCTACATGAGGGTATTCACAGACGAGTGTGACTACGTCCGGCGGCGGCAAAGGCCAAAGCCAGAACTGCCAATCAAAGGCAGCCCCACCGCCACCTCCGGTCATCCCGAGGTGGATCGAAGGCGGTGGCTTCGTCTGCCAATCCGGACCGAACCAATTCCTATCCAAGCTCGTCGCCCTGCGGCCGTCGGAGAACTCAACACCGAATCGGAAGACAGTGTCCGGGAGCGTGTCGTTTGTGGGATCAATCCTTCGACGCATAAGCTCTCGAACGCCGGTGGGGTCCTCGAGGACGAAATCGCTGAGCGTTCGGAGCATCAGAAGGATCTCTAAGCCGTTCGAGTAAACGTGGAAGCCGGCCAACGCAACCAAAGCCTGCTTGGATCCGGCGATAACGGCGGCGTGGGGCACGAGTACACCTACCTCGTCGGAAGGCTTGTGGATCCAGTCCGGTAGCTGCGGTGCGTTCAGAGGGCGCTCAGGCCTCGGGGGAGGCCGGAAGAAATCCATCACCCCAAGTCTGCCTAGAGTTCAGCGACTTTGGTTCCGTTATGGAAAAGCTGGACCGGTTGGTGTCGGCCGTAGTTTCCGTAACGCGAACCACGAACCCACCTTGGCCGGCAAGACTATCCGATTGATGTAAGTGCACCCGAAGCGGGACTGGATCGGGCAAGCTGCGATAGCCTACAGCCGAAGGTGACCTTTCGCCCCGCACCCTTTCCGCGATGGTTCGGTAGTTGGATCCTCGATTGATGGGGGTGGTTTTGGCTTCCGCCGTGATCGGATTCCTATTCATCGCCTTCTTCACGCTCGATTTGGGCCACGTCACGTCAAGGCTCGCCCGCCGACAGGCCGAGATGCACCGCAAGTCGCCGCGCTTGTACAGGGTCGTTGACCCGTGGTTCGCTGCGACAAACACCGCTTACTGGCGGCTACTCGGTGCCGTCTTTGGCGCGATCGCGTTGACCTTCGCCGCATTGCTCGTTCTTACGCGTCAGGTCTAGAACTCTGTCCACCTGACTCCCCGATTTCAGCGCGAAAGGGTTCGTTCCGCAGCCGAGGGCCGCGGTGGGCTCGAACCGTGGGACATGGTCGGGCACGGCCGCAAGTCGGTTCGGGACCGTGCTTGTGTTGGGAGCCGCGCGCCGACCTCACCACAGGGTGCGGAGGCTAGGTCGGGCGGTTCCCCGATCTCAGTCGCGCTCCCTCCGACCGCTCCCTCGAGCGATCGATGTGGTCGAGCATCGCAGCCTCGGCACGGCCGGCGTCGCCGGCCCGAATTGCATCAAGAATGCTCTCATGCTCGGTCACCGTTGCTGCACCGATGGCCCTCGTGTAGTACTGGTGATACAGGCGATAAAGGCGCAGGTGCGAGCGCAGGCGCCGCAGCGTATCGCTCAGCAGCCCGTTGCCAGACGTGCCCGCGATCGCTTCATGGAATCGCGCGTCCTGCAGGGCAAAGGCGCTGTAGTCGTGGTACGTGCCCCCGTCAGACCCACTGCTGGTGTCAACCAACCGGCGCATCTCCGCGAGCTCGCGATCGAGTACGTGCAGGACCTTCTCGTTGCGCCGTTCGGCCGCGCGGCGCGCCGCGAAGGGCTCGAGCAGCCGGCGAACGTCGTAGAGGTCATTGAAGTTCTTGGTGTCCAGCATCGGGGTCACGGAGTAGCCACGCAGCGGCTCCTTGACGACCAGTCCGTCCATCTCCAACCGGGCGAGCGCCTCCCGCACTGGTGTTGGCGAGACGTTCAGCTGGCGCGCGACCAGGTCGATGTTGACCCGCGCGCCCGCTTCGATGTGCTGGTCCATGACCAGCTCCATGACCGCGTCGTAGACGCTGTCGGTCAGGGTCTGACGG